>VTLG01000951.1_pt1 | contig 23726 bp, 47 predicted proteins | sample 4694571 | NCBI WGS metagenome assembly VTLG01 (sample SAMN12604809, study PRJNA352737) | marine metagenome | biome: ENVO:00000447; feature: ENVO:00000209|ENVO:00000569|ENVO:01000036; material: ENVO:00002151; isolation source: viral sequences binned using virsorter ...
TTGTATCCCGTGTTAAGCAGGTGCTGTCGGTGCTGCTTTATAGTCCACGCAGGGGTTCGCCAGGGCCTCCCCCCATCATTTACCCAAGCACTACGCTTATTCGCTTGCGTAGCCCACCTAATAGAGTTTTGCGGGTCTTGTCTCCATCGCTTAAACTCATCTGGGTCTCTGTCCCCACGATGTATATCATGAATTTGGATTAACCCAATAGAATCCCCTCCATCCCCACTTGCCATAGGGTCACCCATGCTCTCTGCCGCAATAGTCGCCAAAATATACTTAGCCAACTCTAAATCATCATCCGTCCACCTGAGAGCCAGGTCCAGCCATTTCATAGTATCACCCAGCAATATAGAGTAACCCCATCTGTTTTCTGGCGCATCGTGATAAGGCATATTAATTCCTAAACATCGGGGGAAGCTCTGCATCTAACCACGCAGACGCCCCTCCCTTATCATCAGCAAAGTTCGACGAAACAGTCAAAGGCTTGTCAATAACATAGGCCCCATTCTTCACTGTATGGTAGGCGGAGGCCGCCAAAGACACTACAGAGTCAATCTTGGAGCTCGTTTTCTCTTTAGCGATACGCCAGCCCCTTTTCTTCTCCAGGGCCACTGCACTCATCGCCTGTCTCCGTAATTCCTTGCTGGGGTACATAACAAGGTTCTTGTACTCCAAAAGCTCGTATAACTGCTGGGAGGCCGCAGTAAGGTTAGGTTCGGTCTGCGCAAACTCCACCACAGGGATACCACGTTTAGCCAGGGTAGTGGCAGAGCGGTGGAACTGGAACGGGTCATAAGAAATGCCGCTCACCCGATATCTGGCCCAAAGCTCGATGAGATACTTCTCAATGGTCTCCTCAAGGTCCAGAGGCTCGTCAGGAGACGGCTGCCATATCCGATGCATAGCCAGGACTACCTTTCGGGTCTCCCGGTCGTAATAGGTGGCTATAGCCGCGCTACTGTCCCGTTTCACAGATGCATCAACGTGTATCCACAGAGATTGGCCAGTATCTGCCAGCATCGGGCTGTGCTCATGGTCTACACAAGAATCCCACCGCTCAGGCGGAATGAACATCTCTTCATCGGATGTCCAGCGATTCTCATGCAAACGCAGGAAAGCCGCAGGCCGTAGTTGTGTCCTTTGCTCATCGTGGTACTCCTGTGCCGTAATAGATAGGCCCGGGTGCTTCCGCAACTCGTGGTCCCAGTAAACAAATAGCCGTCCATTCCGATAACAGGGCAATTCCCCTAATTCTGGTATTCTTTCCCCTTGCCCCTCCGTTAGCTCCTCTGGCCCCACCCCTTTAGCAAAAAGGTCATACAGGGTCTCAGACTGCCCCTCAAAGCCCGCATAGGTGGTAATGAACCGCATGGAGTTCGTGCGGGTAGGAACAGGCGTCAACTCGTCCCACAACCGTTGCATAGCCGTGGATGTGTAGGCCCAGAGCTCATCCCATAACGTAAGACCATGATTAGAGCCCGCCGCGGATGCGTAGTCGTTAGACAGGGCGATTATACGTGTGCCGGTCTTCTCGAACCGAATCTCCCTGTTGGTCAACCTTACGCTCTTCAACGACGCATTCTTCTGCACTGAATAGCGAATCTTGTCAAATACACGGCTCTGCGCCTGTTCCAGGTCATTCGCGATAACATATATCTCGTTAGGCGCTTCCTGGGTCAAGGCAAACCATTCCCCTACCAGAGCCCCCAACATGGTCTTACCGCTCTTCTTGGGACAGGACCATACCACCACATCGTAGGGAAAGCGGCCAGAGCGGTCTTTCTTGAATATGTGCCGCAGTATCTTCTTCTGGTGAGGCATCAGGTTAACCGGGCCTGGCATAAGGCGGCCTTTCTTCTTCTCAGCGTCAGCAATGAGAAAGCCGGTCTCGCTCTCAGCCCAGTCCGTAATGCTCTTCGGGTCTTTACGGGGCATTAGTTAATTTTGCTCTTCCCAATCCGGAGATATGGGCGGCTCTGAAGGGGGAAGCCCAAGGATGTCATCAAGCCCCCAGCCAGGGCGATATCCATAATCTACACTCAACTGTGCAATCCTATCTGCAAGAGCCCGAACAAGCGCAGCCCAATCTTCATGTAACTCAGGAGGCAAATCTTCGGGTAGTTCTGATGGCAGTCCGCCGGTCCACAGGTGGGCCGCTTCGGCCGCTTCTTCCAACCATTCCGGGGGCGACCAGCTTTCATCCCATTGTGGGTATTCCCAATTTGAATCGGGCTGATGCCATATAGATTTCCGATAGAAATCGCCAATCTGTTCATTCGACCAAAACTCTTTCATCTGTTCTACTTGCTGGCTCGTGAGTGGATTGTCCTCCCAAGGACTGATATCCTCAGAAGCAAGCCCCAGCATATCAAGCACATGGTCATAAAAACCACGGAGTTGCCTTCCAATCTCTTTCTGTATCGGGTCTGACCCCGGTCCCCCTGGCTGCAAGGCAGCCCCTAGTATATCTCCTGCTGTGCTGCCCAGTCTAGACCAAAAGCCTGGAGTATCGCCTTCCCCAGTATCGCCTTCCCCCTCATCCTCTGGCGGTATAATCGCCGGGGGTTGAGATATTGCAAACTGAAACGGGGACCCTACTGTGGGTACGTTGAACACATTGTCCAAAACCTCACTGCGACCTTCCGAGGTGCTGATGTCCTCTTGAAAGTCGTCCCACCAATTCCCCGTTTTTACTGATGTGTCTTGGTAATAGCCTGGCTTGGGTACGACTGGCTGGTCACCAGGACCGCGATAACGCTGGGCCCCCACTAGAGAAGAGTCCTTTCGTGAAAGCAGTGCTCGGTCTGCAGTATCTACCGGAGGAGATGTTATCTCCGTTTGACTTGCTCTTTGCCCTGTTCTCGTTGGCAACCTGAAGCCGTCAAAATTAAATGGCATTACCCTGGGATACCCATGCACTTAAACGATTTTTTATTTTTCGACCTATTCATCAGATAAATCATATAATTAAATCGCTAAATGCCCTCTCTCGGACGCACAGTCGATACAAAAACAGTCAACATCCATAAAAGGGCTACATTCCTCGAATTCACCTTCGTCCCAACTGTCATCTGGTCCCAAAAATCCCATCTCATCTATCGTTCCGTGGGTCCCGCACCCTTCACACTCGTAAGTTTGCATTATTTTTCCGGTCCCACCACGAAACACGGTGTTTTTTCACCTACCCAGGCCCCAATTATGTTGTACTGGAACCATTCTATTGCCATATCATACCTTTCCTGGTCCGATTCACCCTCTTCAAACGTTTTCATAAGGTTTTCTATGACCTTATGGTAGTCATAACAGGCTACCGGGTCCATTCCGAACCGCTGTACATACCCTAAAAGGGCATTATCGTGCCCATCAAGCAACATAGCGTCCGGAACTTCCATCTCCAAGAACTCAAGGAACGGATTCTCCTTAATTGGAGGCTTATGCCCGTTACTTTTGACAACCTTTGTTTCTGGAATCTCGTCAAACTTAAAGTCCATAATCCTTTTATCTCCTTTTCTTCTTAAGTAGTTGTTATTCTTTGTTGTTGTTATTCCTTCGTTCATCTGGTGAACACCCTAATCGCGTTAGATGAACAGTGGAATCACGTTAGATGAACACTAACCCCCTTCAGTGTTCATTTGGCGAACACTATCCCGCCATTATGACTGACAGGTCTTCTGCTTCCACCTGAGCCATAGCTTTTATCTTATCTAGCTCTATAACGTGACGGTGAGCGTCCTTCATCCCGCGCATTGCCATGTAGAACCTTTTCGCAGAGTGGTCTGTCTTGAGGGATTGTTCGCCTTCTTGCTCGTTTATGAGCCGTTCTCCCCAATAACGCATGTCTGCAGTGGCAACAGCGAAGGCAGCAAGAAACATCTGGCTCTCACCAGTTGCTTCTATTGTGTCTGCCACCTGTTTTAGGGCCCTTCTGTGCTTATCTGTTAGCTCACGACCCTTTGTTAATGCTATGTAAAGGCCAGATTCAGGTGGATTCTTGGTAGTATCGCCACCCATACCCGATTTATATCATTCCGGGGGGTCTGCGTGGTGGCATTCCAGCACCAGGCATTCCGCCACCTGGAGGCCCACCCATTGGAGGTTTAGGGATTCCAGGAGCTCCGCCCATTCCAGCGACCCCTCCCATTCCGGGACGACCGCCTGCAAGCTGTGGAGGGCCTGCCACACGACCTCTCGGTGTTCCTGGGAGTTGACCGCCAGGTTGTGCTGCTCCAGCAGAAATAATCTTTTGAACCTCGCTTACGGCTTCTCCCCCTAATTGTTTAGCACGCTCTACTAGGCGACGCGCTTCAGATTTTATCTGCTCTATTGCGCCTCCTTGTGCCGCTTGGGGGACTCCCCGTTGAGCCGTAGGAGCGCCTCCTCCACCACCACCTGCGCCGGGATACGCCGCTTTCATTGCTTGCTGTGGGGGCATACCTTTGTTAAGTGCTGCTTGAAATTGTTGTTGAGGCATGAGTACTCTCCTGTAGTCTAGACTAGCCTGATTATACATGGTTTTCATGGATTATGTCAACCTCAGGGCAAGGTTTTCAAATCAATCTTTTGGGGGCGGGGGGACCCCGAATTCTAACCCGGTCGCAGACGATTTGGTACCCACCCCTATAGTTAACATAAGGAAGTCGGGGCCTGTGTTCTTTACTACCTACGTAACAAAACAATATAAACCCTAGTGCGCACGGCTGGTCTAGCTAGATATCCCTAGCATTATATATATATAGAAGAGCCGTCCCCTGTATAGAACACAGCACGCAATATATAGCAGCGTATACACGGCGCGTCACTTCGCGAAGGCACGCGTTACTAGTACAGCCTAGCCTAGCCTACCTATATATCTATCATTGACAGTCCATGCTAATCAGGTATAATGTGTGTACGCAAACAGTTCACAGTTCACGAAGGAGATACATATCATGAACGAAACACTGCAACGCCCAGAAGTTTCCCCAGATTTACTTCCTCTCTTACACTCCTACTTACAACCCCCCAAGCGTACAGGTCGATACATATGTGAAAGCTGTAACGTTACAGTCGATAGGGTAAACGCTGACCACATATGCATTGATTGCGCCGATGATGATTTACTTCCTGCGTTCTGGAGTTTCAACAATGGATAATATCATTGAGATACGCCAAGCGTACGGTTTCAAGGGTGAAACTATATGGAAACCTGCCAATGATGCAGCGGTGACTATATGCGGAATATCCCGCACCACTACACTTAGTGATGAAACAATACGACGTTGTGAGAAGTTAGGCTTTACTATTGCGATAGTAACTCCGGAGCCAACATGGCACGAGGAGAATACAAATGATTGACCCGCACGACTACGACAGTCGGAAAGAGTACTTGGAAGCTATGTCCGCAGAGTTTAATATGCCCGTCAGCAGTATCGTTACACTAGGCGAGATGCACGGGGATGGCAACATGGGTTTCGGTGAAGGACTGGTGGCGGAGTTGTACTTTCACTTGCAGGATTACTCCGACCATCTCGGACGACTAGCAAATTACAATCTCAACGATTTGATATGAACAGTATTCAAGCGGCACGGCTAGAAGCAGCGGGGATAGATAATATCCCCGCTCGCCGTCATCTAAGAGTGCACGTATCAGGAGATTGCAGAAACAAAACTGCTGCCGGTATTGTGGGCGCGGCAATGGTGCGGTATGAGAAACGCGGACGTAGACGCGGGGTGCTTGCATACACTTATACTCACGCGCATAAATCCCCTTATAACGTACCTTATAGCGCGTGGGGCGGTGCTAGAGTGTTGGCATCTTGTGATAGTGACAAGGACATTCTACGGGCGCGGAGTATGGGCTATACAGCATGCGCAACAGTAACCCCAGAAGCAACCCCAACGCATCACAGTAGTCTAGGCTTGCGTGTACTTTGTCCGTTCGAGAGTGCTGACCGTGATTGTGACGAATGCATGCTATGTGCTAATACTGAATGGCTCAACAAACACAACGTTATTGTTATGTTCCCCGCTCATGGTGCACGGGAAAAACAAGCAGCCAACATGCGCGGTGGCTGCTATGCTGATAACTTCCTAGTCAAGCAACAATCAAACGGTGTCAAAGTAGTAGAGCAGTCGCGAGCGTCCAAAGTTGGCGGCATGAGTGTAACGTATGCCAACATAAAAGATACATGCCCGACAACATGCGCATTTTATCCCCTATCACTGAGGAAAGGAAAATAGATTATGCCTGCAAGTCAAAGTTATTGTCGTCATGAGAATACACTACAGGAGATGAGACAAGTTTGGGAAATGTGGGACGAATTCGATGAGGACAGCGACAGCGAATACGAAATAACAGCACGCGCCCAACTGCTTGAATTGATAGCTGAAATGGCGGGAGAATTATCACTACTTGAGGAGGTAGACTAACTATGCTAACAGTGAAGAGTTTCCTAGACAGCTTAGAGACAGTGCAGTCCACTGGCAACAGTACAGGCGTGCGACTGGCGGCAGCCCGTGAGTGGGCTTGCTATCGGACGCTGATTGATGTCGGCTTGCTATATGAGACTGACAATGCACCCTTTGAGATTGACGGCTTGCATATCAGTCGCACCGATATCACATGTATAGATATGCTAGATAGACAGCTTGATGCGGAGGGATATTGGGATGCCATATAACACGGTTTCAGTTGCGACTGCAGAAAGCATTCTGAAGAGAAACAGTTTCCATACGCAGATACGCATGCTCGGTGCGTCTGGACGCATTGCAGATATCATCGGCGAGGTTGGTTATCGCAAGCTGATGGAACAGCTCGCCATAGATAATACTGGTGGAGTGTTGCCTGAATTAGCACATGTAAAGTACTTGCATTGGCGTCAGCGCGTTGCAACGAGCAATCTAAAGCTGTTACAGAAGTTTATCGGTATGCTAGTTAAACTCATCGAGGATGAGGATGGGGTTGTTTTGGTTAGTGATTGTTGTGGTGCGCCAGTAGAAGAGCATCGCCCAGAACATACTCATGCACGCTGTACGGCATGTGGAGAAATGGCAGTGATTGACAGTTTAGGAACGGGTGAGATACACCCGCAATGGAAGTAAGAGGTAGCTAGGGATACATATCCGGTCTGGCATAGTGCTATTATCAGGTGCAAGTCCTGACAGACCGAATGTGGGGGCAGACAATTTTAGCCACGAGGAGGCAACCTATGGCAGAGATTATCGAAAAGCGGTACGAAACCACACTGAGGTACGCTGCAGACCTTAGGACTGCGTTAGAGGGCGTAGTCGAGGCATACAACAGCAATGGACGTAAAGGATGGTTGAAAGAGCCAATGCAGTACGCAGAAGAGATACTAAAACAAATGGAAGTAAACGAACAGATAAGGGAGATATCAAATGAGTGATTACGAAAAAGTTAAGGAACTCACCCAGGGGTTTGCCAAAGTGGTGAGGGAAACAAAAGAGAGTATGTGGACACTGAGTGCGAAAGTCGAAGCTCAGGACAAGCAATTCAAGGCTGTCTTGAATGCAGTGGAAAACCTGAATGTCTCCACGATACCAGAGTTAGAGATAGATTGGGATGAGATTGATAATTTGATAGGAGAGGTAGTCGATGGTGGGAATGACGCACAGCAAGGGATAGAGAGTGCGCAACAAGAGGTAGAGAGCATAGAAGACCAATTCAATTCCGCCACTTCAGAGATGGAGTACGCAGTAGGACACGCTGATGACCTAAACGATACCATTAGCTCTCTTGCTGTGTACTTGCGAGATATCAAGGAAAAGCTTGATGACTAGTTTAGTTCCTGCAAAGATGTCACCAGATGCCTCCGAAGAAATTCGGAGGCACGAGGCGGCACGATTGAATAGACGTAGACAAGAGCGAGAACAGTTGGAGCGCATCTATGGACAGGTGTGGGACACGGACGAGCTAGGAAAACAGTTTGAGGTACTCGGTTTTCGTGCTCCATATGTTGTGGTGCGTGACCTAGATACCAGAGAAGAAGGCAGCTTGAAGTTTCAGCACGAGCCACGATACTACTTTAGTTGGAGGGCAAACTGATGAGCATGTTCAATCATGTACTGAATGCTCTGGAACGTGCTGAGGAAGACCTAGTGGACGTGATAGAAACCAGAGCGAGGGAAGACCTATCTGCTCGGCATCAGCAGACATTGCGTGCCGTGAAGAAAGCGATAAGAATTATGGAGGACGCAGGTTTTGTAAGCGACAAAGCTCTGCGCACGTTGGCAGAGTGAGCATTACAAAAGTAGACAAAAAGAATGGGCTGGTACTAGAATTTCTAGACTACATGAACAACCCTACTGAGCATACTGAGTGGGAAAAGAGATGTGAAGGCAAAGCACCCAACGTCCGTTGTGCTTATGAGGACTTCTCTACCAACGAGAACTACGAAAGCCCAACATGCTCGTGTCCGATGCTGATGCACAACGCAGAGGATGATGACGACATAGGCTATTGTGAGTACGCATATATAGAAAGTTCTAGGGGATGGTGCGAAATACTAGTGAGTGTAAAGGAGGTGCAAGATGAGTAAAACTCAGTATCGCTGTAAAGAATGTGGCAATGACAACCAGAACCTTATCGTGTGGGAGTGGACAATGCACGTCCCAGTAAGTGAGGTTGCCACCATGCGAGTTGGCTACAACGGTGGAGTAAAGGATTTTGCTGGCGAGTTCACAGGCTATGAACATTGCGAGGAATGTAGTAGTGACGACATAAAGGAGGACGTATGAGCAACGAATTAAAAGCGGTCATTCGTGAGTGGGTGGGAGAGGGATGCCCACCCACGACCCTCTATCGCATCTCCAGCGATATTGGAGGAACTGGCGCAACTTGGTTTACATCTGATGCGTCACACATCACTGCTATGGCAATAGAGGTACTCGAGTTACGGTTTGATGAGTGGGGCGAGACGCCGACAAGCGATGACGATGCCGACTGGATAGCAGAGAGCATTCGCAAGGGTTTTCTACCCAGACCCTCGTGGGCAGGCAGAGACACTGCAGGAGGCTTAAAATGGAGTCTCAGAGACGATGCGGATGACACACCTATGGCATGGTCAATATGGCAGGTGGAGGACGTGTATAGCAGAGCAAGCGAGATGAACTTTGATATTAGCGAGCAAGAAGCTGCTGATGTTCTGAGCACCATCAACAATAACCACGATGCTACTCTTGGCATCAGTTGGGAGACTATTGATTTCTGGCTGGATGAATTGAGACGAGAAAAGGAGAATGATAGATGAGGAAAGCAACTTGGATAGACAGACTGACGTGGATAATCATAACCTTTGGTGCGCTGTATCTAGGAGGACACCTGATATGGGCGTTTATTCATAGAGCCTTAGGCTGTTGGTGGATGGACATATGAACGAGTTGATAGCCCGATACATGGAGAACGCACTGCGCTATGAGAAACTGCTTAAATCCATAGCAAGCATGTGTGCAACCAATGCAACGGTAGACTGGGACGATAAGGACGCGTCCGAAGAATTCAAGGCTATAAGTAACGAGATTATGTGGGGCTTGTACGAAATAGATACAAACGGCACATCCAGAAAGGAGGCTACAGAATGACAACCCGTGTACACGATGGAGAGGGCGCAATAACTGAACAGTCAGAGAAACGATATCACTATGTCATTACAGCACGAATAGCACATGAGGCTAACCAGACATGGATAGAGTCCTTTGACGAACAGTGGGTCAGTGAAGATGTGGAGGAATATGCTCTGCGCCTGCTGTTCAAGGGATACGCAGCCGATTATGGGAATACGCATGAAGAAGAACCTGAATTTGAAGACTTCGAGGGCTACGTGGTGGCAATCACTGAATTTGTAGGACAGTGGAGCGATGTCACTATTATGTACAACGAATGGGGACACCTAACATGACAAAATTCAAAGACGTACTAGACAGCACCAACGAATTAGCCGTTGAGGTGGAGAGAACGTTTGCTCTAAACCCCGGGGAACGTTCACGTCAACGCCAGTTGTTACAGATACAGTTCACCGAACTCAAGGCGACAATGGCTAAGGCTATAGCGTCATATGTCCAATCTGTATGCTTTGAGTTGGACTTCGACAACTACGATGGAGGTAACCATAGATGCCTTGAAGGCATGATATGTCCACACTGTACGAGTCGGGAACCTTTTGATATCTTGTGTGAGGGTTGGATGATTGTGTTCGATGACCCTGAGCAAGGCGACCATGAACCCCGAGACGCGCAATGGAACGAGGACAGTGAGTGCCTTTGCCTTGAATGTCACTATATCGGGAGAGTCACGGACTTCAGAGCTCCGTACCTAAATGCCCAATGCGAGGAAAACAATAAACTTGGTCTTGCTATGGCAACCCAAGAAGAAATAGATACATACTGGAACTCGAGTGAGGCATGGGAGAAGACTGTCGGGGCACCAACAGTGCGTAAAGTCAAGACCAATAGATGACAATAACTAACTGTCAAGGCTGTGGTACGGATACCATAGCCTTTGTGCATCATGCATGGAACCGAGAAGATGCATACGGCATCCCCACTGGCTTCTGGTGCGACCAGTGCTACAATGGGGATGCGTATCCGTATCGGAAAGACGAATACTTTGACCCGACCTATGCAGGAGAAAGCTTGGAGGAATGGGAATGAATCACGGACGATGGGCGTTGTGCTTGGAATTGAGGCAGTACGCCCCTGAAGATGCAGAGATGGAGAAGGACTACCACTTGCAGGATGCATACGCTTTCAGGTTAAGCGAATGGGACTTGCATTCTTCTGGTGACCGCACGACACTCTTGGGTGAAGTGATGAACTTTGTCAAGGTGGCGATATACCAGATAGTCGGAGATGTATGGGGAGCACTAGGCGATGCCAGCAGGGTGGAAAAAGAAGGCTAAGAAAAAGAAAGAGACACCCACACATCACGGTAATAGTGTGTGGGTGTTTTGCTCTTGTGGTAAAACACTGAAGAGTAAGCTATGTCGCAACTACAGGGTGGCAGACGACTGGCTCATAACACAGCATGCGGACGGTACTACGACCTGTCGCATCACTACGAAAGGAACAAATGATAAAAGCAACTAAACCCAAGGGCGTGTTAGAGCCATTCAATGTACCTCATGGCTCAAAGACAAAGCATATGTTGGTCTACATTGGCAACATATACAACACAGAGAGTGAGGACAAATGGATGCTCATCGGTACAGAGCTGCGGATATTTGATTTATTTCGCAGGGTTCTAATTGCTAAGAAGAAGCCAGCGAGTAAGCATGGTGGGCATGCGGGCGTACTGCGTGTTGGACATGTTAAACAGGCATCTAAACTAAAGACACAAAAGCAGCCGTCCAAGTATCATACCTTATTACGGAGAGGTGTTGTGGAGGGGGACACCTTCCTGACCTACAGCGAAGGCGAGGCTTACGTAATACGCAAGCGCACCGATGGCGAAGGCTACTGGCTGTCCGAGGCAACGACTCAGGAGCGTGAGCTTGTTGTTAAAGGGGAGCGTACCGCACGCCGTAACTTGCGATGGTCGGCAGGAAGTTTTTGTCACGGGCAACCCACAAGGGACTGGTTGGCTAGTCGATGACACGATACCACATCGCCACTACACCATATACCAGTTCCTTTGTTATTGTGGAAGAGCACCAACCATCAGCCACATTGAGGGCGCGATTAGACCTGACGGATATACCGGACGGCTATTTTCTTTCAGGTTGGCCCCCGTTTGACTGCGAGTCTGATGATGTTGACATCATAATGCAAGCGGCACAAGCGCATATAGGAGAATGCGAGTATCTAAAACTATGGCACATTTACATGAACTAGGAGGCAACAAATGATGAGTAGAATGACTAAAGATTATATGATATTGGTGATTGGTATGTCCCTGTGGGGTGGCCTGTTGTTCGCCGCCTTCGTGTACTTTTCCGGTCTGTTTACGAAAGTACCTACCCAAGGCGAGTGGCAACAAGATGACTCACGTTTACTGCCACCACCGGCAGTAGTAGTAGAAATACCAGTAGAAGTACCAGTAACAGTTGAAGTACCAGTTACACCCTTTCCCACAGCTGTCCCCGAATTGTTGGCACGAGTGTCAAGCTATTGGCCAGGGAGTCTTGGAACTAACTGCCACCCTGAGAATATTGTCAACGGAGAATGCACCACATGGCTCACGGATGGGCACGAGTGGAGACATTGGTCATGGTGGGCTACCAAACGCAATGGAACCGCCTGCCCTGCGGAGTTTCCCCTTGGTACACAGTTTGACCTTGGTGAAGACCTAGGAACTTGGGTATGTATCGACCGAGGCGGAGCAATCGAATTTATCACTGAGAATGGTGAGACTACATTCTTTCTAGACTTGCTCACTCCCAATATACCCTTTGTAGATGGCGGTCGCATCATTAAGGACAAGTATTCTCCGTCAGGCCACTACGTAGTACCTGTAACGGTGACACTACCATGAATTTTGCGTTTCTTGCGCTTTTCTGCACCCCTAATGTGGTAATGCTGCTTGCGAAACGGGTGTATACTATCTCTGCTACTGACACGGGCTGGGTGTAGTCGGTGCAAACAACCAAATAAACGTCTGGTGAAACAGACGAGCATATAGACCAAAAGGTGTATATTCATTACTTGTTCATAGCATTAGTCCGCGCTACCACATATGGCGCTGGCAACCCACCACCCAGCCCAACCTGTTCTACCGAGGCAGGATGCTGCACTTCCCCGTCAGTGTCTTGCCTCTGTAGTTGACGCAAATACTATCCAATGAGTCAATCTGCACGTCGGGAAACCCTGAAACGCCAGTTAGTGGAAGACAGAGGCGATGTCTGTGACTTCTGTGGTGACTTTGGGGCTACCGACATGCACGAGTGGCTCATCAAGCGTAGTGCAGTCCCTAAGGGACGCCGTCAGATGAAGATTTTCGATGAACGCAACTGTTCCCTCTTGCATCATGCATGTCACATGACCCACGGCCAGACAAAGGCAATGAAGGAACATCTTGCAGAGATTTTCTTAGAACGTTATGGTGTTGATGACTTATTGGAATTCGTGGAAGGCCTAGGACTACGTGATACTAGTCATGCCCAGTACATTAGGAGTAAACAAAACAAGGAAGACGGACATGTCGTGAACCGTCTCCCTCGTTAGCTGTAAAAGCAAGGCTTGCCACCGTGAGGAAACAAGCCTCGCTTTTAATCAGTGGGAGAAATCGGGGAAAGGAGATAGAAAGCCGATTCTCCACATACCAAGGAGGCAAAGCTATTGTAGCAGCTTTTACCCTTGCTTGGCAAGCCCTCTACTAAAGGCATACAGCCCAGCGATAATAGCACCAGCCCATGCCGCTGACTCAGCAGGCAGATAGCCCTGTATAGATGCTATCACACCTGCTACCATCCCACTCACTGCTACCCAAAATTCTGTTGTCTTGTAACCTGCTTTTATATCCATATACATTCTCCTGTTTTCTAAGTATTGCCAATTATACTATGGCATGCTGTGTTACTCATCTCCGTCTACCTCAGCATCGCTCGGGGAGTAGTGAGAATCAGACGCAAGGTACGGGGGTTCACCCAAGGTGGACTCGCCCAGAGATACATTGAGCAACGCTTTGGTCAGTAACTCAATCGCATAGCCACTGGTGATATGTGGACCCGTCACCCTAAGGTATTTGTAGCCAAGTTCCTGCGCTCTATTGCCCTTCTCACAGTCAGATTGGTAGCCAGGGCCTCGATTGTGACGTCCCTGTATAAAAATACCGCCTTCAACTTCACATATGACCTTGTAGGGCTGTTCCCAGAGGAAGTCAGCTCTCCAACGTCTCGGTTTAGCGAACATTATCTCCCGTTGTGGTAGTGGGAGACCCGATTCTGATATCTGTTTATTTAGTTCTTCCTCTAATTTACTCATTGCAGTCTCCTGTAATGTCCTCTACAACAGATACCGCCATGAACAAGGCATCTGTACATGCTTTCCCCATGCGCAGCTCCCCCGCAAGACTGATAGCACGGTCTAGAGCTTTCTCAGCCCTCTTGAGAGTCGTATCAAATTGTCTTCGCTGTACCTGTTTCTTATCTCTCGTTTCTTTGGCATCAGCGATAAGTCCCATCAGTTTTCTTACTGGCATAGGCACTCCACCGTAATTATCCGCACTTTCTACCGCTTTTGTCAACCATGACTTTGCAGCATCAAGGCTCCCTGCTGCACGAGCCGCACGGAAATGATAGCGAGTTAGAGCAGTGTATTCCTCTCTTACATCGGGCGGAAAGAACTGTGCACAGCTTTTATATCGGAGCACAGTGTCTGGTACCACACCGCTTACATCTGCAATGGCCTGTCGTATTGCTCGTCTCTTGGGTAGGTTATCTCCTGCTTCTTCCTCAAGGGATACAGCTATGTCCCCGATAGACCAGAACTCTACATCCCCTAGTCCCCTGACCTGCTGTAGTAAATCAAGATAGGTCTCTGGTATTAACTGCGTAGGTGTTATCTCATCGGTCATAATAAGCTCCTTTGTATCATGCTCACTCGAGCGGGACTCCATTCTGTCAGCGGCAAAGCTATCTGGTTACCGTACCCACGGTTCATTGAGAAACCCTTGTCCCTCACTGTACTCATACGAGCATGGTATTCCTTCCACGTCTCCCTATCTGTCACACACACATGCTTGGCCCCCTGCTTTTCTGCATCATCCAATGTACTGACGTCAAAGGCAATAGCAGGTGGTCGTCGCAAGAAATGTCTGGACGCCTCCACCTGCTTATGGAATGTATCACCCTCGATATACCCCACCACCTTATTCTTCACACGTATTTTATTACTCATGCGTTATTCCTTCTGGCATTCGGGGTGAGGCACAGAAAGTATTTGGGTAAGCTACACCCCACCCCTTGAGAGAGCCAGCGTGGCGCCGGTTAAGGATGTGCGACGCCTTTCCCTCCCACCCATTGATGAGAGGAGAGTAGATGTCCACTCTGCTGCACGGCTGATAAGCGCAACACAGGGGACATTTACTCAGTCACTCATTCTTCAACCCGAGGAAGTGCTGCTCACAATAAAAGTCTGGCGACGCCTTGTTTTCTGTAATCACCAACTCGCCATCTTTATACCACTTGCCGTTATACTCCTCGGTGTGCCTGCACCTGGGAAAGTTGGAGCACCCACAAAATAGGCTACGTTGCTTCTCCTGCCGGTATCGGCCAACACGCACCAACATCACCCCGTCACACACTGGACACTCCATATCAGCTAGGGCTATTTGTTTCTCTCTATGCGTGTCTACTGTATACATATTCTTCACTAGGTCTTCCACTCCACACACCGAACAGGGCCGTCTATAGTTTCCAAGATAATATTGTTCTCGATAGTAATTAGACTTCTCCTTTTTGCTGGCGAATTGTTTAAACGCCTCTACTATTGTGTCACTCATTCTTCACCCTATAGTCAGGAATAGAAGACATGTCCACAAAGCCACCACGCCCACACATACCAATCAGCCTGGACATAGATGCCCCACCTATCCGTTCCCCTAACTCCCTGGGGTTAAGATTGCTGGTCAACATCAGGCACTTCTCTTCGTAAATTCTATTCAACAATTTATAGAACTGTTCTCGAGCCCAGTCTAGATTAGCGGTGTACTCTTTACCAAAGTCATCCATAATAAAGTAAGGTGCATCCACCCACTCCTTGAATAGATGGGTGGGTGACCCTAACTCATAGCTATCTCGAATAGTTTGAAAGAATTGGTCGGAGTTGATGAAAGTGCCGTGCCTGCGCATACCCCAAGGCGGAGTGGGCACAGCACCGAGAGCCGCAGAGGCGGCTCTTGCAAGATGTGTCTTACCGCATCCGTAGTTCTTGCTCCACAAAATAATACCAGCAGGTTTCCCAGTTGCTACTGTCTCTAGCCACTTATACACCTTCTGTCTCGCATGCTTACAGCTATCATGCCACCCTTCATCAAAGCTATCAAACGCTTTATAGTCCGGTTGATAGTCCTTCCAAAAATTCTCCGATGTCTCCGGAGGTGGACTGGCCTGCATTATTTCCATTTGCTTTCTCCCATTCTGGCATCTGGTCAACAAGATAACGTAACGATAGTTTCTTGTCTTTCCAGAACCCTTGCCCCTTGTAGTGTGAATATGCCTTCTTGAATTCTGGTACTGTATACTTCTCTGCTATCTTACGAGCCGCCTTACCATCACCTTGGTTCCACTGAGGGTTGTACCCCAACATCTTGACATAAGCATCCTTGATGCCATTAGTCCTCTTCCTAGTAGCCGCCTCACTTTGCGACACCTTTACTTTAACCTTCGCAACCTTCTTCTTGGCTTGTTTAACTACCGTTTCATATGCCATCACATTCTCTTTCCATCGGTCTGTGAGAGACACCACAAGTGTAGGGGAAGGGCGGTTTTTGTACTGCTCACTCCTTAAGCGTACCCATCCCGCCTTCTCAAGGTCTCTACGGCATTTACTTACCGTTCCTACACTCATGTGAGTTCTCTTGGCAGTTACTCTTACGCCTTCGTAACACGAGTTATACCCACCACATACCCTGTAGTAATGCACTAACAAGCGAAAAGCATGGGGGGTTAAGTCGGAATCATCAAGGATGTTGGGGAGCATTGTGAAATACTTTCGCCCCCCATCACCCTCAATTAATTGTTCTGTTGGTTCTTCAGGCATCCAGTTCCAATCAGCAACCATTAAAACAGTTGATTAACTACGTCCTCAGCACTCACAGGACTGTCAGCAAAGATAGGTGCATCTACTGATGGAGCGGTACCATTGGTGCTAGACTCCATCTGCCATGCATTCAGCCATTCTTCCGCATCCTGCGCTACCTTTCCAAACTTCTCGTAATTCTCACGTCCCACAAAGATAGTCTTCAAACGAGTTTCGGTAATCTCCTCACTCATGTACTTTGGATGTGCTTTTATCGGAGTGATAACACTCTTAGCAGAAGAACCTACCTGCTGATAGTCAGGCTCTTCCCCAAACGTACCAATACTATGCCAGAATGCACATTGTGCGACACCGTTATCAGCCCCTGCTGCCTTTCGTGCAGGAGCCAGAGCGTTATAGAAGTCACGCAATGAGTCCATAAGATTACCGGCCTGGTATCCCTTTGCAGTCAGGACACAGTATCCTGCCTGTTCTATTGTTTCACTGGGGATGTGACCTAAGCCACAGAGAACCTGTACATGTCGGCGAGTGTAGCCACCATCCCTATCAAAGGTCAGTTGGTACTCACCAGTGGAACCGTTCATCCAACGCAGTCGGAAACCTATCGGTGCTACTATCATACTTCGTGCAAGGTATGCCCCATATGCACCCTCACGTCCGTGCAACTCTAACGAATCCCAGTTAGCAGGAATTGTCAAGTCATTGCTTTCTACTGCGTCTATTACTGACTCAGCTGAGGCAGCAAAGCCCCCAAAGCGTGGTACTCCTTCCTGAAATTCTGGCTTCCCATTATGGGCCCAGATATAGACGGCAGAAACTGGAAGATTAGCCTCCCATGTTTCTGACATCGGGTCCATCATTGCCGTAGCACCCGAAAGAGCTTTGGCAACAAAACCTTCTGTTGTCTTTGCCATGGTTTACCTCCTGTGGTAAATGGTATTTGTGTTTTATCCTGACCGTCCAGCATCTACATATGAGATAGATGCCGGGCTCGCATAACGAATGCGAGAGAAGTGCTCTCGTAGGATTTGGCGCACCAAGGAAGACTCCGACCTATCTTCCATCTTGGCGTGCTGTGTAATCATTTGTCGTAACTCTTTGCTGACTACCCACGTAGCGGACACGTTCCCTTTGGTCTCTTGGACATATTGTACAGTTTCCATGCCAAGAGTTTACCACAATTGTCAAGAAAAAGCAAGAATAATAAGGGATGGGTTGAACGCGGTGTAAGGTAATCATTTTTTGGTCTCACCGACTGGCGCTCAACCCGTTGCCGGTTGTGTCGGTGGAGATTGTATTATACTACAATTACACAGGGGCTGTAATTATCTTGAGTCTATCTGCATACTCCTTTTTTCCAGGCCTTAGTTGTATTTCTACACCGCTTACTGCCATAGGTAGGTACCCTTTCACCTCAGAATACGTAAGCGAACCCTCTGACCCACTCTTTAAGAACGTACCTGTGTAGGCTCCCACCCTGTTCTTGTAACTAATTTCGCCCGTCTTCTGGTTCACCGTTTCCACTGCCTCTACCTGCATTCCGGTATTATGGCTGTGTCCCATAAGCACAAGGTCTGCATCGTGTGTCCATAGCCACCGCTGCATATTGAGTGCCTTTGCCCCGGCTAACCTACCGCCCGTAAAACCATGATGTGCATTTATGTGCAAATATGTTATAGCGTAACGAGCTCTCACGAACTTCAATCTTATCCAACCATAATAACCAAGCCCTAACTTCTGGTCTTCCGTCATACCAGCCATACGCTTGACTTCCGCTACGATTTCCTGATAGATATGCCGCTCTGTAAAGCGAGTGATGGCGGACTCATGGTTACCTTCTAGCAATGCTATACACTTAGGTGCAATAGGCTCCACCATCTCCAAGAAGCGGTTCTTCTGTGCTCTTGCTAGGTCAGTTAGGTCACTCATCTTTATCCATTCTGCCAGGGACCGGGGCTCGAAGCGTGGGTCTTTCCTATTAATGAACTCACAGTAGTCCCCCATTCCTATCCATAGACAGTCCGGGTCCTTCTCTATCCTTTTGATTATCTGCTTCAAGCGGTCTTCGTCACAAGCACGAGCACCCAGATGAATGTCACCCAGCGGAACAATGGTATATAACTTTCCCCGACTACCAAAATCGAAGTGTCTCTCTACTAGTTTCATAGCTATCTGTCTCCTACGATATCTGCGATTGAAGAGCCATCCCACACCTCATGAGGGAACCCTGACGAGGCCGTGGAGATAAATGAATATGCGCTGTGCACTATTGGGTCGAGCTCAGTCCAGTAATTGATATATGACAATGCCTTCGCATCCTTGTGGATGTCTTTTCCAGGATTGGAAAATTCTGTGATAAGGATAGGCTTGTGGTGGCCCATGTAGTGACGGTAGTACTGGCCGCCCGCCTGACTTACACGTTCCGTATAGTTCCGGAAATAGCAGTGCGCCCCTATCCAGTCAGCAGATTCAACAGCGGACTGTGCTTGTTCAAAGAAAGGCAAGGCCGCCGCCCTCCTATCAGGTATGTCTCCCCCTGGCGACAATCCAGGCCAGCCCACTTTAACCCCTGGGATTCTATCTCGTAATGCACTGGCTACCTGATTGAACCAGTCAGCGAACTCCTCACCATCTTTCCAGACACCGAGGCCCTCATCTGTAAGGTTAGGCTCATTGTGCACTTCCACGTGTAGCACCCCTTTTTCTGCCCACTTCTCACAGCCATGTAATGTATCCGCCAGGAAGTCACTAACTAGGGGCCTATCAGCATTTACTTTTGCCATCATCCGTATCATGATGAAGATGTCAGGATTGATTTCCCTCAACACATCTGCTGTGTCTGGATGCTCCGTACTAAGCCCCTTGTAGGCTTCGATACGTCCCTTGCGAACCATGTTCCGAGTGGGGCCCAAAATTACATTACCCCATGAGGCGTCGGCACTCCCGTGAAGCCCAACTAGGGCCTTGCTCTCTACATTAACAATGGGTACAGGTTTCATAGCGTCCTCATAAGTTACTTCTACGCCAGGGTAGTGCTCCTCGAACCAACCGCATATGCCTGGGGGCTGTCGTGAAGGATACATCAAGACTACTTTCCGTACCTTTAAGTCTCCTATCCCTGCATCATCTGCAGAGAACCCGATGGTGCCACGTGTTTCATGACATTTTGTTGCTGTCGCAATCCATTCTTCAACAGTAGCATCCTGTGGCATAAGCCAGTATGTTCTTTCATAATCTATTCGTGGTGTGCCTCTCATGTCGCCCTCCAGTAGCTTCGATTCTGCCAATCTTCTAGCTGTCAAACCAGGGAGTCTCACCCCGCTTGCATGGTCATAGCCACGGAGGGCTTCTGCTGCATCTTGAAATCTCCCCTCGTTGACTAGACCAATTATCTCGTAGTCCAGGGCCCCTACACCTAAATTGAAAGCTGCGGACAGCAACCCGGTGTAACGGGCGTCAGTTAGAGAGATAGTAAGACGATTACTAAGCCCTGCGTCGAAGCCTTTGAGGCTTTCCCTAAGGCGTTGTTCTGCCTCCTCCTCCGTAATGGTAATATTAGGGCCTTCAGCGCGGGTTCCGTACCCTATGCTGTGTTGCTGATGGTCCCAATACGAGGTTAATACAGGAGTACCATTGCACTCCCACCTCTTGATAAATTCAATTGCCTGGTCCGTGACCATGCAAATGCTTTAGCCAGCAACTACCGAGTATGCACTAATTAAACTTGCTACTGCAATTGGCACCATAAGCATCTTCAGCCACTTGATTTCTGTTCTTAAAGAAGCCATCTCTACCTGAAGAGCAACATAGCTCTTACTGAGCTCAGTATAATCGTCGTTCAATTGTTTGATATGCGCTCTAATTCTGCCCAGATGAGTGTCTTCCTGTTCTCTTACATTTAACATAATACCACTCTACATTTGTAGGCCCTTATTTATTCCACCAGTCTGGCAGATTGGCCCTCATGTCTAAGCACCTTTGCTTTGCTGTCCCGGCTTCTGGGGCCCCAAAAATCAGTTCTGTCAGCCAGCAAGAGTGCATCTCATTTACCTCAGTGATGCCCACAAGAACCCTCAGTGTAATAAAGTTATAGACCACCATACCTACTACAGCTAAACCCACGATGGCTAACACCGCATCCAACAATGCACTGGCGTTCTGAGGAACCTTGGTAGTCATTTCTTTTTCGGCTTCTTACCTTTCTTCTTGTATAGCATGGATTATTTCCTCTTCATCAAAAACCCAGGCACTATTACAAAGAACACGAATAGCGCCACGAATCCTACAATAGCTACACCCACACTATTTGTTGCCACACTTTCCCACGGACATGTTGCAATACCCACCCTACTTTATAAAGTAATGACCGAGGCCCGGTACATAGTCATCCGTACCTTCTCCGGTTGCCTCTTGCGCCCACGTCATGAACCGATAACGTGATGGGATAACTGCATTCTGTCTGATTATCACCTGCCCCATCAGGCCCACGATGGCCCATTCTTTGCGCCTGTCTTGGCGTTGCTCATACTCACGAGATTGGTCAAATTCTGGATTGAATATCCTGCGCTTCAAAGGTTTACCGCTTCCACGATGATAGTCGCGCACCAAGAAGTCAGTTGCCTCTTTTTCCTCATCTGTTTCCGGTACGACAACAGGAATGAACTCGCCATCTCTATCTTTCTCGAAATTGTCCTCATTCAACCACCACTCCGGTTGGTCTTGCGAAAAGTCTTTCTTCAACCTATAAGCTGGTATCTGGTCACTGGGATAGCTGTGGCGGTGGCTCTTGTCTGGCTCGTTCCATGTAGTACGGGTGAACTCTTCATAGATAAACCTACCCCACACGTCTTTGAGGTATTTCGCTTGCCATTTAATTCGTTCGTTGCATGTGGTCGCAGTCCCGTTGGGCCTGACAACTCCCAAAATGTCATCTTCTTCGCCGGGTTCCGCAAGGCGAACTTTATCGCCATCCAAAACGACGGTCATGCCAAGCATGGCTTCTTCTTCATCGTCGTCAGCCAGTTCCGTTTTCCACTCGAAGAACTCGGCATAGTCCCAAGCGTTCTGACTCAGGGTGCTGTCTAGTTGTAGCAGACCTTCCCACTGGAGTATGGCTGCTGGCTCATTGTTATTATTGTAGATGTCTAAATCATTGTCGACCATCGCGAAGAATGTCCAGCCATCGCCAGCATCATCGCCTTGGTCTGCGAGAAGTCCGAACCCTGCGTACCCACCCTCGCCACCATAAAGTGCTTGGTTAGCATTGACGCTGCCTGAGTTTCCGGGGAATATATATGCGTACCCATATGTTGCTAGGTCACGCGCCGTACCCGTATTTACTATCCATTGAGTCTCGGATGTGTTGGTGGTCATTATCAGGTCGCCGCCCGAACCTAGTACGTAGCCTTTGTCGTCTGCGACCTGCATGTTTCCATCAGTAACGAGGGTGCTACCATCAAACGTCAGACCTGTTTCACCCTCTAGGGTATCTGCGTCAGTAAAGATAGCTACCTGATTGTCAGCAGGAGTTCCGGTGGTATCTACACCACCACCTGCTGCTGTTTCAAATGCCGGTGGTTGCCCTGCTCCTGATGATGTCAGCACCTGCCCATCGTTACCGGTAGCTATTGCTACAGGATTGCCACTGGCATCGAAACTGATGATGTTCCCATCAGTACCCGCAGCCATTTTAGCCAAAGTGATTTGGTCGTCCGCAATATGTGCAGTATCAATTGAACCATCAGCGTAATGCTCTGAATCTAGAGCATCATCTGCCAGCTTCGCTCCAGTAATGAGGTCAGCATCAAGGTCAGTAGTCTTTATCAGTTTAGGTATATATCCCATTAGTCCCCCTATGTACTGATTGCATCAACGTAAGATACCCACACGTTAAGGCTATCAGCTGTGTTGCATACAGCTTTCAACACATCACCACTTTGTAATACTATCTTGGCTCCTCCGTCAATCAGTTCAAGAGAGGAACCAAAAGGAATAGTGGCGTTCTTAATGAGGTAACTGTCATCCGAACCACCCGAGGCACTGGAAGTGATATACACATCTGCTGTCACTGCAGCAGAACCATGTATATTGGCTAGGCGGATACCGACAAGAGCATCATCACTATTGCTCGTCAAAATAGTACGAGGCGTAGTGCCTATGTCTACATCACCTGAACTATCGTATGCTACTGCTCTTTCAAAGTCTTGTGCCATAATTTACTCCTCGTTCCACCGTTTTATTGGACAATCTGACCATTGCATAGACGTCTTGGTCTTGATTGCGCACCTGCACTCCCGACACCAGCTGACACCCGCTGTCACCGCTTTGCGGTCACATGCGTTACATATCGCACGCCTGCGGTCCCGCTCTTCCTCGCTTGCTAAACCTAGTGTGATACCCATTATAGCGCAATCGCCATCGCTACAGCGAACCCTGCTGTAGCACAGGAACCGCATGTATCTGCGGCTAACGTGATTGCCCCATCACCATTTGTAACGGTCATCCCGCTACCTGCGGTAATCGTGCCCACGGCTGGGCCGCTCGTACCGCCGATAAGCAACTCTCCATTAGCATCCATCGCCGCCGCCGCTACCGTATCCGTGCCACTGTCTTGTGTAATCAATACCGCTTTGTCTGCCAGAGAGGTTGCGTTAGTACCGCCATTAGCAACCGGCAGAGTACCGGACACATCCGCTGTAAGGCTGGCGTCTCCAACAGACCATGTACCACTGTCTATTCTTGGTACACCAGTGCTACCGGAAGTATCAATATTTGTACCACCATAAGTGGCCGCTACTCTCGTGCCCTGCCATACGCCGGTTCCTATTGTTCCGACAGTAGCCAGAGAGCTTGCGGATGTAATAGAGTTCTGCGCAGCTGTGGTAATCGTTCCCTCGATATTACCGAAGATAACATTACCGACTGTACCAGATGTTACCTCACTAGATATACTGGCATCAGGAATAAAGGTCAGCTTACTTGCGCTATCATCGTAGCCAAAGAAACCTATCTTGGCTGCAGAACCATTGTGC
>VTLG01015785.1_pt1 | contig 23726 bp, 35 predicted proteins | sample 4694571 | NCBI WGS metagenome assembly VTLG01 (sample SAMN12604809, study PRJNA352737) | marine metagenome | biome: ENVO:00000447; feature: ENVO:00000209|ENVO:00000569|ENVO:01000036; material: ENVO:00002151; isolation source: viral sequences binned using virsorter ...
ATTTGCTTTTTCTTTTCGCTTGTCGCAATTACATTTATCTTTCCATATCTTTTTAACAAGCCATTTGATCCCTGTCTTTTTTGTAAACCATTCTATTAGATCTCCTAATCCCATTCTATATTTTTTTTAATTAACTTTTTAACATTGCTGTATGTATTATATAACGAATAATATGAAATTCCTGTCTTTCTTGATAATGCCATTATTGAAGTACCAGAACTTATTATGTCAAAAACTTTTTTATCATACCAAAAAATTTTATCTAATAAATTATCTAGTTGTTTTATTTTTGAATTAATATCTTTTGGAGGTATTTCTACTTCTTCAGAGATATATTTGTCTAAGGCTTCTACTCCTACTTTGAATATCTTTTTCTCTTTTCTATAAAGATCAAGATATAAGGCTTTGAGGGTTTTATAGACATAGTAGTAATTTATATCAGAATCTCCATAAGATATATTAAGTCCTTTTTTTAAAAGACTATCAATTTTTATGTAACATTCTTGAACAATGTCCTCTGCTATTTCAGGATTACAGCCAAAAGATTTAACTATTGACAACCAGTCTTGGTGTTTAGCTGCAATTTTTTCTAAGGTTGTCAAAATAGTTTTCTTTGTTGATTATATTTATCAATTCTTTCTAAAGAATTTTTATAATGAGTATTGTTTAGCTCACTACCAATATAGTCTAAATTGTGTTTTATACATCCAATAGCTGTAGTACCACTACCCATAAAATTATCATATACTAAATATTCTTTTTTACTTGCTACTTTTAAAATTCTTTCGACTAAAGCTAAAGGCATTTGTGTAGGATGTATTCTTTCTTCTTTTTTAATGTTGTGTGGAATATACCATACTGAACTTAAAGGATCATTAATACCACAATTATCATTCAAATAAATATCATCTGTTTTCGATAAATGGTATATAATTTCATAATCTAAATGAAACCTTTTTTTTGTACTATCAAAACTACCTGCATATTTCCAAATTATGTAACTCTTTAAATCAAACATTTTAAAGCCATCTGTAAACTCAAGCCAATGTACAGTATTTAGTTTCTTGCTAAATGTTTTGCTTTTTATATTAAAATATATTTGTCCTGTGTCTTTGAGTATTCTATGATACTCTTTAAATAATTTATTAATATAGTCAGAATAAAATTTTAAAAACAATATATCTTTTTGTTTAGCTGCATATCCTGCTCCACCAAAATCTTCATAAGGAGGAGAAGTAATAATTAAGTCAATACAATCATTAGGCATTTTAGCCATTGTTTCCAAATTATCTTCATTATAGATTATGTTTTTTTTCAAAGTAGTTTGGCTTGTTTTTTACTTCTATAAGTTACGAAATTTATTCCACCTAATTCAAATCCTACATTGTTTAATATTGATCTAAACATTAAGGGTGATTCATACGAGGTTGGCTTATATCCTAGCTCCTGCATTTTTATCTTGGCTGAAAAAAGTCTAGTGTACATCCAAGAATCTGGAGAATATATATAACGGTGAATAATAAGAAAATCATCAGCTCTATTCGCATTGACTGCCCCTCCTTCGGAATCTCCTATACTTGGAGGCATTGGCTGTCCTTCAAATTCATGTCCTTTTAAATGTTTTCTTCGCAAGGATTCAGTAACTGCATGAGCACATATCCAAGTTGTTATGTTATTAGTTTTACAAAAGATTCGTATATCGGTTAGTTGCTCATAATTATATTCATATCCATTTGTATTTCTTAAATCTTTTCTTAAAGAGTTTATGGGATCTATTAATAAAGCATGATAATCCCAAGCATCTTTAATTGATTTAGCTAGAGCTAAAAGCTGTTTATAAGTATATTGCTGGTTACAATCAATAAATTTAAAATGGTCATAAACAAACTTTAAAGATTTATCATAATCTTTTTCTTCTATTTTGTTTATGGGTTTGCCCTCAATAAATTCTACTAGCTTTTTTAAAAGAGAATAAACATCGTTCTCGCTGGAGAAAACTAACCATCTTATTTTATGTTTAAGTGAATAGAGTAACATTAAGTAAAAAGTAAAATGTGTTTTACCTACGTTGTTATGCCCTAGAATAAAATTCATATTTCCTTGAACAAATCTAAAGTGAGAATCAAATTCTTTATTTCCTAGTGTAAGTGCTTCAGGTAATTTACCCTGCCTAAAATCATTAAGTTTTTTTGAGTGTTCATCAAAGTTTATTAGCATTCTATAAAGATAAAAAAAAGGGAGGTAAATTTCTTTATCCCCCTTTATTATTAAAATGGCATCTCGTCTCTGTCTGGAGATTGGTCGTTTGTGCTGACCTCCCCTTTATCTTCTTTTAGTCTCCAGCCATTTACTGTAGTAAAATAAACCACCTCATCTTTTGGATTAGTCCACTCTCTACCTCTTAGATTGTAATATACTTCTACATTGCTTCCTACTTTCCATGCGTCTAATAATCCGCAGTTATTTTGAGTGAAATCGATACTTAATGATTGAGGATAATCTCCTCCTGTATCTAATATTAGTTTTCTAAATCTAAAATCATTCTTTGTTTGTACTTCGGTAATCTTTTTGATTTTTCCTTTAATTGTTCCCATTGTTTTTATTTATTTATAAAATTGATTAATAATTGTGCATCTGCTAATACAGTTTGTATGTCGCTTGTCGGCCTGTGTGCATGAAAATCACATGATGCTTTGACCATACTTTGTCTAACAATAAGTTGTTCCCTATTATTATTTTGTGGAGGTGGATTATAAACTAGCTTTGCTGTTTTATATTCCTCATTAGTTACGGTGTAATCAACCATGTCTCCTACTTGTTTTTTAAATTCGCCTCTGGCTAAAAACTGAAAAGCTTTACCATCGTCAAAGGTTACTTGATACTTGTCAAATGTTCCTGAAGCGTTTGTATATTCGCCTCTAGGTTCAATAAATTTAATTTTTCCTGTCATAATTTAATAATTTGGTTTCTAATTCTTGTATTTTTTTCTCCATTGAAGTTACTCGTCTATAATATAATTCTATTAATTCGTCTTTAGGAGTTTTCATTTTATAAAGTTAAAAAAAAATATTCAATATTCAACTATTGTTAATAAAAAAAAAGGAGCTGATGTGAAACCAACCCCCCCTTTTCAGAACACTAAAACAGATAAATAAAGATACAAAACTTTTATTAATTTTCGTATAGTTTAATCATATCTTTTAAATCTTGGTCTGTGAATTTAGTAATTTCTCTGGATAGTTTAATTAATTCGTCTGCTGTTCCTACTCCATGTGTTTTATCTAAGTACTTACCAAATAAATAACTCTCTCCAGAACCCCAATTATTACATTTTTTACATTGTGTTTGAACGTTGGTAGGATGCCATCTAGTTGCATAGTGCCTGCGAGATACGAAATGTCCTGCATCAATCTCGCTTGTATATTTGATAGTGTTACAAGTTACACATCTTACCATCCCATCCATTGCGTATCTTGTTCGTATGTAGATGCTAAACAACTTGTCTAGTTTTTTAATAAGTCCTTTTCTGGAGATCTTACGAGGCATTATACTATAGCATTATCTATTTGTTGAATAAGGTATCTTAATTCTGGTTTTTCAAATACACCTGTGATAGTTTCTTTATAAGTTTTTATAGATACTTCATACTTGGTATCTTTAGTATGATCTAGTTTTGTAACTTTTGCTTCAATATTCATGTTTTTTTTATAAAGTTAAAAAAAATATTTGATATATATATATAAGTATTTATATTATATTTATATTTTTATTAAAATAAAAATAAATATATATTAAGTATATATGTATATATATATATATATAGGGGATTATTTTTTATTTACAGTTTTCATAATTTTTTCCAGTCCTCTACTTCCAAAATAAAATATAGTCATTGTTGAAAAAAGAGAAGTAATACTAGGAATATATTGCTCTTTGATTTGGAAGTCTCCTAAATTACCATCAAAAAATATACAAGCCATATACAAAATAAACATAGCTGCATAACTTATAGGACGTACTAATCTAGTAACATTATGCTCATTGTCAGATTCAAGCCTCTTAGTAACCTCCTGCATCTCGATAGCGTCCTGTTTTAAGAGTTCTAAGGCAATTTCTTTGTCTTGTTGAGGTATAGTATCATCTTTAGAAATAACGTTCTTTAAAATGCCTAATAATCCTTTGTCTGGTAATACGTCTCCAACCCCATTTAAGAGCTTTGGAGCAACTTTAGATAAAAAACCTCCGACCTTAGTATCTTTAAACTTCTTTTTTGGCATAAAACTTAAATTTTAATTGTATTACAAATAGATAAATATTTAACTCATTATAATTATATTCCTCATTTGAAGGATAATAATTTATTCCTGCTATGCAAGATGTAGGAAAAAGAGATATAATAAAAAATTCCATTAATAAGTCCAGATTAAATTTTGTGGTTTATCCTTATCAATGTCTGCATGAATAAATGTGTTTGCTATTCCTAAACGATTAAAGCCTACATCCAACAAAATATCTACAAGCTCAAATCTAGCCTTTGAATTATTACAATGTATATCTACTGCAAGTCCTTTTAAATGAGAACTATTAGGAGAGGCTTTATATCCTCTCTTTTTTAGCCCTTCATTATAAGCTTTTGTTCTATAACCACTTGTTATTTTTATAGGTTTATCGTATTTTTCTCTTGCTAAATCTAACATCTCTAATATTTCAGGAGACATATTTTTACCTGATCCTAATTCATCAGGACTATCAAACTCTGAATAATTAAAAAATTTCATTTATTATATTTTTATATTAACGCCTGCTTTTATAGAACGTATCTCTCTATCCCAATATCGCTGGAGGTTTATCTCTCCATATAATCCTATGTTTTTAGTAATTTTTAATCCTACTACCGCTCCAGTAGAAAAATCTATAAAATCTTCTCCAGCTACATTATCATAAGAATATCTTTCATCTCCACTCATTAATTTATGGATAGGAAGTATTGATCCGTATATATGAAGCCAGAACTTATCTCTGTAATGATAAAAGTCTAAACCTGCTACTGCACTTAAATCAGCAAAGCCTCCAATCATTGATAATTGTTCTTCGTTATAATTATTAACTACATCTTGAAATACATTATTTCTGTAATCTAAATCTGAATTAGCAAGAAGCGTTCCGTCTGCATCAAACCATTGCCAATCATAACCCATAGACTGTCCTGTATTTGGATTAATCATTTGATATAAAACGTCAACATGGCCTGCTGAGTTACTAAGATTCCACCAGTTTTGACCATCTTGTGCTAAATAAACTTCAATAGGATTATATCCATAAGCTTTCTCGTATGTCCTATACGAAAATCCGAGATTTAAAGATAGTTTTTTTCCTATTGGAAACCTAGCCCTTACTTCCGCACTCTTATAATTCAGATCAACTAATTCATTCTTTTTATATTCTCCTTTTACTAACCACCATTTAGCTAAATATCTTATAAACGCTTCTTGGTTTTCAAATTCTCTGCCCTGTTGTCTGCCTGTAGAATATTGAAATAAATACTCAAGCCCTTTTACATTACCTATATTACTTTTAGTGGAGGCATTGTTTTCGTCTCCTATATAAAATCTATTTCTATCTTCATATTGAAAGTTGGCTAGTTTCCTCCAGCCATAAGTCATCATAAAGTCAGCAGGGTTTTTCTGCGTTGTTTCATGTAAGGTATTATCTTGATCTACATAAAACGTTTGATTATCTTGAATAGCGTTTGTTTGTGAATAAGCAGCATAGAAAGTGCTGTATTTAAAAATATCTTTAAAAAATTGTGCTTGTGTATTGTTTATACAAAAGAACAAGCATAATCCCAAAATCGTTTTAATTGTTTTTTTATTGATTGCCATAATTGTTTAATTTTTGTTTTAAATTTTTCCATAATTAAAATCTTGTTTCTAATATTTTATTAATTTGTTTATTTATTTGTTCCAAACAATTTTCTGGTAATTTCATAGATATACCAGATTCTATTTTTAATATTTCTTTACCATCATTATATAAAACTAATGTAGGTAAAAATTTAATTTTTTCTTTTTTAAAGATATCTCCATTTTTTTCAATATATAAAGTCTGGGTGTTATAATCCTTAAAGGACTTTAAAGATATTTCTGAAGCAAAGCCTGCTGTATATTGAACAACACTAATATCGTCCTTAATTTGCGCAGTAATCGCAAAAGTCCATAAAAATACAATTATTACACATCTCATTATTTTTCAATTTCTACTGAGTTCGTAAAGTCTTTGGTCTATTTTATCTAATTGAGCCTTTACTTCTTTAACATCCTCTCCTAATACGTCTGTTTTTTCTTCTACTCTTTTTATAGTAGAGCGCACAAGCTCATCCTTGTATTGAAATTCTACAGGATTTACACTATTAGTGCTAATATCCTCTATTGCTTCAGAATTTTGAGAAACGGAAGTCTGCAAGGCAAAATAAATACCAAACAAACTAGATAAACCTACTACCGCTCCAACAATTTCTTTTAAACTTAAACTAAATTTGCTTTCAGGATTAAGATTTGCCATTGTTTTTAGATTTCTTTTCTTTATATTTTGACCAATCTTCTGGGGCTTGACCATCCCATTTTATCTCAGCATAATTTCCATCTAATTGGATACTATGTGAGTGAGGTGTAGAGATGCTATTAAACATCTCCACTAATTCCTCTCTTGTATTAAATTTATATTTCATGTTAAAATTTTTTATTCGTCCTCCACTTCCTCATAAGACCCATCTTTTAGATCAACTGAAATTTTACCATATTTTTCTTCTAGTTCTTTTTTAGAATCTTCATTCTCTTTTACCACTTGATTAAAGAAGTGATTTAAAGAATGTTTTTGAGTTTCTAAAAAACCTAAATCATGTATGATTGCTGATTTCTTTTGTTCTTGTTCTGTTAGTGTCTTTAGTTCTTCTTCCGTTATTTTTGACATTTTTATTTATTTAATTAGACATTATTTATAGACCTAAAGCGTCTATTTTTGCTTTTTGTTCAGAGGATAGTGCAGATACAAAGTTTTCAAATGCCATTTTAATAACAATATGCCCTTCGTTTCTAAATAATTCACCATCTTCATCTTCAGTTCTGTCAGCCTCAGCGACAGCTCTTACTCTTTCAACTATTTCAACAGACTCCATTGTTGCAGGGATATCTCTTGCAGCATCTTCTGCTGTGTACTCGATTTCTTCACTCATAATTTTAATTATTTAATTGTTGTTTTAATTGTTTTACTTCAGCAGACAACTCTTGTACTGCTTTTACTAATATTGGTACTAGTCTGCCATAAGAGGCTTCTAGTCTTTCTGGATTTTTGTCATAAACTAAATTAGTATATTCATCGTCTAGTTCTTGTAAATCTTGAGCAATAAATCCAATATCTTTAACGCCTTTTTGTGAACCGTCTCTTGTTTCCCAATCAAACTTAACTGGTTTTAAAGCATCTACAAAATCTAGTCCTTTATCTAAAGTGTTAATGTTTGTTTTATCTCTTTTATCTGATAATGATGAGATTGTTTGTACTTGGCATCTTATAGAGGCAATATTAGCATCACCTAATGTTATTTCATTGTCTGCATCTACCGCAGAAGCAGCAGCAGCGTAACCTATTACTATATTATTTTCACCAGTAGTTATTGCATCTCCACATTCTGAACCTAATATAGTATTTTTAATACCTGTGTTTATTGCAGCACCAGCATTAAATCCTACCGCTGTGTTTTGTCCTGAACCATCGTAATTTAATGCTTCTAAAGCAGCGTAACCAAAAGCGGTATTACGAGTACCCGTGTCTTCCGTAGTTAATGCACCATATCCTACAGCAGTATTATAAGCACCAGTAGTAACTGCATCGCCAGCCGCAGCACCTATAAAAACGTTTTGGATACCTGTTGAAACATTACTACCAGCAGCATTACCAACAGCGGTGTTATAAGCATGTGCACCCGCATTTTGTTGTTGTAATGCGTTTCTACCAATAGCCACATTATGATCATGCTCATCTTCTGAACTTAAAGCTAAATGACCTATAGCAATATTATAACTTCCTGTGGTTAAAGCATCGCCCGCTAAACCACCTATGATAGTGTTTTCAACTCCTGTTGTAACAGCTGTACCAGCTTCATAACCTATCGCTACATTATATGCCTCAGCACCTGCATTTTGTGTTGTTAAAGCTCTATAACCTATAGCAGTATTTCTACCATGACCATCTTCTGCAGCTAATGCTCCGTGACCAACAGCTATATTATAACCCCCAGTAGTAAGAGCGTATCCAGCTTCAGCACCTATTAAAGTATTTCTAACACCTGTTGAAACTGCTAAACCAGCATTATGACCAATAGCAATATTATATGCGTCAGCACCCGCACGTAAAGCATTTAATGTTTGATGACCTATGGCTATATTTTTTCCATGTGTAGTTTCGTATTGGAGAGCTTCATATCCTATTGCTATATTAGTACTGCCTGTAGTTAAAGAATCACCAGCTTTTCCTCCTAACAAAACATTATAAGCACCTGTTGAAACTAATTTACCAGCTTCCCACCCAACAGCAGTATTATATGCGTCTGTTCCAGCATCTTGAGCGTTTAATGCGTAGTGTCCAATTGCAATATTTTTACCATGAGCATCTTCTGAGCCAAGTGCTTGATAACCTATAGCAATATTCTGATTACCAGTTGTAAGAGCATCACCAGCAAAAGCCCCCATTACTACATTTTGTACACCTGTGCTTAGAACTTTCCCCGCCTCATGTCCTACCGCGACATTATATGCATCTCCTCCTGCATTTAATAACATTAAAGCATCAACACCTACAGCAACGTTTCCTCCATGTCCATCTTCAGCCCCTAATGCTCTTGTACCTACGGCTACATTATAACCACCCGTAGTTAATGCATCACCAGCAAGACCTCCTATTAATGTATTTAATGTACCTGTTGAAACAGATATACCAGCATCATATCCTACCGCAACGTTATATGCGTCTCCTGCATCTTGAGCATTTAAAGCATTTGTACCTACTGCAACATTATAACTACCTGCATCTTCTGAACTAAGAGCATTTTTACCTATTGCGGTATTACTACTCCCAGTTGTTAAAGCATCTCCTGCCAAACTACCAACAATCGTATTATTTAAACCTGTTGTCATTACAACTCCAGCATAATATCCTACTGCTGTATTATATCCATCGCCATCATAATTTAATGCTTCTAAAGCATAAGTACCTACTGCTACGTTTTTAGCTCCAGTATCTTCTGCTGATAAAGCATTATATCCTAAAACAGTATTCTGCGATCCTGTTGTTAGTGCATCACCAGCTCTACTCCCTATTAATGTATTTTGAATACCTGTTGAAAGAGTTGTACCAGCATCATATCCTACCGCAACATTATATCCATTACCATCGTAATTTAATAATCTAAGAGACCCTTCACCTATAGCAACATTCCTAGCACCAGTATCTTCTGTGCTTAAAGCCTCATATCCTATGGCTACGTTTCTATTACCTGTAGTAAGAGCATCACCTGCTAGTCCACCTACAAGTGTATTATATACACCTGTTGAAACAAGACCACCAGCATAATAACCAACAGCCACATTATAAGCGTCTGCACCTGCATTTTGTACTTCTAGAGCTTGCCACCCTATAGCAACATTTCTTCCGTGTGCATCTTCTGTTCCTAACGCATTAGTACCTATAGCAATATTTCTAGCTCCTGTTGTTAACGCTATACCCGCATTACCTCCGATTAATGTATTAGATGTTCCTGTTGTCATGGCTTCACCAGCTTTGTATCCAATAGCAACGTTATAAGCATTTGCTCCTGCGTTTAACCACTCTAAAGCACTATATCCAATAGCTACATTAGTACCATGTGCATCTTCTGTTTTTAAAGCATAAGCACCAATAACAACATTATCAGCACCTCCAGTAAGTGCAGTAGCAGCACCAGATCCTAATATTGTATTATTAGAACCTGAAGTTAAAGCTGTAGCAGAATTATAACCAATAGCGACATTCTCATCACCTGAAGTTATAGCGTCCATTGCCCCAATACCTAATGCGGTATTATATGTAGCTGAAGATAACGTGCCTGTTGTACTATGTCCTACAATTAAAGAACCTGTAAAATCTGTTCCTTCTATTTTGAAAGCAAGAGCTGTTGTTCCGCTAGAATATAATTCTGTGAAGTTATCATTGCAAATGTCAAAGGCGGTTCTTATCGGTGATCCTGTTCCATCATTTGCAGTAGTTCCTATATTTACTGTTTGTTTACTCATTTTTTAGTTTTTTATTTTTAATATTCTGTTTGGTCGGCTGTATATAAAGTTGTATCTGCTGAAACTAAAGTTGTATCTGCTCTAAAATTAGAAGCATCAGCATTAAAAGGATATATGATCCCCCAGCCATTCGCTTCATTAGTGTTTCCCCACCAACTAACCTCATATATACTTCCGTATGCCATTATTTATTTTTTTTGTAAACTATTTCTGCGTTTAATGTGTTTGTTTGTACCCAATCCATATTTAAAAACTTTTTTAGTTTAACTATATTTTTATTTTTCGGTTTATATATCAAAGTACCCACCCATTAAAGGTTGCGTCTGAATCTGGATATACATCCCCTCCACTATTCTGACTATACTCAGGAAATAAACCACTATTATTATTAATATAGTCTAAAAATCTCTGCGTATAATATTCTGCTGTGTTTCTAGCCTTTTGAACTAGAAAATCTACTTCCGTTTTACTTACTGTTTCTGCGTTCTCGCTTGTATGCTTATAAATCCCTCCTGATTTTATTTGATAGGCACAGTAAGGGATGAATTCACTTTGGGCATACCAGATTAACATGGGCTGTACAAAATTATTTACTAATGTTAAGTAATTTCCTGCTAAACCTGAACCAGAAATATCACTAGTTATTTTATCATATAACGCTGTACCTAGATAATTTTTGATTTCTATTTCTTGGGCAACCTTTATAAATTGAATAAATAAATCTGTGTCGGTATTTCCGTCAATGATAGAGTTTTTTACTAAATCCGTTCTCGTTATAAATAATACTGTTGCCATAATTAATTTTTAAAACCCATTTTCTTCCAATAAGCCGCTGTATAGCCTTCATATCTCATATCGTGTGGTGCTACTGATACTCTTTTAGCATTTTTTTTACCCTTTGGAGTAAATCCTCTACTTTTTGCTTCTGTTGATGATATGTTTTCCCCTAAACTTCTTTCGCCATCTTTTCTCATATATGTTTTACGATACCATCTGTGTTTGCATCTAGCTCCACCTTTCCATAACCATATTGAATAAGTATTTGAACCCCCTTTACCAAATCCCGCATTAACTACCTTTCTTGTCATAGCTTCTATGTCATCTTTACGATAAACTTTCTTTGCACTTACCATTTTTCTACAAAATTCTCTTGAATTTGCTTGAGTTCTGGCTGGATTGTACATATATCTAACTAAAAAAGTATAATCTTCGTATTTTTCTTGCTTACTTTTACCATCTTGAGCATCTTCTTTATATGGTCTAGCAATTCCTGTACTTGCAAGCTCTGTTTTGTTTAAATCTTGGATAACTTCGTCTAATTCTGTATCAAAATCATAATTTACCTCTCTTTCATCAACAATTTCAAAGTTTTTTAGTAAATCTTCTTCATTTTCTCCTAAATCTATTAAACTATCAGCAACTTCCGTATCTATAAATTTTTCTAAATCTTTTGATAGGCTTGTAGCTTCTGAATGATCTTTACAAGGCATATACCAAGTCATTCCATTTTCTTTATGTTCGTGATAGCCTTCACAATCTAACTCTTTAGCTTTTTTAATAGCTTCTTCTTTGGTTTTATAAACATCTTGCCCATCTATTTTCTTTAATTTAACTCCTGTTTCTTCTTCTCTTGTTTCTTCGTCTGTTACATTAGATAAGTCAGTAAATTCAAGCGGTTGAAGCGTTTTAAAGTATAAATGAAGCGATATATCGTTATAAGCTAGTACTTGGTCAAAAGCATTGATTAAAAGTGTCTGAAATGGTCTAATTACCATATTATCCATCAATATAGAGGCAGTTTTTAGCTCATCTGCGTTACTACCAAAGCCAGTATTGTCTTTTACACCTAATAACATAGGAGATACAACCCTATGAGCTACCATTATCTTCTTAGAACTCTCATCAGACAGAAATTGGTACTGATTATGAGCATCACTTAACTGAATAGGGTCAATTGTTGCTGCTGTAGCAGGGTCATCATTAAAAGCAAGTATGAATTTACCTGCATTTGAACTGCCTGAAAACTTTTCATATATTCTTTTTTCTATAATTTCCCTTTGTTCAGGGTCAGGTGTTCCATTATTCATGTTAATAAGCATGGATGGAGCAAGCCCTTGCATTATATTATTCAAATGATAGTTAGAAATTTCTTGTTCTAACTCACAATATTGCGTACCACCCTCGTAATCTGGTGGACTATAATACTTATATCCTGCCCTATAAGGCTTAATGTACATTATTTCTAAGCCCTCCTTAGACATTCCAAAAGCAGGGATTCGTTTTAATTCACTATTTCTTTTATATTTTCCCCAATCATTGAAATAAAAGTAGGCAGGTACTTCTCCTTTTTCATTACACCTCTCAGCTCTAAGGGTTTCTACAGGAATATGCTCAACTTTTACAATTCTTGACCTATCTTTTGAATAAATTACTTGCATTGCACATTGACCCATTAATTTTAAGTCAGAACACAGCCTTCTTACAACCTCATCTCTAAATAAAGAGACCATCATAGCATATTGATCTGGTCGTCTATTAGAATCCGTTGCATCTAAGCCTTTTCCAAATATCATTTCGGAGATTCCGTTTACGATGGCCATATTAGTCGGGCTCCCGTTGTAACGATCTATGAGATATTGAAAATATCCATTATTTTGTCCGAAAGCAATCCACTCTTTACCTATTACCTCTTTTACTACAGGAGAAGTATAAGTGCTTAAATTAACAATACTTAATTCGGTTTTATTTTTCATATTATAATATAATCATTATCGTAACTATCCTCTGTTGTATATTCTCCACTATTAACACTATAATAATCGTTATTTTCTTGGTTTACAGTTTGGTCTGTACAAAATATCTTATCTTTATAAATTATATCAGTACCTTCTTTAACTGTCATGTCATAAAATCTACCTTCTACTAAAACAGGACTTAAAGCTTTTGCAATTACTAAATAATTTTTGTCAGTTGAAGTGCTTACACTACTATAAGTTGTGGAGGTGTTAGTTGAATCGTCTCTTAAAATCATATTAATAGTAGAGGCATAACTTCTTGGAATTATCTTCATTGTTTGACTAGAAGCTGATGTTGATAAATGTATCATACTAATATAACGAATAAAGTTTAGATTTTGCGTATAAAAAAACCCCTGCCGAAGCAAGGGTTATTATACTAATTGTTTTCTTGATGATATACATACTCAGCAGGTCTGATTAGCTTTTCGTTTAAATCATCTTTGGCGTAATGCTTGAATTTTACCTTTTCAAAATTTTCTCTGCTAGGAATTCTAATTTTATACCATTTTTTAACATTTGTTTTTGCTTTATCAAAAGAACTGCTTGCTCCAAAATAATACTTAGGAGAATTACCCCAAGCTGTTTTTACAAATCTAGCTTCTCCATTTGCTTTGATGTAAACAAAGGTAATGCCAATGCGCTTAGAACCTATACCAAAGTATGTGGATTTTAATTTGTTATCATCAGGTAATTTTTTAGGATGATAAATTGTTGTGTTTACAACTCGTCCATTTTTTTTACGACCAATTGTGAAGTCAATTATTTTCATAATTAAAGTTTTAAATTAATATTAGTTTTCAATATGTCAAAGAACTTTGTAAATCAACTATAATATAATAAACAATTGTTAATAAACCTAGAACTTTAACAAAACTTTAACATTTAACCATAAAAAAAGGAGGTATTAAAACCTCCCTCTAAACTAAATTATGAAAACACTATAATAAATATACAAAAAAAAAAGGAATATAATTAATATATCCCTCTCTTTTTTTAAAACAAGTTAGAACCCTGTTAGTTAGGAGTTATTTGAGCACCTTGACTAGCCCCTGTTACAACTGTTGAAATTGTAAAGTCTGGCGCAGCCATCTCTTGTGCTGTAAACGTCAATGAGTAACCATTTAGATCGCCCATTGCTGCTCCATTAGAAAAAGTACCTGTCGTTAACTCACATCCGTTAACCTTACCCATTAAATAGTAAGAGCTACCTGCTAAACCACTATAAGCCTCAACCCAAATATGAGGGCGAGCAATAGCAAGAAGTCTTATTTCTTCCTGAGTATGTCTGTCTTGGAAAGTAAAGTTTAAAGTTAATGTACTTTCATAAAATGTACTTCCGTTCTCTCGAGAACTTGTTACACTAGTTTCAAATGTAGAGTTACCTTTTAAATCAAACTGATATAAAGTAGGAGATCCAGCTATTGCTGAAATTTCAAAATCAGTAATAGTAATAGCTCCTAATCCACCAAAATCTGCAAAATAAACTGACTTTAAGCCGCCTACTCCTGATTTACAAGGTACTTTTCTACCTTTTGTTAAAACACAAGCCATATTATATAGTATTATAAAAAAGGGCAGAGTTAACTACCCCTTTTATGTTAGTTATTATGAATAGTAAACGATATCTGCTCCTACTCCGATTTGACATCCTGCTGTCCAGCGCATGATAACTCTTACATTTCTGCTTCCGTCTTTATCAGCCATATCAATAAATCGTACATCATTTCTGTCGTCAACTAGCCCAGTTCCCCAGAATAAATTAGATTTAGGAGTTAATATCATTTTGTTATTCCCCATTCCGTTAGCTACAAAAACTGGGATACCTTCAAAAGTTAATTGTTGGTTATTACTAAACCAAGAAGTTCCTTTATTATCAATACCAGCAGCTCCTAAACCAGAAGTTCCGAAACCTCCTAAAGCTCTAATATAAGCCCTAGATACATTTGTTGATACATAAAGAGTAAGATCAGCAGCACCTAAAGCGGCATTGCTAGCAGCATCAACAACTGCTCCCATTTGAGCAATTACATTTGATGAAGTTACTGCTGAAGCAGTTACATCTACTACATCAGAATCAGCATAACATAAAGCTTGAAAGCCATCGTAGTCATCAGCTCCTGAAGCACCTTGCCAAATAGAAGTCTCTGTTGCATCTGCAACCTGAGCAGCTACTCTTGAAAGGACATAGTCCTCGAAAGAAGCTGGAATTTCAGCGTAAGCAGAATATCCCATCTCTGTCGCCTGCCATTCTTGTTCCATATCACTCTTACACAATTGGACGTTACTTTGCAGTTCCATCGTTTCGAGTACTTTCTCTGTTAAAGTTAAAGTAGTTGTTGAGGTATCAAAATTACATGATGCACCTTTTACTACATTTGCCCAAGCACCAACCTGCAGAACAGATTTATACCTGACGTTAGGCATAATTGTTACTGCTCCCTGATCTAAAGTGGATGCACTCAATAACGCTGCCCCTAAAATTTTCCCGCTAAATTCACCTGCATAAGTGCCAGCGGTATAAGTTGGATTTGCCATTTTTAATTGTTTTTAATTATTATACATTTTACTTAATACTCTATCTAAAGAATTTTGCTGTCTGTTTTGAGCATACTTTAGATGTGTTTTGTTTTTTACTTCTGGACTATGAGTAATTGCTTCTGCTGCAGGTGTTTCTGATAACTGCTGCTTAACTTCTTCCTCTAGTTTTTTATAATCTTCTTTTTCGCCTAATCGCCCTTTTATATCAGCGATAGCATCTTCAAGATTTTTAATTCTTTTTTCCATACCTGCCCAGTCATCAACTGCTGCTTCGTCATCTTCTGCCATCTCATCTTCTTTTTGTGGTACGTCATCAGAAACTTCCCTGTAATCTGCAATGATTCCTTCTTCTTCTACTACTAGAAGTTTTCCATCTTCCATTACATATTCTCCAACAGGCATTGCTACTTTCTCATCATCTGTAATGATAAAGATTTCGTCTCCTGCTTTAAATGATTCTGATTCTACTACTGTTCCGTTTTCAAGTTTAGCTTGAGCTAACTCTACTTTTACTTCTTCTTTAATTTCTTCTTGAGATTCTAATTGAGTTTCCTCTACTGTTTCCTCAATTGTTTCCTCAACTTTATCCTCTACTAAGAAGGTTTTAATTTTTTTTAACATTTCGGTTGATTTCATATTACTATAACGTTATTAAATTTATATTTGCATTTTTAGATTTTACCTATTCCTTGATTTACTAGATTTCCCTTACAACATTTAACTGAATAGGTATTATCCTCACAAAGACAGGCTCTGCGACCACCTCTAGGACTTGTTCTTGATGGTGTTTTAAATTGTTTCATTAAATAGGTTTCTTATTTTACTTAATACAGCATCTGCTTTTTGTTCCATATCATTAATAGGTTCTTTAGGTCTTTCTGCTTTATCAGCAAAATATCCCTCTATCGAAAACCCCTTGACCTTGCCTGTTTTCACAAACTCCTCCCATACCTCATCATTATTAACCTTAACAGATCCCATCCATGTTCCTATGGGTACATCTAGTCCATATTTACGAGATTTATCATGTACTTTATCCTCTACCAGCCAGCTTTCAACAAGAGTTAATCCATTTAAAGAGTGTTGATGTTCTAAAGTAGCGTTGTTTTGGTTGCCATTCATTAAATAAAGCTGGGATGCTTTCTCTATTGTCTTTTTTGAGAAGTAAATATAGTACTCGTCATCGCCTGTTTTTCTGTAAATAGGTTTGTTTGGTACTAGTAAAGCTCCCATTAAGATTCGTTTCTCGCTAGATACTTCAGCAAGTTTAACTTCTTGAGACTTTAAAGTAATAAAATCCTCCTCTATTGCACCTGCGGAGACCAAAGAAATAGCCTCTATTCCTGAAAAAACTCCATCTCCTAAAATAAGTTCTATTATCTTCATATATATATAACGTTTAATTTATTTATTTTGTTTATCCTATGCTTGCTCCCGCAATAATATTACGATCTAACTCTTGAGCAGTACTTATATCATTAGAAACTACAAATGCTTGAATTGGTTGTTGTTGTTGTCCTGCTAATATATCTGCTAATTGGTTGGAAGTACTTGAGCCTACTATATTAAATGCTGGAGTTGAAGGAGCGTTTGGAGTGGCAGGCGTGGAAACATTTACTCCTCCTGCGCTTGGTATAGCAGATTTAGCTTTACTAACTGCCGATACCATAGCTGATATAATTCCTGCGGCTTGTGCTGCATAAGCAATTAACAAAGGTATATTTTGAGGCATACCCGCAGCTAATGTTTTTGCAAATCCTTTAGAAACATCAACCCCTGCTCCCGCACTTTGAACCGCTATTTCAGTTAATGCTTTTTTTGCTGTTAGCATCATTTCTTTTAACATTAAACCTTGCTTTGCTATAAAAGCTATTTTACCTATAGCTGATTCTTTATTAATTAAACCTGCAATAGCATTTACTGCCATTTGCTTATTTTTAACTCTATCCATTTCTAACTCAAATTCTTTTTCTGATTGTTCTTTAATTAAATCAAGTCTTTCTCTTTCTAAAGAATTTATATTAGTAAGTTGTTCTGATCTAAAACCTGCAACCTGTGCTTGTACTGCCGCTAATTCGTTTTCAGCTTCTATTAATTGAACCTTCAATTCTATATTGTCTTCATTTTTAGCAAGTTCTTTCTTTGCTGCAGCAACTCTTAACTCAACATTTTTAAGCATCTCCTCCTCTTGCTTATCTAATATTTCTCCTAACTTTTCATTAGCTTTTATTCTGTCCTCTATTGTTTTTGCTTCGTCATCTCTTATTTGTCTTTGTTGTTCCGCTTGTAAGTCGTATTTTTCAATAAGTCCTTGTTGCAAAGCATCTGCAATTTGAACTTGGTTATTAAGATTAACTGTTTCTGTTGCTGAATCTATTGTAGATTTTACATATCCTTTTATAGCTCCTGTAGCTTTAGTAACTGTTTCAACAGATTTTTCAAAAGTGTCATCTACTCCAGTAAGAACGTCTAAAGATTCTTTACCTGCATTTTTTACATCCTCTAAAGCTCCTGCAAAGTCTCTAGCAAATACTTTTTTTACTGCACTTGCTAAAAACCCTAAAGTATCTAAGAAAGAGTTAAACCTTTCTATTATATTATTTTTAATAGCAGTACCAAACTCTATTAATGATTCTTTTGGATTTTCAAATATATCTGAAAAGAATCCAGTAACTGTTCCTAAATTATTTTCTAAAAATCTAAAGAAATCATTAAAAGCTATAGATAAAGTTTCAAATGCAATATTAAAAGCATCTGTAACTTTTTGATTTTGCTCAAATACTGTTTTAAGTTGAGTAAAAGCAGCTAACAAAAGACCAATTCCTATAGCTTTTAAAGTTGATCCGATTCTTTTAATTCCTTTAGCTGTATCTTTAGTGGCTTTTTCTACACCTTCAAAACCATCTGCTGTTTTATTTACATTTTTGTTTAAAGTCTTAATTTCTTGGTTAATTCCTTCAACTTCTCTTTCAATATTATCAGTTTGAGCTTTTATCTCAATTATTACTTCTTTTGCCATATCTCTTTTTTTATAAGTTTAAATGTTTCCGAATAGCTTGTTGGATGTTTGTATTTTCCTTTAGCTATGTCTATTAATTCTGTTCCTCCTTCTACAAGCCGTAATAATTCTAATATATTTTTTATCATTATGTTATATTTAATAATTCTAGATCTGCTTCGCCTGTTGTTAAGTTTGTTGTTATACTATTTATTCTATATGTTGTTCCACTTATTCTAAATTTATCTGCCAATGTATAATTAAGTAAAATATTCATAGGTAATTTTGCTTTTACTTTTGTTAATCTGTTTTTAGAATTAAATACTGTTGAAATATAACTAGAATAATAATTACTAAATAAAGTTCCTGTAAAAGTCTCATCTCCTGTATATTCATTAATCTCATTGTTAAAGTTTATGTTTGCTGTGCTTGTTCCTGATGCTAAAGCCACAGCATTACTAGGTATATTAATACTTCCTGATATTGTTTCCTCAGTTGTAAAGCTACCATCAGCTCCTATTGCTGTAATATAACTTATGTTATTAGCACTCATAGAATTATAAATAGGATAAAATAATAATGCTTTGCCTATATATGATTCTTGGTTATCGTCAACACTCCATCCCCATTGTATCGTTGTACTAGAACTATCGTCAATATCAATTAGTCTTTCATATTTTTGATGCTCAAATGGTAATTCTACCTTATAAACACTACCATCTAAATTAGGGTCTTGCTCATTCCATTTTATAGTTCCCCATTGTTGACCAAATAATTGATCGTGAATAGCAGCAAAAAATGTTTCTGTTTCTTCATAACCAAAGTCTATTTGTTTAAATGGTAAAGCTATATTAACTTGTCCTTTTTCTATATTTACATATTCTGTTATATCGTATGTTGCTCCTCCTGAATAATAACTATCTAAGGTTTTAACTACCATTGTTCCTGAGTTATTTACATAAGCAGTTAAATTAAACATCTTAAATAAACCAGCTAAAAAATCTATTACCTTAATATTAGGTAATTGCTGAGGTACATTAAATTCAAATGTTGCGGCTGCTGTAAATCCTGTACTATAAGTATCTGTAACAGCGGATTCAGAGGGTTCTTGGGAGGTAACAGTCCAAACTAACGCTGTAAAAGTAACCGCTGAAGTTACTGTTATTGTTACAGTATAGTCTCCTTGTTCTACTTGACTTCCATTTAAACTATAAAGATTAATTGTAGTATCTCCTGTTATTCCATTTTGATTATAATAACTTGACCCATTCCTTTCAATTAGCAAATCATAAACACCACTTCCTGATGCTTCATTTAAATAAAAAGTGAAAGCAGTTCCAAATGTTTGATTATCTTCTGTAATTCGTAAAGTATTTTGATTTGATAATATTGAACTACCTCCTGTCCCAGCTCCTGCAGTCCATCCTGTAGCTAAATTAGGATAGTCAGTTACTTGTGATCCGCTTTCAACATTCCCCTTTTTCCTATGACACCACATGAATAATTTAGAATATTGATCGTTACTTGTTTCTGTAAAAAAATCAGATGAAAAATCTATATCTGGATATGTAGCATCAATCGCTTCTATAATATTATGTACTCTAATTGCATATTTTAAATTATCCCATCTTACTCCATGTACGTTTGATGTAGCAGCAAGATTTCCTGTATCTGCTGTTGTTTCTCCTGAATCAAAATATAGTCTTTGGGTGTGTGTAATTAATGGTACTATAATATCAGAGGAAGAAGGGTTTGTTGTTAGATAGGTTTTTAAAGTACCCTCGTCATAATCTTTATTTAAACTAGATAAATCTAAAGCCGCTAATTTATCTTCTCCTAAAGTATCTTTAATATCTACAGTATTTCCAAAGAATGTTACTCTATAAGCATAGGGTTGATTATTTTTCATATCTGCCCCTTCTAGTTTAATTTTTCCTTCCTTAAATGGTGTTAAATTTATTTCGATTCTTGCTGATACTTTTGTTCTTGCATCAAAAGCACTTTTAGAAGTATCGGAGGTGTCTATTATATTAAAATTATAATAATGTTTAAATAGTTTATTATTAGTAGGAGAAGCAGGAAGCGTAAATGTTTTAGTAAATGTAGCAAAGACCTTTGATATATCTCTTACATTTTGGATAGTATCGGTAAGACTTATTGTTTCATCTTTAAATAAATCTACTCTAGTATCTGATATATATAATTGTACTTCACGCTTCATTATGATATATTATTGATAATATCGTTAGCTTCCTCTACTTCTATTGTATATTGTATTAGCCTATCGTTTACGGATTTTTTAAATGTTAAAGAGCTTGATGTAACAACAACAGGTTTTCCTGTTAGTCCTCCGTAACTTATCCATACATATTCGCTTAGTAATAAATCCTCAATAACTTCATTATATGCCTCTATCATATAATTAGTATTTAGAGTATATTTAATAGTTCCGTTTTTATTAAAGGTTTGTTTTTGTGCTAATTCTGTGTCATAGTTAGATGAAGAATAAACAAATATATTTCTTTTAAAGCTTTCTGCTTTTGTGCTTATGCTTTCAACTGATTTTAAAAAGAAGTAGTGATCTTGCGGTACACCATTCCTATTTACAAAGGTTATTAATATAGGAGTATATTTAGGGTTACAAATTCTTTCTATAGTCCATGTATAATTTTCGCTTGCCGCTTCTACGCTAGTCGCTGAAGTGCTTATAGATGTTTTAGTTGCTGTTCCACTATTCATATCCCAAGCTGTGCCTGCTGTATTATCTGGCAAATATATAATTTGACTTCCTCCTGTGTTGGATAATTCATAATCGTTAGCATCAATGGTTTGATTTACACCCGAACTAAATAATGAATAACCATAAAACCCTGTGTGAGTTACTGCCCCTTGTGCAGTAGCTGTTCCTCCTCCGTCAACCGCTGTATAAGTTGTTATAACATAAGATATTGCGACTGTATCAAATGTCATACTATCTCCCGCCCAATAATCTTTTGCTAAGCTAGCTATTTCAAATACTGTTCTATTGGAGGTTGCGTTTTTTAATATAGTATATCTTAACGTACCATCTACTGTAAGTTGTAATTTAGCTGATAAATGCGATCCTGTTGTATCTGTTACAAAATACGGACTTCTTAAAAATATGTTTGCCATTATATTGCGTTTTCTATGTCTGTTACAAAACTATCTTGTAGTTCTGAAGGTAAATATTTAAATGCTCTTTCAAAAGGTTTAGTAAAAAACATACTGGGTTTAATACCGTAATTTTTAATTATATTAGCTAAAGCAAAACCTGTTCTTTTATAATTAACAAATCTTCCTTTTTTATCTCTTGCTTGATACCTTTTAAATTTTGCCCATTTAGCAAAAATTCCTGTGTGATATTCTACACCTATTAAATTAGAACTTGTCTTATAACTAAAGTTACTTAAACTAGAACCTCCTTTAATTCCTTTAACTCCTCTATCTTGAAACCTGCCATAGTCCTCCATAAAGAATTTAACACCTATCTCATCTCCTTTTATAAAAGGTAAATATTCTAAACTATTATATAATTCTTTAGTATAATTCTTTTTTCCTTTTGTTAAATTAGTTCTCGCTTGTTGAATTACATATTTAGCAAATTTATTTAAAGCTTCTCTTGTTTCTTTTAACTGCATAGGTCTATATCGTTTTGTACAAATACATCAAAGGTACAAGCTACCCCTGCCATTTCATTTTCAAATCTATCATAAAAGAACTCGCATGATCCTTCACTTGCTAATTGATATTTAGTTGTGTATAGTGTTCCTTGTCTTAATACTCCTATTAGTTTGTTTACTACTGCTAGCTGTGTGTTAAGTATATCTTGCTCATTATTATTTCCTCTGAATATATCGGTTGTCGCTTCTTTGCTTTTATCAACAATATCCATTGCAAGAACACTAATATTAAATTGCAATACCTGTTCTTGTATTGTAACACTATTAATTATAATATGAGCTAAAGGAAATATAGTTTGTTTAGATAAATCTATTTCTGTGATGTCTCCTGTTGTTACAGTATTAACATTCTCGTTAGATAATAGCTCTGTCTTTAATGTTTGAGTTATTTGATAAAACCCTCTTACTCCTTGATTGCTCATTTGTTAAATTTGCTTTTAATTTGTTTTGATTCTATTTCTGCTTTCTCTTTCATAAAACTCAAGGCATATAAACAGGTGTGTAAATTTAATTTAGCGATATCTTCAATCCGTCTAATATCTCCTTGAGAGAGCCCGAAAATTGATTGATACCATCCCCATTTTTTTCCGAATTGAGCTGTTGCACTAAATCCTGTGTCTCCTCCTCCTGTAAATAATTCAGCATAACTTTCGACAAGTCCATCCCTAAATTGTAAAAAAAAATAACAGAACTAAGCACCGCATCCATTGGCATATCTTTCATTATCTCGTTATCTTCACCCTCGTATTCTTCTATTAAATATTTGTCATTATATTTCTGTGTAATAGGTCTATAAAGAACTGCCATTGCTCTATGTATGTTTTCAAAGTCTCCAACGTAGGTATCTAAATCTACATACTCTCCAAAAGACATATCCTCTAGCTTTGGAATAAATCCATATTCTTTACCCTTCATAGTAAACTCTCTTACAAGCGGAGGTTTCTGATTAAACATATCTGTTAAGATTGTAGTAATATCTCTTATACTTGATGCTTTCATTTTCATTATAGTATCCCCTCTTATACCACAAAATATTTCAATCATTTTAATAGCTAAAAATGTTTCATCTTCGTTATTATCTTGAATCTTTAAAAACTTTTGATATTGTTCTAATGTTATTTCGCTTAAAGTGTCAGGCACTAATATTTCTACTTGCATATATATATAACGAAAAAATAAAAAGTTTTAGAAACTATTGAATTATGTATTTTCCTTTGTTTGGATTCTTTAATTGGTAAGTAACTGCATAGCGTATTGCATCTATTAAATGATTGAATTTATCAATAGGTGTATTTGATTTTCTTTCAAGCCAAGCATAGTTGTTTAGTTCTTTAACAAGGTTAATACTATCCTCACTTATTATTAAGTC
>VTLG01002605.1_pt1 | contig 23725 bp, 20 predicted proteins | sample 4694571 | NCBI WGS metagenome assembly VTLG01 (sample SAMN12604809, study PRJNA352737) | marine metagenome | biome: ENVO:00000447; feature: ENVO:00000209|ENVO:00000569|ENVO:01000036; material: ENVO:00002151; isolation source: viral sequences binned using virsorter ...
CCAACGCATCAATGATTCTATCTTCTTTTCTGACATTAGCTCTTACTTCTTCAATGTCGATAGCTTGTTTTGTGTTTTGAAGATGCTTTTTAAAGAGTTCTCCAACGATTCCATCTCCGAAGTTAGTCTCGATAACGAGCTTTGTAACTCCATACTTTTGACATCCTCGGAGGATATTGAGGAGAGTAGTATCGGTGTAACCGTCTCTATACGCTCGCACTTCATGGAGATATAGGAACCCATTCTTCTGGGATAAATAACAGGCAGCTGTTTCATCGGAGCCTCTTCCAGAGGGATCCACACTACAAATTGTTTCGGTGTACTTCGACCATTCACCTTGTAGCTGCATTGGAGAGTAAAAATAATCTCCTGGGAGTCCCACTGTTGGGAGTTCTTTAATAACGTTTCTGGGGTCGGAGCACCATACAACGGAGTCGGGAGCTTCATAGGGGTTAACAGAAGTAACGACGAGATCAGCCATCTTGAGGGGGAACTTCTCAGCATCTGAGAGGCTTGTATCAAGCATGAACTGTAACATGAAGTTACTACGTCCCATGGATGCTTCCCTTTCAATAAGGTCATCATCATCAAATCTATCGGGGTCAGTACATTCACCAGATTGAGCACCTGTATCTATGTCTTCTTGTAATGCAGGTGCTATTAATCCTTCATAATTTGTAAGGTTTTTGGGGTATCTGGCTGGCCAAACAAAGGGACGATACGAACGCTCTGCCAGCTTACGATAAACAGTAAACACAGTCTGAGGAGTCCCGAGATACATAATACGAGAATCGTCTTTCGGCGTAAGGATGGACTCAGCTTCTGTACAGAGTTGAAGTAATTTCTCACGCATTAACTCCGTCATGGAGTTTCCAGGAACCTCGATGTCGTCCAAGATCATTAAATCTGCTCTGCTTCCTGTTAGCTGTCCAGTTATGCCCACCGACTTTACGCTTGGGGCTTGGTGAGGAGAACAAAGAACGTCGAAGCTGATGCGACTCCAACGTGAATCGTCTGCTTTCGGTCTGAGATGTTTGAGCCATGAAGTTTCAATGATAAGTTTTTGTAGGAAGATTGACATGTTATCTGCTCTCTCTTTAGAGGCAGAGATTATCATTATTTTCTTTTCAGAATCTTTAAAGAGTGTCCATAAGACAAAAGCACCAGTAATCCAAGATTTACCAACACCTCGAAAGGCTTGGATCTGTAATCGTTTTGGTCCATGTTGTAAATAGTCAGCTATGGAGTATTGGGCTCTTGTTGGTGAAGGAAGATCTAACTCCTCCCACAAAGCTTGTAGGAAGAGTTTAAAATCATCTTTTAAGGCGGTTACGGCATCTGTCATGCTATATCTTTAATGTTTCTATTAGGAATCCGCTTTTTCTTTTTATCTATTTTCCTTTGCCTTGGTGTTTTTTTAGGTTGATTAGCTGGGTCTTGACTGGGGTGTTTATAATAACCACCAGCGGGATGCTTTGGAGTAAACTTATTAGGAGCTCCCCAAATATTTATTTTAAGAAGGTTACGTTTGTTAGGCATCATACTTTCCAGCGAGTACCCATTCCACTAGAATCTAGGGAACCAGCACCGTCTTTTTTAAGTTTCTTTAGGAGTTCTTGAACTGCAGGGTCTTTACCTGAACCTTTGTAGAATACGCCAGGGATTGTTGATAGAAGCTTATTCCTATTGGTATCAATCTTCTTCTTAGTTTTCTTTTTTGATTTTCTTGCCATGGTTAAGTTCCTGGTATAGGTGGTGTTGCTTGTACAGTCTCTTGTAACTCTTTACCAATTGATTCAAATTCGTTTAATTTCTCAACAAATTTAGGAGAGTTTTGATAAGCAGGTAGTTTCTTTAAATCATTCATTACTTGAAGCATTTGAGGCACAGCTTCATTCATCATCATAGCACTTTGAGGATCTAATTTAGCATTTGGTTGTAAAGTGTTATGAGCTAATGCTGAAGTCCCTTTTCTAAGATCTGGTATGCCAGCTTCATAATAAGTTTTAATAGCTTCGATAATAACTTCAGGATCTTCTATACGTCTGATCCATTGTACAAATTCTTGACTAAATCCATGTCTTTGACCTATTGCATAAGTACCTGGAGAACCTTCCATTTTAAATGCTAATTTTTTAGCTTTTTTAGGAAGTTTAACTGGAGTGTTACCTCTTTTTGTAAATAACTTTCCATTTACATTATTATACCAAACATATCTAGGATTCTTACCTCTACCTTTAATTGCAGGAAGTTGGACATAAACTTCTGAAGCTTCTGCTTGCCAATCCATAAAACCTTCAAAATCATAAGCAGCTTTAGGCGTTTCATGAGCTGCTAAGATTCGATCAGCGTCTGGCAATCCAGCACCTATATGTGCAGGTTTACCTAATCCAGTTAAATTCTTACCTTTATCACCGATATATATACCTAAGTTTTCTAAAGTTTCATCAATATATGCTAAATCCTCTACTGATCGACGAGTAATACTACCATCAGGTAATTCAAATGCACTGAAAACATCAGCTTCCTTAGCTGCAGTGTGGTAATGATGTCCTTCTAAATTTAAATCTTTCCAGCCTCTTTTTTTAGTTTCACCTTTAAAATCTCCTTTAAATGACTTTAATCCTGCATCTCTATTCATCGAAGATTTTTGAGTTTTAAAGGATACTTTTCTACCTCCAGATGTTCTAGTACCACCACTAACTCTCATAGGAAATCCATCTTTATCTAATATATTACCAAATACCTCTTGCCAGCCAGCACGAGATTGAGCAAAACCTTTTACACCTGATTTATGTAATTGCTCTCTAAGACTAATATATTTTTCAATATTTGCTATCAGCTCTTCTTGTGTACCTGGCCATAATTTTGTTTCTACTAAACCTTCTCCTGTTTTCATCATACCAGTTGGTGCAGAACTTAAGGATTGCTGTGTTTCAGAAACAAAGGTATCTAATTGATTCTTATATATAGAAGGATCTATGTCTGGCTTAGCTCTAACCTCATCCATCTTCGCCTGATTTTGCAAGGCTTTATGGCCTGCCTCATCAACAGCACCAAGGGCATGGACGGTATCATCAAGTTCCCTCCAACCTACGTTTTGAAGATCAAGATCTGAACCTTCTATTTTTTGAAATATACTATCAATTGCTTTAGCTTCAGGTTGTATTGCATTAGATGGTAGCTTTTCTAAATGATTAGAAATAGCTTGTTGACTTTGAATTGCTAAATTTTTATATGTCTTATGTCTGCCTAAATTTCCCAAAGCTTCTTTTGCAGATACATCTAGAGTTTTAAATGTTTGTTCAGCAACTTCTTTTCCTATAACAGGTAAAGCTTCTTTAGCAAAGCTTTTAGCTATTGTCTTTGTAACTGCTTTACCTAGTCCAAAATCAAGTGCCATATGTTAAATTCCTCTAAATGTACCACGTGTAGGATATTTTATTTCATTTGTAGTTAGATTCTTCTTTTTCTTCTTATTCTTATTCTTATTTCCATATACTTTAGAATCTGTTAATTTATTATCAAACTTTGTATCATAAGCTGATTTACTTTGTAATTTAGTTCTGTTCGTTGAACCTTTATTAGATTCAGATGAACCTTTATTAGATTCAGATGAACCTTTATTAGATTCAGATGAACTTTTTTTCCTATTCCTATACTGAGGTGTTCTATCAGGATGATGGGTTTTCTCCCAATCACCTAAAGTACCTTCTTTTCTAGCTTTCTTCCAAGCATCATGTGCATCTGTTTTAGCATCTAAACTTGTTCTACTATGCCCAGCATCCATAAGTTTCTGTTGAATCCGTGCTCCAGCAGAACCTGGTTTAGGTCTAGTTTTAGTTACTGTACCTTTCTCACCTTTTTTGTTTGAAGAGAGCTTATTTCTATTATTATTATTCCCACTTAAAGAAGCTTTTTTAGCTTTATTATAAGCAGTTAAACTGTTAGGACCATCGCTCCGATCATTGAGATTATATGTCTTACCATTTAATTTTTTCATCCCGTCATTAACCTTATATTTTTTATCAAATTCCTCCTTAGTACCAGGAAATTCACCAGGTAGTTTAAACTTTTTCTTAATCTTATATTTTTTATTAAACTCCTCCTTAGTACCAGGGAATTCACCAGGTAATTTAAACTTTTTTCGATTTGTGTTTTCGGTTTTGGAGTTAGGATTTTTATGTTCAGCTTTCCATACTTTTACTGCTGCAGCTAATTTTGCAGATGACCCGGTAGTTTCTCTTGTAGGTTTTTTCCTATGTGCCATAATCAAGTGATGTTTAGTTTACGTCGGTTTTTTCTAGCACGGTTTTTTGAGGCTGCCTCCCACCCGTGCTTACCAGGACCGTTCTTGTTATGAGAAGCATCTAAGCCATCTCCAACTTTACCTCCTGGTAATTTAGCAGCTAATCTATCTGCAGCTCGACGGATCTTTTTTCCGTTCCCCTGCATGTACGCTTTTTGTTGTGATTTATGGTTACCGTTAGCGTATTTCGGTCCACTAAACCGTTTTGTGCCTGCCATATAACCTCCTATTAACAAGATCAGGGTCTACCTTTGGCATTATTTTATTTAACTTATCTAGGGGGTTACCATCATATGCTACACCACTTATATCATTAGCTTTGAGCCAATCACAGGCAGCTTTTAAGTCCTGTGTTGTAGCTTCTTTTGTTTTAATTCGTGTTAGGAATTCATTAGTAACAAGACCATGTAGTTCATGAAACTGTTTTTCTGTAGCTTTGGCCATAATTTATGGACCTGTTGTTCGAGATGCGCCTGTTGGGGTTCTACCATCACTAAATGGATTATACCTTTCATCCTTTTTCTTTTTCTTCTTTTTCTTAGGAGGAGCAGGAGATTTTTTCGGGGAACCACTTTTATAATCTATGTAGTCCATTCCAGTTCTTTTGTTAGGCATTTATTTAATTAGAGAAAAGTTTTTCTTTTACAATTTTAAGTGCTTGATCGTCTAACTTATTATCAGTTCTAGCAACGTAAGCTTCTAATAGGTCTACTACAAGCTTCTTGACTGAATCTGACTTCAAGAAGGCGAATAGGATGGGCTTGATAATTAGGATCATTGTTTTAAAAGGGTTTATACCAAGGTTTTTCCTTGGGGATTGGAGGTTGTGTTGATTTTAAATATGAAGCAATTGGAACTATATCTGCACATAGTGGATATAATTTAGACTTAGGATGAATCATAAAACCTTTAGTCTGTAGTTCTGCACATTTAAGTGCACGAACTAATTCGTAATCCAATCGCATTTTTTCTTCTTGTCTAGCTGCTATTGATCTACAACGATTTAAACCTTCACGGTCTAATGGAATCATAAAGTTGATTTGACCTCCCCAGTTCTCAGCCATTGTATAGCTGGAAGGGTGCATACCAGTTTCATCGATATCCCAAGGTTTTGTATGATTCCCCATATAGAATGGAGAGAATGTCATTGTAGCTCCATTACAACTTATATGAGGACCGTAATGTTGCCTAGATGGTGCACCATTGTTCTGGAATTGCACCGCTTGGTTAGTTACATTTCCTGTCGCAGCAGCCACAGGATTGCTTACGTTATTCTCCTCTGCTTTAGCTGGAGCTATTGAGAGAAGACTGATAAGGATACCGTAGTAGAAGTAGTGTCGATTTCTCTTTCTATTTCTGTTACCGAGAGAACTTGGCTGGCTGCTCTTGTTACTATTTCTAGTGTAAAGTCGCTTCCAGGTGTTGTCATAGTGAAGACTGAATCTGTGTCTACTATACCTCCTGACGAGGTTGAAGTATGGGTAATGTTGTCCCCAGACCATTTGTTTAATGCGGACCCATAAGTTGTGGTGGTTATTTCTTCCACTATTTCTTGAGTCGTTGTTGTTGTACTGTTCATCGACCCTTGGGTGAAGTTTGGGGTCACTAATTCTGCTCTCGCTACCGAGGGGGATAACAGTGCTAAGAGTAAAAACCATTTGTTCATTCTTCTTTTTTCTTTGCCATTGGACAATTTACGGCTTTACCATTACTTTTATTACCAGTAGTCAAGCCGAATGTTGCAAGTGCTCCAGTAAATACTGAAGCTACGAACGTAATATCACTATTGCCAGATTTCTTGACCATAGGTATTTCTACGTAGTTCATTGTAATAATGAAACCACTCCAAACTACTACGCCAAGTCTGACAAATGTACCAAGAATTTGGATTTGGTGTTCTTGATCCTCTGCAGCATCTTTCAGCTTTCCGAGGAGTCCTTTTTTTTCTTCCGTTTTTCCTTCCATTTATTAATCTTGCCTTGTAGGAATTTGGTAAGTTTCTTCTTTATTTGATCAAAGAATGGGGTGGCTAGTGTTGTAGTAGCTACAGCTGCAACAGCAGCATATGTAGCAGTTGTAACAACCTCTGCAGTGGGTAAAGGCATCTGTATATCAAGTACAGGTATCTTCATACTTGGTGCAGCGGGTTGTTCTGTTGTTTCCTTAGTCTCAGCCTTAGTGTCTTCAGGAGCCTCTAGATCAGCCGGAGGGATCACCATGGGGCGATATGATGGAATCATAGCCGAAGGGGGCTTCAGCTCGATCCTAGGCAGGTCTATGGGCTTAGGGAGGTCAGGCTTCGGTAGGTTTACTTGCAATTAACCACGCTTTGAAATCTGCTTTGACTTGTGTAGTCCACGCAGCATTGCAGATTGCCTGAACATCACTGTCCTCGCCCGATATGTTTGTATTAACTAGGTTATCACTTGCATCAAGTGTTCCTGGTTGTAATACTTTTCTACTAAAGGAACGAGTAAGTTCAACACCATCTTCTTTAATGACGGTTGCAGTTCTTACCTGTATGTTCCATTTTGAAACGATTTCAATCTTATCGTTCTCTTGTGTTTTCGTAATAGCCATAATAAAAATTAAGTAGTTCTATAGGTTACACCCATATCAATTCGAGTATTGTTTACCACTTGAGCAGCATCACAGGGCTGTTGACCGACGTCTGGTGTACGTTCTTGTAACCATAAATCAGTACCACCACCACCAAACATATACGCAGCATTAGGGTGTGTATTACTTAGGTTTTGTGAAAGACCAAATCCAACTGCTACGCCAGCATAACCGTCATTACCAAAAGGTAAATTAGATACCCTTAATTCTCCAGTAATAGATCCTGTTCCACTAGATGCACATTGTATATGCATTGATAACATAACTAAGTTACCAACTTTAACGTATTTACCGTGTTGATTAGCGTAATTAGAACTTGCTGTAAGTGACCCACCACCTGTCCCACTAGTAAATTGTGGATCAAATGTGCCCTCTTCATAATCTTCTAGAATTGATGCACTTGCTCCACTAGCAGATCCAGCAGCAGTACTAAAGTCAATACCTTTACCAGCAGTTCCTATTACTAGGTTGCCGTCATCTATTTTTAAGTGTCCACTTGATGTGATACGCATCCTTTCTGCATATCCAGAACCATCATCAGTATAAAAAGCAAGTTGTCCTTTGGTGTTTTGTGTTCCACTGTCACCAGTTATTGCTCTAATTTCAGCAATTACACCCTGACTACTATTAGCATTTTCAAACTCAAGATTTCCAATATGTAAGTTATTACTATTACCTCTGTCACCAGTGACTCTTAAGTATGTATCTCCACCAGTTTTAGCATTTAAAGTAGTTCCATTCCAGGTAAGATTTGCCTCACCTGCAATAGCGTTAGCACCTGTAACGGTACAAACTGTGTTATCGGTTGAGCCTGTTAAAGTTGCTCCAGCCGCAGGTATTGCTTCAAAAGCTGGAGGTGATCCAGCTCCTGTAGAAGTTAATACCTGACCATCTGTTCCTGGTCCTATTGCTGTAGGGTTACCAGATGCATCATATGTTATTATTTGACCATCGGTTCCAGCTGCTTGTTTAGCTAAAGTTACAGCATCATCATCGATAGCATTTGTTTTAATTTTTGTTAATGAGTTTGCCATAGTTTATTTAGCCTCCAATGCAGCTACTTTTGCGGATAGTTCGTTTATTGCGTTAACAAGAACGGGAACTAAACGTTCATATTTAAGACCATATGCTGTATCATCTTCATTGAGATTAACAACTAACATATCATCTTTATTGCTAGGGTTTCCTTCAATAGCTAATACATCTTGAGCTAGGAATCCAATATGTTTTTTATTGCGTTTCTTACTACCATCAGGTGTGACTGCTGTTTTTAAACTTCCATCTTCGTTATATTCATTATACCAAGTACGTTTATCCCAGCGATATGTCACAGGATTTAATCGGTTAATCCAGCTTAAACCTTCTGTAAAATTAACTATATCAGTTTTATCTCTAGAGTCAGAAGATGAAATAGATGTATCAGCACAGTATATATCAGTTACACTATTATTACCAAGACAAACAATATTTTGACCTGTAGTTACTGCTCCAGCAGGAGAAGTATTATTACCAGCTTCATAACCAACAAAAGTATTATTAATACCTGTTGTTATAACATAGCCAGAATAAGTTCCCAGAGTAGTATTTTGGTATCCACTAGTAATAGCCCAACCAGAGTAATACCCCATATTCGTATTATGATTTGCAGTTGTATGAGTACTTCCTGCCCAATAACCTATTTGAGTATTTCCACCACCTGTTGTAATAGCATCTCCAGCATAAGCACCTAAAGCAACATTACTGGTTCCTGTAGTGCATTTTCTTAATGCATATAAACCAACAGCAGTGTTATTAGATGCAGTTGTATTTTCTTCTAATGCCTCAAAACCAACAGCAGTGTTATTAGAACCTGTTGTATTGTTTTCTATCGCACCCATACCTACAGCAACGTTATATCCTCCTGTTGTATTCAGCTCACATGCATTCGTACCAACAGCAGTGTTTTGAGCACCTGTTGTGTTAGCGTGTAACGATTGAAGACCTACAGCAGTATTATAGCTTGCAGTTGTATTCTTTTCTAATGCATCGTGACCAACAGCAGTGTTACCAGTTCCTGTTGTATTATCTTCCATAGCTGAATAACCAACAGCAGTATTGTCACTGGCGGTTGTGTTTGCAGCTAAAGATTGTCTACCAACGGCAACATTATTATCTCCAGTCGTTATTGCTGTTCCTGCATCATATCCAATTAAAGTATTACTTTCTGCATCTGTACCAGTGAAGCTATCTCCAGCATTCGTACCAGCTACAGTATTACCTTGTGCATCACTTGTTACACCAGCTGATACTTCAGCCCAAGTTAACCCACCTGTATTACCAGATTGAGCTGATAAGAAGTAACCATTAGTAGGTGAGTTAGATACTTGTAATCTAGCTTCATTAACAGCATTATCTGCTATTTTAGAACCAATAACTTCATCATCACCTATTTGGTTTTGACCAACTGCTGCATTAGCTATATGAGCAGTATCTATACTTCCATCTGTGTAGTGCTCTGAGTCTATAGCATCGTCTGCAATCTTAGCTCCAGTAACAGCATCTGCGGCAAGATGGGCTGTATCAATTGAACCGTCTGTATAATGTTCTGAATCTATAGCATCATCTGCAATCTTAGCTCCAGTAACTGCGTCACTAGCTAACTTAGCTGTAGTAACATTAGCATCAGCAATCTTGGCTGTAGTTACAGCTCCAGATGCTATCTTAGCTGCACTAACTGTACCATCTCCTGGTGTAGGAACAGTAACTGCTGAACCAGTTTGAATTATAAATATATCATCTCCACTAGCAGGAGCTGCACAGAATGTAATAGTATCCGCATCAGCTAGAACAAAACCGTCTAAACCTGATGCACTTGTACCTGTGTTAGGTTTCTGTACTACACCATTAACACTAACCATAAGTTGTGCTGCACTTGTTACAGAAGCTGCACTACCACTGGTTGAAGTTTCTTTCAGATCAAACGTAACATTACTACCATTTAAAGTAGCAGCATTAGTTGTACCTGCATTTGTTAGTACAAGGTATTTAAAGTCACCAGTTGATGTAACTTCTTTCCATGCTGAAGTTGATGAGTCATAGACTTTCATCTTATCAGCACTAGTATCGTATACTAAATCACCTTCATCATTATTAGATCCAGGTTCTCCAGCATTAACACGGTATCTAGCATTAAAGTCATTGATGTCATCAGATAACTGTTTAACATCAGATTCAGCAGCTAGGATTTTATGGTAATTATATATCTGACTAGATCCTGTGGAACTAACCATAAGACCAACACCACTAGCTAATGTTTCACTATTAAGACTAGAAGGGAAATTATTTATAGTTACTGTTGAACTACCTACAGTTCTACCTGTAGTACTTGTTCCAGATCCATTAACCACAACACCTGCAGCATCAGATATAGATATAATAACACCACTAGCTGGTTGAGTATTAGGAAAAGCAACCTCAGTAGCAATTGCTTCAAATCCACCAAATGGTAAGAGTTGAGCTGCTACATAATCCACAACAGCTCCTGATGTAGGAAGTTGTGTGTCGCTATCTGCTATACTTGTAGATTTTAGATCACTAGCTAGTTTAGCAAGTGTTACGTTAGAATCTGCTATCTTAAGTGTGGTTACGTTAGCATCAGTAATCTTAGCTGTCGTAACAGCATTAGAAGCTACTTTAACTGCTGTAACCTGTCCATCTGCAAGGTGTGCAGTATCAATTGAAGCGTCAGTATAATGTTCTGAATTTACAGCGTCATCAGCTAGTTTAGCTCCAGTAATTGCATCTGCAGCTATTTTAGCTGTAGTTACATTTAAGTCTGCTATGTGTTCAGTATCAATAGATCCTGCAGCAAAGTGCTCAGAATTAACTACATCGTCAGCTATCTTAGCTGCTGTTATAGCGTCAGCTGCTATCTTAGCAGTTGTTACATTACCATCTGTAATCTTAGCAGTCGTGACTGCATCAGATGCTAAATCACCAGCTACAATTGTACCATCAGCAATCTTTGCAGAGGTTACTTGACTGTCAGCTATATGTGCTGTATCAATACTACCGTCTGTATAGTGCTCTGAATCAATAGCGTTATCGGCTATCTTAGCATTTGTAACAGCGTCAGCATTAATCTTAGCTGTAGTTACAGAACTAGATGCTAAATGAGCTGCATCAATAGAACCATCTGTATAGTGTTCTGAATTTAAAGCATCATCAGCTATTTTAGCTCCTGTTATTGCGTCAGCTGCAATCATACCTGTAGCTACTGTTCCTGTGTCTCCAGTCGTTACTACCGTACCAGTTACATTAGGTAAGGTAATAGTACGATCAGCAGTAGGGTCAGTAACAGTAAGCGTTGTCTCATATCCATCGTCTGTTGCACCTTCAATTACAATTACTGTATCCTCACCTAAAGTAAGGTTACCAGTCATAGTACCACCAGTAGATGAAAGTTTAGTCTCATCATACTCCATAGCCTTACGCATCAATTGCGTTTGGTTATTGTTAAGGTCTTCAGATGTAACCGATGCACCTGGAGCGTATGTAGCCCTTGGTGTAGGGCTTCCCATATCTGTCTCAGGTCTAATTATTATAGTACCACTAGATAAATCAGCTCCACCGATATGGATAGTCTTAGCTGAAGTATCTACAGTATATTCTCTAGGGGAGGCGGATTCATTTATTGTAGAAGCTGTGAATGTTAATGCTACGTTATCTAATAACGCTACAACTTCTGTTCCTTTGAATACATCAAAACTCCCAGAGTAGCTAAATGTATTTGCTGCTCCTGTATTTTGGGAGTAGGTTTTTGTTACTTTTGTATGTGCCATTTAGTTCTGAGGGAACATTTTTGTGCTTGTTTGGGGGAAACTTAGATCTAAAATTTCTTGTCTTGTACCTCTAGTTTTAGAATCTAAACCATCTTTTTCAAACTTAGCTTTATTTAAAGCATTTTCAACAGGATGACCTTTTTGATTAATCACACCCCAAGCTTTATTTCTAGCTTGTTCAAATAAATTATCTATATTTGTATTATGTGGATAATTATTTGGATCCATATCCCAATTAGCTGGGTTTTTAGAATCTGCTTGCATTCGTTTGATAGACTTCTTTATATCATCTTGAGTAGAAAGAAAATTCATAGCCTCTTCTAGATTCTTAAACTTTCTATTTCTAAACTCAATTGGTACTGAACCTATAGCATTCTGAAAATGAGATCTTACAACAGGGTGTTTAGTGAAAGAATATCCTCCATAAGAATATACTGTAGATTTTAAATCATAATTACTATTCAATAATAATCTTCTACCAGGTGAATCATTTCTAATATCTAGTTGAACAGGTGATATTGCGTTAAATGATCTGCCAATAATATTCCAATTATTAATTGGTTTACCATTTAAAATATCATGTTTATTTGGTAACTGATCTTTAGCAGTAAGTTCTAATGCTTTATTTCTATTTCTAATAGATGACCACATATCAGAGTTTATCTCTTTCATGTGAGGATTAATCCATTTACCAAATTCATTCCTCATACCTGCTAAAGGTATACTATTATTTAATATATTAGCCACACCTTTATCCAACGCACCTGGTTTCATCTGCACTATCTGCATCAATTGATCTAAACCAGACATATATGTTTTACCTGTTAAGCCTCTACCTATGACAAACGAGGCAGCTTGTAACCTTTGACCTGACCATTCACTACCCATAAGTTCCATATTATCACCGATATCAGCAATAGTAGAGAAGATGATATTAAACGGTTCAAGTGTAGTATAATCAAATCCTACATCACCAATATAGAAATGGTTAGGTTTCCATCCAGCATTGATCCAGCTTTGTTTTAACTTTCTATCAGCAGGTCCATTACCAGTCAATTGACCAGCCATATACATACCAGCCATTGTTGTTACAACAGCAGCTCCTGTAGCTTGTCTACCTGCAAATAAATTTTTAGCATTTCTTAAATCAGCAGCATCTTTAATACCATACTCAGCTAACTCCGTAAAGTCATCACCTGTATGTTTTAGAATAGCAATAGATTCTTCATGTAATGCACCTAATAATGGTGTATTTTTATAGCTAAAATTTAATCCATTAATACCAGTTCTAGCAAATAAATAGAAAGGTTTAATTAAAGGTATATTACTAAAGACTTTATCTAACTGTTGAGCTGTACCTTTTAATTCAGATGTAAGGGTTACTTCTTTAAACTGTTTATCTAAGAAAGAATCTCCAGAAAAGTCTAACTTACCTTCACCATCTAAGAAATGGCTATAGTGTACATCTTGTGCTTTACTAAGTATTTCAGGTGTAATCTTAGTCCAATCTTCACCTGTTTCTTCAAGTACTTGACGCAAAGCTAGTTCTTTTGATCTAGCTCTAGCCATAATAAATTTATGAGTAGAGTCAATTGCAGCTAAAGCTCTAGGTGACCAACTAAATAATTTATTATTAGTTAGATCTCGTGCTGTATTATTAATATAGAAAGCTGCTTTTTCAGCATCAGTACCTTGTGTTTCCACATGAATACGCTTGGCTTCCCATAATGAATCTTCTACCCCAGCTTCAGTATATCTAGTTTGGATGTCAGCAATATCAGCTTTGAAATTAGAATTCCATTCTTTCATCATTACTTTAAAGGCTTCAGGAATTACTTCTATCTGACCTTTAAGTTTAGCTAATGCAATTTTCTGACCTCTTACATCTCCTGTAAATGGACGGGTAATAGTAGCTCCTAATGCTTCATTAAATACATTTAAATAACTATTTAATGTAGTACCTAACATAGCCCTCATAGGAGTTTTAGGTCCACTAAGGATACTTTGAATCATGACTTTCTGTAAGCCATGTACTAAATCACCAGTTTTAACTTGACCTTTAAATTTACCACCTACAATAGCTTGATGCATCCAAGCATCGAAATCCTTCCAACCATGTATATCATCACCAGCTACTTTAAATACATCTAACACAGCTCCTGCTAATTCATCATCTCCACGCTCCATAAGCATGTTGACCATGGTATTGACATTGTTTCTAGTCTGCTGATGAAGTTGAGATGATACTCGTGCTGTTTCAGCATTCAATTCTATCAACTTTTCTGGAGTCATTTTACCATCACTTTCTTTCAACATCTTACGTGCTAGTTCCCACGTAATTTGAGTCTTTTTAAGTTGATGGATACCGGCAATTAAATTATCACCAATCCTTTGCATAGCTCCGTCGGTAGCATATATATCTGTTTTACCTATCATGTTACTAGCAGCATCAGCCATATCTCTTAATTGTAATAAGAGAGATCTATTTACTGCATCTTGAACTTCTATGTTTCTAATAGACCATTTTTTAAAATCATCTAATTTACTAAAATTTGATACATCTAATGGTTCATCTAGCAATTTACCCCAGTATTCAGCAGGTGAGGTATTTCCTGCATCTCTTCCTAATATAGCTTCTTTAATACCATCTAAAGCAGTATCAGATGCCTCGCCTCTTCGAGACTTAGCTGATAATTGCCTTTTATATTCAGGGTCATCAACTAAATCCTTAACCATATTAGTAAGCTTATTTTCATCTAGTCCTGCTTTAGCTCCTTTAGCTAGATCAGTTTGAGAAAATAAAGAGTTAGTACTACCACGATTTGAGGTACCAACTGTATGTCTAATCTCATCTATATCATTTATTACTTGCCTAATACCATCTCTAGCTTTAGAGTATGTTTGGCCTAACATTTTAGCCCCATGAGTATAGGCACTATATGCATTCTTTAATGCACCATCACTTTGGATAGCATTATTAAAGGCATTTCTTGGTCCTTCTAAGGATTTTTTAGAACCCTCAACAGCAGCTTCAGCAAAATCTTTTAACTGAGTTTGTGTTTGTTTGAACCAATATGATGCATCTGCTATTGGACCTTCGGCTTTTAAACTCCAGTTCCTAGTACTAGCAGACATTGTTTGTAATGCTTCATTACTTAGTCTACTTACTTTACCAGGGACCGATGGCAATGAACCTAGAAGATCACCACCTCGTCTAAAGACACTTCTACCAACTCCACCTAAAGCTACAGTACCTAGAGTACCTAGAACACCTTCTGTTAACATGAAGTCTGCACGTTTTAAGAAAGGAGAACTATACCCTTGAGCGGTAGGTGATACCCAGAAATGACCGTAAACATCAGTATCCATGAACTTTCTAATTAGTCCATCTTCATACATCATACCTCTGCCTTCTTCTTCCATAGGAACAAAGGCGGCAATTGGCATGTCAGCAATTAGAATAGATTTACCAACACTAGCAGTCATATTAATCCCTTGAACACCTTTAACATATAAAGGTTTCAATAATTTACCACTAACATGCTTTCCTACCCAACCATTTCCAGGTCGAATTGCATGACTTAAAAGCTTACCTTTAGCTGTAACTTTAGTAATAGTTCTACCACCTGTAAAAGCTGGTTGTAAAAATTGCCCAACTCTAACAGCACCTGGTAATCCTGTAGCAGCAATACCTTTACCAGCAGCACCTAAAGCACCACCAGTTAGCATAGTAGGAACAGCCCAAAAGGCACCCTCATAAGCTATAGTATCTAACATAGATCTTGAAAGATTATGGTTAACTAAATATTCTAATGAGTTTTCATTAGCTGATTGAAGTACTCTTTCATCTAAATCAGAATCTTCCCAGAAACTTTTACCATTAATTGCATTCTCAAATCTACCTACAATTTCTAGACCAGTACCAGCTAAATCAAAAAAACCTCCAGCTGCATTTTGACGTACACCTTCCGCTAGGTTTTCGTTTACAAATCCCCAATCTGTATCACCTTCACCTTTATCAGCTAACGCATGACGTCTTCTAAGGTTAATGTAACGGGCCATGTTTTGACCAGCTCCATTCTGTTGCCAAATTGCTCTAGCTCTAGATCCTATATCTTTAGATTGTAATCCAGCTAACCATTCTTGTGTAAGCTGTTGATCCATTTCTTCGCTAAAACCAGGTATATTGGTAGTATCAAAGAAGTCATCATAGGTTATTTCTCCATCTCCATTATGATCATACCTAACTGCTAACTCCTCATCGTCTCTAATCATTACAAACGCTTGGAGTTGCTTTTCTAGATTCCAACCATCATCAAATAAATCTCTAAGAATATCTTCTTTATCTGCAAGATAATCTTTAGTTAATGCTAATTTACGGATAAAAGCTTCAGGTACTTTACCACCAAAAGCAGCTTGTATTTGTTCTACAGGTATATCACCATTCTCATCATATTGCCAAGTAAACTTAGTAGGTTTTTTTGGTTGTTGAGTTTGTTGTTGAGTAGTCTGTTGAGGTTGCTGTTGTTGAGTAGTCTGTTGAGGTTGTTGATGTCTACCTCCTATCCCCAGTTGTGTTAGTAACTCTTCAGCAACTTGATCTTGTACTTGAGGTTGCTGTTGAGGTTGTTGAGGTTGTTGTTTTTCTGTCTGTTCAACTGCTTCACTTTTTTCAACAGGTGTTCTAAAATCTTCTTCGGGATAAGCCCTTTCTATAGCTTCAACATGATCCTGCTGCCCTTCTATTTTACTAGTAGTATCAGTGATTGCAACCTGTTCTTCAGGTTGTAAATTTAATGTATCCATTATAACATACCTCCAGCAGTATATAAGTTCCACCAAGAAGGTTGATTAATTGGATCATCCCAAACTGATTGAGGATTAGTTAAAGAATTATCACCTTGATCTTTCATTAAATTATGTGTATAATAATAAGTATTAGGTGAAGGATATTTAGAAGCTCTTTCTACCTGTTTAGCTACTACAAGACTTCCTCTTGGATCTGCTACAGGTTGATTATCTTCTGTTCTACCTGAGAATAAATTTTGTTCTACTGGACGTTCTTTAGGCCATAAGCCTTCATGACCTATAGCTTTTAATTGAGCGTCAATCAAACCTCTCCAATTTCCATCTCTACCACGTGCTAATCCTTCGTAGTATGATTTAGCACCAGGAGACATACTAATGCCTTGATTAGTTCCATGTTTCTCAATGTTTTTAATTATAGTATCTAATTGTCTTCTACCATAATCACCACCTATAGTACCATTAAAGATTATATTAGGATCATTTTGGATTTCTCGTTTACCACTAGAAATTCTAGCAACTCTAATATGACCTGGTTTTAATTCTTTCTCTATAGCCTGTCCAAGAACAGTATATTTATTGCCAGCACCAGTTTGTATTTCAGAAATGACACCTTTTGAGTTTGGAATAATTTCTCCAGTTTCTTTATTTTTAACCGAATCAGCACGTAATGCTAACTCTGCAGCATGTTCACGGCTATAACCCATTCCAACATAGTTATTAAATTTCCTCTTATAATCTGCTTTAGCATTAGCGAAAGCTTCCACATAGGCAGGGCTTTTTTCATTAGCCTTAATACCCATATCATGGAAAGTTTTATCTAATTCAGCTTTGATTTTCTTTTCAGCATCATGTACACTAAGAGAAGAATTATCAAATTTAGTTGCTTTTTCTCTCCACTCTAGAGCTGCTTCGGGATGGTATCTATCTAACATTTGGTGTGTAACGACACCACCATTAGCTGCTACTAAAGCTTTAATTTCATCCTTATCTTCCCGTATATCTCTATCCATTAAGGTTTCATAGTTAGTTACACCTGATGGTATAGATAAACCAAGAGCACCAAACGCACGTTTATATTGATTTACACGAGCTTCTGACATTGGACCTGTCTTACCTTCTGCTATAAATTTAGCATTCAATGCGTTACCATCAGCCTTTTGATATTTTAATTCAAGATCAGTTCTTGCTATATGGTTTTTCTTAATAGCAGTTTTTAAAGCAGAGAAACGTTGAGGCCATTGCTGTGCATATGTTGTACCTTGTGGTACACCTAACATTGCAGCCATAGCATCTGGTAAAGGGAGATTACCAATGATATCAGCTTGAGTAGTTGAGGTAGCAGTTGATGCAATCTTAGACATTACATGATCCCATGCACCAGCACGACCAGTAATACCTCCATCCTTATTTAAAGTAGCTGCTGTTGAAGCTAAATAAAGTTGTAAATCTTCACCTGTTTTATTACTGTTTTCAAAGACTGTATCAGCTTGTGCTTTCTTTTGGTTTGATGAATCTATATTAGCTTTTTCCCAATTCTCATCTAACCATTTTTGTTGAGATGTCTCTAATATTTTATTTGTACCAGATAACTCTAACAATTCATCAGAAAATTCTTCTAGACCTAGTTCCTTTTTAAGGGCAGCCATTTCTACTTTAATAGCTGCTGCTTGTAGCTCTGCTCCTTGCTGTCTTGTTATTTTCCCGTCGTCAACAAGCTTCTTAGTTTCCGCTAACGTGAAATCATGACCATTAAGACTATATCCATGCTTACTTTCCATCATCTTCTTTTGAAGAAGAGTTGGAATTCTTGGCTGCAGCATTTTTAGTCTGGCTTGTAAGAAACCATACTGTTGATGTCTGCCTAGATTACTGATTCTCTGAGAATCTGGATACCCTCTTGGTCCTTCTAATTCTAATAATTTAGCACTTAGATGTTCATAATCTATTTGCTCTTGAATAGAAATAGCTATTTCTTCATTCAGTCTGATTATTTCATTTGCTCTTTCTACTTCATTTTTTTCATGTATTTCCTCACCTTCTTTCTCTTGTCTTTTTATTGACCTTTTAGCTTCTTCTTGTAGTATATTTGAGAAAACTGATAAGTTTCTAATATCTTGTTCAGCTTTATTTCTTAACCAATTGGTTTCATTATTAGCAGCATTAGTATTCATTTGCTGCTGAGCTTGTGTATTAGCTCTGGAGGTAGACCTAAGTCTTTGTATGTTTGCGCTGTAAGTCATTAGTCGCTACCTCTTTTCAATCGTATACCTTTACCAGATGGATTAGTTTCAAAGGCTCCTGCAGCCGATCCTACAGCTCCTAATATCATACCAGCCATACTTGGACCAGCTTCTAGATCTGTTGGAGGTGGGGGTGCATGACCATGTATAGGTGCATACCGTACTTTCTCATATAAATCCCAAGAATCCCATTTAGTTTTATCTCGAGCTTGATCGTCTTTTCTTTTTGTATCTTTCTTAGCAACTAACATATCATGCATAATTCTGGCTTTCTTGAATCCCAATTGTCTTGCAGATTGGCCAGCTAAACGAGCTGCAGTTCTACCTGTTTGGGTACCTGCATAATCATTTCGATGCATTTCAACAATAGCTTCTTCTAATTTAAAATCTCCTTGGTCAAATATTCTATCTAATTGGGCATCATTTTCAGCCCATTGATTTACTAAAGCTTGAGATACTTGAGATTGTCTTATATCTTGAAGTTGTATTTCATTTTTGTATTCAGCTTTATCTAACATTGCGTCAGTTAAATACTGTACATTAGCTCTTTCAAAGTTTTGGAGTCTAGCTCTATTACGAGCGTTGGTTGCAGCTTTTTCGGCTTGATAGCTTACTACCGATTGACCGATTTGAGCCCCTGCTGCGATTGCCGCTGGACCACACATAATTTACAAAATTCTATAAAGGTTATATTGTTGGGACCATGTTTAAATTCCCGTAGAAACTTAAATCCCAGAAACTTTAGAAGTTTTAGATGAGCGGTATTCCGTTTATCTACAATGTTCCAAAGGATTTTATCTTCTCTGCTATCAATCCATTTCTTTGCTTGTCTAGCAAATAGGATAGGTACATCATGGATGACGTTAGTACATAACATCCATATTTTACCGCCCTCTTGTACACCTGCAAGTCCGGCAATCCTGCCGTCTGCATCTGTAAAATAAACGGTTTCACCATTGAAAGCAGCAAATGGAATTTGGAGAAGTGGATATTGGCCGTGACCTTCAAACACTTCTCTATAATCATCATCTCGAAGATTAGAAGCCACATGAACTGCAGCTTCCATTGTAATCGGGTGAATGTATTTAGACACTTCTATAATATTTAGGTGAGTAATCTCCCTCCCAATTCATAGAATGAATGGTAGCTGGAGATGGATGGTTTGATTTAATTTGTACTGTTAAGTTTGTATTTCTATCATAAACTGGTATAGTATGATTATAGCCTCTAGCAATGGTTGCTGTACTTGCTAATATATTATCCCATTCTAATGATTCAACTGTATAGGTATAATCATTTCTACCCTTACGTTTTAACGTAACATCTATTACACCAACATCTCCAAAGTCAAAGTTCATCCTATGTACTACTAAAGAGCCACGTGTTTCAGTATTTTGAGAACCCTCACTACCTTGTATTAAATAAATCTTAGGTAGTTCAACTTCAAATTCATATTCATATCCTATCACAACGTCAGTGTTAACTGAGCTTGTAGAAGTACCAGCTTCTGTAGAAGTTTTCCAATTACCAGGTAAGGTAACTGTTTGGTTAGGTGCTGTTCCTGTTATTTTAGCTGATGGTATATCATAACTTTTACCAGCTGCATCACTATCTGTAACACAATAAGCTGTAAGTGTTCGAGAGCTATAATAACCAGCTCCTAATGTAAATGTTGTTACATCAGTTGCACTGTTATATGTTAAGTCTCCAGAGGCAAAGGTTTTCTTAGTATCTAAATGTACTCTATTAACGTCAGGACTAGATCCTATTAATGTAGTATCATCTTTTAATTTTATATCAAATCTTTCAAAGGTATAAGTACTACCTGTATTTAAAACAACGTAATATCTGTCATCCATAATAGTATGGAAGATTATATTATTAGGTAATGTCCATCTAAACCATGCAGATTGCATACGTTTACCACCCTCTTCATACCATTTATAACACCATACTTCACTTGAAGCTGTATGTAGAGTAGAATCTATACCAGCAATTACTAGTTTATTTTCAGTAGAACTGGTAAGCATACTGGTATTTTGGGGTATTAATTTAGCAACAATCTTACTTTGTTCTACAATAGCAGGTTCTTGAGTAGCAGATACATTAGCCATTTCATAGAATCTAGTATCTCTAGCAGTACTATTTAAGAACCCGATTGATGTACCAAGTTCAACTGGATTAGTATCAGCGTTAAACCCGTAAGATGATAAGTAACTAATCTTAGCTGTCTCAGGTGTTAGTAAAGCTTCAGCTCCTGCACTTAACAGAAACTGTTCACTAGCACTGAATAGGACTAGACCTGTATTAGCTTGTCTGGCATCATATAATTTAGTAGGGAATGTAGAGCTAGACTGTAAATCAATAGGGTCTGCATTGGAAATTGCCATTGCAGTTTTTACCCAAAAATTATAGAAGGCATTAACTCTAGATAGAATAATATTCTCAGCACTTAATAAAGCTATTCTATTTCTAAAGAATATCATCTTTTGAATAGGATATCCTATAAAGGAAGGTGTTGGGTTTGTTATGTCATCTCCTACATCACGCTTACCCCAGTCTGGATATCCAAATTGGAAGACACCATTAGAGTAAGCAGTAGCACCACCACCATTAATTGAGTAAGTACCAGGAAGCACCCTAGTAAGCTTCAGAGGCATCGTTGTATTATCTATCTCTATATCTATCCCAGGTTCACAGACCTCCTCCCAAATGCCTTCTCCGAAGCGTTCTGGAGTGAATGCGACTGTCTCACCTGCACCGATAGTACCACTACCTATACCTGATTGACCAGCTATATCGAATGTATTAGTAGCCACATTTGATATAGTATATAATCCATCTACTGCAGCACCACTTGTAAAGTCCGTAAAAATTTTGTCGCCATTACTTAAGCCATGTGCTGTTGCGGTAATTGTAACAGTAGTACCTGCTCTAGCGTAGGTACCAGTTTGTGATATGTCAGCAGTTATACCCTCAGCTTGGAAACGTAAGTAATAATCATCGACATCTTCTCCACTATTAACAACACGTACAGTATAACCATGCCTGCATACACGTGGTAAGTCAGCTATGTTATTAACTTCACTAGTAACAACATTCATTAATTGCCTTTCAGGTGTTGTTACTCCAAATGGTGTAGCACGATATAGATGTAAACCGTTACCTGCTATTGTACATATAATACCAGTACCACTTATAGCATCTATGGTAGATTTTAAATCACCTAAAATACCCGCTGCTGATACATGTTCAAAGTTATCAGATGAGGTAGGGTCAGGACGTACCATAGCTATGTTAGCCCTGGATGTTATAGTTACATGATTCTTAATAGTAACAGTAGTAGTCAGTCCTTTTTGTGATGTATATTGATGTGTATCATTTGTTGTCCAACCCTCACCACCAAATTGTAATTTACAGTATGGGTTATATGCATCATGATAGTTGTCTGCATCACTGTCATCTGTAGGTTGAGGTGTACAACGTGAGTCCATCTCATATCTAAGATTACTCTTACCACCTGAACTTGTGTTTGGTGGTGATGTGGAATGTATAGCTGTACCTGTACTTACGTTAACAACTTCTCTACCCATACCTGTACAGTCCCCATTCCCTACGGTTGTAGATGTTCCAGTAGCAGTACCATTTAGAGATACAATTTCATCTACTACAGCTGTGGTAGCACGGTCATAGGAATAGGTTGTATTATTAGTTGGGTCATATATATCTAAAGCATATTGTTTGCCATAAGATATAGTATCTAGTTCAATGAAAGCTTCATTCAGTTGAGTAGGTGACTTAGAATTAGCATCTGTTTTCATTGCAACAGGTACACGTCTATTAACAAAGAATGTTGTTTCGTTAATAGTATTTATTTGGATATCAGAAGACTTTTCATCTGATAGAGCTTGGTTATCTAAGTAAGTAGCTTTATTTGTTCCAGCAACATTTGCATAATCCACGGGTATTTGAGCACCGTCACTACATCTCCATATGAGAACAGCTCCATCAGCCCCAACTTGTCCAATGTATTGTTCATCATCTTTTGTATAAATATTAAACCATTTTGTATGTACTGCTGTTGATGGAGACAGTGTGGTTATAAGGTGACTTCCAGGTCTTTTATCTAATTGACTGACAACATCGGGTACACCATTAACTAGGTCTACTACTTGTCCTGGTACTTTTCTTTCATCTGGTTGTGTAGATATACCTAAAGTATAGTTAGGTATCTTTTGTGTGACACTAGCCATTATCTTCTAAGAGCTCTATAAGGTTTGTAAGATTGATAAGCTGACTCATCTGGCCAACCAAAGTATGAATGATCACCTTGGTTGCATTCATATTCCATACATGCAGCTCGTGCTTGTAGCTCGTATGTTGACAACATCTGTTGTAGTTGTTGGTTAGATACTAACTGTACAGCAGCTCGACCTGATGCTTTATAGATTATATATCTTTGGAAACAAGTAGGGATATCCTCAAAGTTAAGGAGTCTTACTTTGTTAACATAGAAATAATCATCATCTGGGTATTCAAATGTATGGTTTACTCTATCATACATTTTCCAAATACCATCAGAATCCTTTCGTCTTACAAAGTCACGGGTTCTATCCCACTCATCTGTGTTATCTATACGAATAACATCTGATCCAATTATAATTTTATTATCTGTTGTACTTGTATTTTCTTTTATATGGTATTCAAGATTAAATGTCCAGCCCTCATTCTGTACATCTTGGTTTACCTCTTTAAGTATATTATATATAAATGATATTTCTGGGTTATTAAAATCGATACTAGAGATAGGGGCTTGACCAATACTACCAAGAATTGCATTCACAGCGGATAGTTCGGTATCGATGGTTACAGTCGTGGTAGTCATAGTTTAAATTATATAAAAAAAAGGGGAACCGAAGTCCCCCATT
>VTLG01004365.1_pt1 | contig 23725 bp, 36 predicted proteins | sample 4694571 | NCBI WGS metagenome assembly VTLG01 (sample SAMN12604809, study PRJNA352737) | marine metagenome | biome: ENVO:00000447; feature: ENVO:00000209|ENVO:00000569|ENVO:01000036; material: ENVO:00002151; isolation source: viral sequences binned using virsorter ...
TGTCGTCACTTACCATTACGTGGTTACTTGTCATCACGCACTACATAAAAGGTGTTTTCTATCTTACTACGAAAACCAACATCGTCAACATAAGTATTGGGTTCGACCATAGATAATACCGATATCTTGCCAATAAGGTATTCGGGCAAAGTATCGTCATCATATTTTTGAAGAGGTTTTTCTCGCAAAGTTCGGTAATGCAAAGACGCATCTTGTTCCTTGCCAGTAGCAACCCTGCCTATATCAACCACATCAAAGGTTCGTTTCCCCAGACGTTCATAGACCTTGACGTATAACATGTTAACGGGAGCACTTTTGTTTCTCAGATACTCGTCATATTTGTTATACATCTGAACAAGTTTATCTTTGAACTCCTTGTCGGGAAACTCAAACCCACTTTTGAGTACATGACGTAAAGTGTTGAACACCCCCGATGTTTCGGGTTTATAGGTACTTGTCTCCAAAACAGTAGAGATTTGATTTCTAGCATCCCTATCCATTTCTCCAACTCTGTTGGTAGCTTTTATTTTTACGTCACTCAACTGGATGTCAGCCATTTCTACTGTACTGTAGTTACGTAAGTACTTCTTACAGTTCTTTATGGCAGTGCCCATATTTACACTTTGCACCATGTAATGCTGTTCACTATTATAATCAGAATACTTCATATTTTGGATATGACGTGAGTACACAACGAATGAATTTTCTTCAGCGTTTACAGTAGCTAAAAAATCTCCGTATCCGATCCAACCCATACACATGTATTCGCCTTCCATGAACACATACAAAGAATTTGAATCTTTATTTGCAAACGTGATACCACGTATTTCACTACTTAGTGCTCGAGCATATTTAAGTAAGCGTTTTCTCTTTGCATACTTATCCTTATCGTTATTTTCCGTTAGTGAATCACTAACAATATAGTTATTTAAATTTTTATAGTCGAGTTCTTCTTTGGTGAAAGCCACCATTTTATGTTTTAGTACGCTCATGATTATCCAATCCTTTCTTTAGTACTAAAAGGTCAAGATACATATGACCTTCGGGTTTACCATGCCCTTCGTAGTTCTTTTGTTCTACTGGCATGTAAGTTGAAATTAAACGTGTTATTATGCGAACTACTTCTTCTTCGGATGGGTCCACATACGTGTCTTCGGTGGGTGGGGGTGTTACCCCCTTGAAATCCCACCATTCTTTTGGGTAACGAATGTTACTCATTTACTTCTCCTTTTTTCTTTGGTTTTTTAGTCCGTGATATAAAGTCCAAAGCCTTCGGTCTGTCGGGTTGACATCTCCAGTAACCCTCCACCATTCCTCAGAGTTTCTCCAACCTTTATAATATTTTCCTTCAAGGTCATCTATCCGACTTTGAATCTCTTTAAGGGTTAACTTCTTACCCATTTTTTTTCTCCCATATGTTAATTCGTTCAAGTAAACCTTCGGCAAACTCCAAACGACCACGGCATATATCTCCAGTGCCATCTGATATTGTTTCCCAAGGGTGTTCCTCATTGATTGCTATTTCGTCTTTACAATGCTCTTTAACTTTATCAATTATTTGATTACTCATTTACTTCTCCTTTTTTGTTAGTGATTCACTAACGAGCACCTTGCCCGACTCGTGATGTTTCACTAGGTTAAGTTGGGTGTTAATCCAACGATTGTATTTAGCACGTAGCCTACTTGCCTGCTCTTGATTCGTAACACTTGCAAACTCGTTAACCTCGTTGTTATAATAACCACCACCATTTACAGTATTGACAAATGCCCAAGCCATTGGCAAACGCAACGGATGTTCTTCATCAGCCATCATTTCCTTAACAATCTTGGCACATGTCTCATTTTTACCACCCAAAGGACTAGTACTACGACTATAATAATTAACAGCCACATCGTTTAGATAGTCATTGGCTTCATCTGCCATTCGACTGTTATACGTATCATAATTCTTACGTTCGGGTGTATCATAAGATGCCGACACGGGCATGAGAGGTGCTACTGCACAAATCCAATCCCAAAACTTATCGGTATTCTCTTTGTGTTTGGCTTTCTCCTCCTTGTCGATACGTGACTTGGGATGCTGAAACGTAAACGTGTTAGTGTATGGTTTCCAACCAGTACCATGAGATGCTGAGTCTCCCAAATCATCGTGGTAGAACGTCAGATAATGATGGTCGTCTTTCACTCCTTCCCATTGCTTGTACCCGTTACCACTTCTAGCAACCTTATGATCACACTCGTATTTACTCTTGGGTAAGAAGTAATCAACACCTTCACATTTGACGTACTGTCTGCCTTGACCAGTCTGCACAAACTTCAACCCCCTCGGCATAGCACGATTGAGGAATGAATATCTGCTAACATGAGCATAATCACCCGACCCGTTACGTATACGTATCGTGTAACCACCCTTAACACGTGTCCACACAATCGGTGCAAGTGCCAACGATATCTCGGGTGTCAAACCCTCAAAGTAATTGGGTTTCCAAGCCTCGTTATGGCATATGGGGTCACCTAATTCAGCATCATAGAGTGCGTAGCAATCATCCGATATCTTCTCAATGCGTTCCCATTTACGTTTCCTATCGTCAACGGGTATGATGTTAAGATGTTTGTTCTTGCCTGCGATTGGCTTGGTTACGTTGTAGTGTTGTGCTACTTGCTCAAAGTTATTAAAATTGAACATTCTTCCATACATACTATACATACTCATTTAGTTTCTCCTTCTTCTAGTTTTGTTATTAGTACTTGACTTCTATATCCCATTGTCTTCCTCCTTCCACATTTTTAATAGACCTTCAGCGTGTTCCCTACCTAAACTACCGAGTTTATTCTCGATAGTTCGCAAGGCTTGGTCGTTAGTCATGCCCATGTCGTTCAACAACTCCACGAGCATTTCCTCTGCTTCAATTATTACTTGTTTTATTTTACCCATTTTGTTTTCTCCTGTTGGTTGTGGGTTTAAATTTATCTTTTCGTGCCCTTTGTATTTTTTTAATTCTACGATAGGCAAACTTACTTTTTTGGTTTCTTCCTCTCATAACAAGTTCTCCTGCTATATGTTAACTGGCTTGCAGCTGCCGCTGCATTTTACAACTGCCGTGGTAACTCGTTAGTGATTCACTAACAGATTTCGTGTGACTTGACGTGAACATACTTGCCAACACTAGGCGTAGCACTATCGTTGTCAATGATGACCCAAAGCACTGGACAACTCCACTTACCCCAAGAACCGACATATCCGTCAGTAATCATAATTGCACATTGAGGTGTTATCTTGTGGGTCTGCAAGTACAGAGGCACACAACTAGGGTCAGTTCCACCACCACCTACTGGCTTGGTAGACTTGACAAAGTTATCCAGTTCGTGCATCTCATACTTCTCGTCACCAACAACTTCGGTATCCCAATAAAGTACACGTAACCACGATGGCTTGACAATCTCAGCCATACTTGCAATTTCAGTAAGTATGACCGACTGCTCACGTGCACCAATCGAACCCGACATATCATTGCCGTTGGCAATACCCTCGACCCTCTCGGTGAAACTACTTGGCATATAAATACCCGACCCAATGAAACGTCTGTTCGGTCTTTGCCAAGTCGAGAAGTCCTTGCCTGCACACGTGTCCTTGACGAACTCACGCAATACTTGTCGCCAATCAATCTGTGGCTTGAGCAACTCGGTCAGTTCTCGGTCAGCACCATTGCCGACCTTGCCTGCTATCATCGCTCCCTGGCGTATGGCTTCATCAATATCACGTGATAACTTGTTCTTCTCTTCGGTACTAAGACCCTCAGCTCCGTCCCAATCGTGAATATCGAATGGTTCACCATCACCATCAACTATCACGGGCATATCACCTCCACATTTGCTTTCGGGTAAGTCCTTGTAGACACGTGCAGTATCCCAACCACGATACTTCTCGTTGAGACAACCTTTCTCAAGTATACCCGTCATCGTGGCAAACTTATCTTTGTTGTCATCTACCAATTTGATATTGATAACAAAGTCCATTGCCATGTTAGCTCGTAGAGGGTCTTCCTTGGACAGATGTTGCCACGTTATCATGTGCCGATACAACTTGTGATAGTTCTCATGCAAGATAAGAAATCGTAACTCTGCGTCATTGAGTTTCTCACAGAACTCACGATTATAAATCTCATTCTTGCCGTCAGTACAAGCCGTACCTATTGCAGGGTCATCTGTTACGTCACGTTCACCAATCATCAGTATACCTGCAAGTGCGATATACTTTGGATTAGCCATGATGTCAACGATTGCCTTTTGCAATCGTTGCTCTACACTTAATGTTTTACCTATACTTAACATTAGTCTCTCCTTTCTGTTAGTGAATCACTAACGGTTCCTGCTTGTTCTAATTCTTCAAGCATTTCTTTTAGTTCATTCCAATCGCCTGCTTGTGTTTCCTCTATGTATTGGAAAATTACTGCTATTGCTTTTTTTAGTTCTTTATCCATAATATCCTCCCTAACTATTTTTTGTCCGATGCGAACATATGGTTGTTATCTCTTGACCACTCTGTGAACTTCTTGTTTGTCATAACAAGTGACTGCTTGTTGTACTTGCCATCACGAACACCATTGGCGAATAAGGCTTGAGCATCTTTATCCTCGAACCTATTTAGATAGTCCATCCAAGGATTGATATACTCTCTATCCATTGATGCCAACGCACTAAATACGACCATGCAAATAGCACTCGCACTCTCGGGTATCTTTGCCGTGCTTGGGTCTTTGAGGATATCCTCTCGCTTTGGCATTTGTTCAGCCAACTTAACGAAAGACATCAAGTCCATAGATGCCCGTTGACCAAGAGTACCGATAAGATTACTCATTAACGAGTTATCTGTCATCTTATCACGAGCCTTCAACAGGTGGCTTGCTTTCATTAAGCCACGAGGTGTAACAAACTTCTCACGACCAACGGCTTGAGGGTGGTAGATGTATGGGTTGTCATCGGGATTTTTTACATCACGGAAGTCATCAAAGATTTGAGGAAACTCTTTGGCAAAGCCAAGTATATTAAAATCAGCATCCTCATTGATGGCATAGGAAAGCCATTCCTCTGATGTAGGCTTACGCATCTCAATCATATTGAGCCTATCACATTGGTGTGCCTCAAACATATCACCGACACCCTCAGTAGATAGGTTAGTTGTGCCAAACAGTAACGACTTAGGGTGTAGCTTGTAGTTACCAATCTGTCGCTCCAACTTGAAACGTGTAAGACCTTTCTTTACTGATGGATTGGATTTACCAATCTCGTCAAGCATTACAACGATTGGTTCGTTTTTATGAAGTCCAAAGGCTTCATTGATTGCATACGATACAAAGTCCACACCTTCAAGATGGTTAATCTTGGGTATCATTATGTCACCAATATCCAACGTGGTACAATCTACATAGAATGTAGGGTATCCAGTTTTCTTACCCAACATCTCCAGTAGTGTTGATTTACCAATACCCATATGACCTTGGACTAATGTTGTGTTCCAAGGCATGGACATGATTGTGTTACATACTTCATCGTGGTTTTGAGCGTATGCTCTAGTTGCTTGTATACTCATTTTGTTTTCTCCTTTAGAGATTGTGTTAGTGATTCACTAACGGATTAAAAGTTAATTGATGGTAATGATTTGATGACCTCATCAACAGACTGTTTAGTCTGCGAACGTAGGTAATCGTCTTCACGCAAAGCATCGGGTGTGACACCACGCAAGACATCATCAAGTTCGATACGTGCCTGCTCCATCTTAGGGTCATTCGTTACGTTGCATGTTTTAAGAAGACCCATCATATGTTCAACATTCGATACGAGAGTATCTCGAAAGGTCTTCTTATCTCCTTTGCCTTGATAGTCAAGACGTTCGGACATATTTGATAGGCTCTCGTGTAAACGTGTCCACACGTCACCCATTGCGTTCTCCAGTTGTTTGGCATAGTAACCTTCGTACTTTTCCTTCAAAGCCTTGTTACCTTCATTACCAATGTCAATACGAAAATCGCCTGCATCGGGTAATGGTGGGTAATCAAGATTAAAAGCAAACTTGCGTTTCATCTCACTAAGTGTTGGGTAATCAGAACGATTGAACAAGTTACCAAGATTAGCATTTACCTGCGACACCTTCCATTCATAACTCTGTAGAAACGTGTCAACAAGTGATGCGAAAGTAGCCTGCCGTTCGGTCATAGCCTTATGGTAGTTAAAGTAATTAGGTGTTGTCAATAATCGCAAACCCATATTTGACCAAGGCATGGTCATAGCATAATGGTAATGGTTACGAGTTTCACCAACGTGCTTTTTGATGTCATCAAGTTCCTTGCAGTTACCAAGCAGTTTCTTGTGTACGTTGGCGACACCCTTGTCTGCGTTGTTGATTGCAGTAACTTGTTCTGATGCCTTCTTATCTTTTTTACTACCAGTAAACTGAGATATCTGCAAATCGACTAGCATTGCACTTGATGAGAGTGATGGTACAGTTTCGGTTAGTGAATCACTAACAGTTTTATTTTGTTCAGACATTATATGTCCTCCTTCTTTGGTTGGTTAAAATTGCGAGCAACTACCTTATGTAGATACTCGTGTGCTTCAATAGGATTCATTTTTCTATTGTTGAACCTAATGAACTCTTGAACTTCTTTTTGTAATTGCTCTCTTGCTTTTTTAATATTCTTCGTTAGTGTTTCACTAACAGATTTTTTCTTACTCATAATTTTTGTCCTTTCTTTATTATACTATTATTATAACACATCTATCGAGGAATGTCAATAGGTAACTAATAATTAATTTGCTTAGGTGTACGTGTCAAAGTATGTTATATTGTGTGTTTTTATGTAATGTACTGTAATGTACTGTAATGTTCCACAGTGCTACTGTGTAAGTCATTGATTTAATTAGAATGTTCCAATGTTGCCGTGAAAACGGAAATTGGACTACGCTCAGAAGGGTCTCTCGAACAGAGGAACATTTGAAAACTTGCTAATATATCTCAATAAGACGGAGTCCAATTTTCCTAAAAGGGAACATTATAAAATATTTATAAAACTATACTAAACTGCAAGTTCTGATAGGACAAAAACTCATTGCTACTAATAGAACTAAACAAAACATAACAAAACAATAATGTTCCACAGTTATGGAACATTATGGAACATTCATGGAACATTATGGAACATTACAAACACGTGCTAACAAGTTCATTAGTGATTCACTAACGAGTCATGAGGCTCTACGCTCCACCAAACACTGGTTTCAGTGCTACTCGTTGCTACTCCGAGTGTCATTTCGTTAGTGAATCACTAACGAGTAACCCTGTGATTGAGGACTCAAGCCAAGAGAAACTGGCATCTGAGGCTCTACGCTCCCCTTAACACTGGTATCAAAGGGGATACAGAATGTTACCTCTGTATCCCCAATCTATTATCTACCGTTCATATCTATCCAAATGGACATGCCTAGTAGTAAGCAGGCAATAGCTGACACAGTGTATATCACTGTAATTCCTATCCCTGCATCGCTTAGTACTTCCCCGCCTGATAACCATAACAGGCAAACGGAAGCTATGAATAATATAAGCTTAACAAAGTTAATAAAGTATTCACTCATTTGTTACTCCTATGTGCAAAGTATGCATGCTTATACATATCACCTTGCTGTTTTGTTGTAGGACGGAAGCCAAATGCTTCTTCACATTCTCTACATTTATTCTCCATCATATCCATTTCTTTATGAGTTAGATATATGGTTACTCTCTGAAGAGGAGCCATAGTCGGCTCCTCCCTATGTATTGCACGGGCCCTCATTTAGTACCCCATTTCTTAAGCTCTTTTTCAATGAGCGAATGCTCATGCTTTAGCTCAGGCCCTACAATCATTTTGATTATAGTAGGCATAACATGTTGATAGTAATTACTATCTATGAAATTCCTTATAGCCTCCTCTTTAGATGTTAAAGATAAAACCTTTTTATTTCTAAAAAGATCAGCCTCATTTACTCTGTCAAGATTGACAAAGTTTCTACTTGCTTTTGGCATAGTAGCCTCCTATAAGTTAGGGATTAGAGAGGCAGGATTATCCCTGCCCCCCTTCTTAGTTATTGTGAAGTTATTGGCGAATCTTCTCAGCCTTCTTGGCCTCGGCCACCATTGCTTTGATGTCCTTAGCATACTGTTCAGCTACAACCAGGATTGTATCTGGAACATTATCCATGTTCTTCCAAGTCGTTAGACTCTTCAGAGCATTTTCAAGGTGAGCCTGAAACTTCTGACCAATAGTTTTCTTACTTTGGTCAGCACCTTTCTTGTTGTCGAACTGAGTAAGGTCAGGCTTACGGCCCTCTTTCTCAGCCAGTTCAATCTCAGCTTTGTAGGCTCTCTTCTTGGCCTCGCCTTCTTCCTTGCGGATAAGCTTGCCTCTCCAATCACCCACTATGCCAGAAGCTATACTGTTATTCACAGTGTACCAGCTGGCCCAGTGATCTCCACCTAGCTCAGTATCTGCAAAGTCAGGATGATACCTAACTTGCTCTGCACTCGTCAAGCTGAGGCAATGGGCCCCTAGCTCACCGAACTTACCAAGCCGAGCTTTTTTGATGCAATCATCATAAAACTCAGGAGTAGCAGTGCTATTCAAATAAGTTTTCTTGGCCTTATTTGAATTGACTTCATTAGGTGAGATAAAGTGAGTGTTAGGAATACCTTCCTTAAAACACCACTCTACAAAATCACCTTCAAGCTGGGCTCCCTCTGTTTGGTGTTGCAATGATCTAACAATAAGATCACTACCAAAATCAGGAAGAGCCTTAAGCTCCATCACTGCTTGTGAGATTTCAACAATAGGTGCGTTTTCAGTTGCCGCCACAACTTCTTTAGTTTTTGTCATGAGTTACTCCTATGACATCCACTAACCAAGCCGCTCAGACATTGTATCTGATTAATGCCACAACGTGGCAATACTTTAAACTTGGCTAGTCGCCAAGCATTGCCTGCTTGATGATTATATATAAGCATAAAATGATATGAATTACAATAGATAAACACAAAACGACACTATATAATAAGTTTAAATACTTAAAAACTGGTTTCAAAAGGCCATTTTTTGCTATGGGAAAGCATACGCCCCCCCATGCACCCCGAATTTTGAATTGGTACCATCTTCTTCTTAAGAATATCATTTTACACGAATAATCTGTAAAATTTTGAAATATAGGAAGGCCCCCCTATATGGGACCCAAAAACCGCTTGTAAAAAAATTTTTTTTGTATATATAGTAGTTAACGGTAATTAAACCTGCGATATATTATGTATGACTATACTTGTAGAACCTGAAGTTGGTGTTGGAAAACCACCGGACTTGAAGTCTGTGGACCTGAAGACTCGCACCAAAGCTTCCGCTAATACGGCAAAAGAGCTTGAGGAACAGGGGCTTGACCTTGAACCGACTGCTGAAGATAAAGATGTAGCGGCTAAGTTAGCTACTTCTTATGCCGATAACCCTGAAAAAACCTCTAAAAAGGTCACAAATAACAAGGCGGCAGCCCTTACACCTGCTTCCCTTGTGCTGACTGATGGTATTTTAAGTGAATTCGGCAAGGCTGTTGTTAAAAATTCCGTACATATAAGGCATATGGTAACAAATAAGCTGATTCTGGAGACAGAAAACCCCGATGCGAAAGTACGTATACGTGCTTTGGAGCTTCTTGGTAAGATTTCTGATGTTGGATTGTTCGCAGAAAAGTCGGAAGTGACCATAACACACCAGTCAACAAGTGATTTGAAGGAAAAATTACGTAAAAAGCTGGAAAAATTAATGAGTCCTGAAGAAGAAGTGGAAGATGCGGTTGTTATTGAAGGGGAATCCTTCGATGCAGACAAGGAACTTGGTCTGGAAGAGAAATCAGATGACAGCTGAAGCCGCTATAGACTTTTCTGAAGAAGAAATTACCGTAATGCTGGACAATCTTGACCAATATTCCTCTGAAGAAGTAACAGAAATAAATAAATTGGTCGATGAATTGTCAAATCGTAAATATAAGGATCGGGTTTACGATGATTTGATTGAATTTTGCAAACATATGCAGCCTGACTATAAAGTTGGAAAACATCATAGGATACTGGCTAACCTGTTAATGGACATTGAGCAGGGCAAAAAAGACCGGATTTGTGTCAATATTCCCCCTAGACACGGTAAATCCCAGCTTGTGTCCATTATGTTTCCTGCGTGGTTTCTTGGTAGAAATCCTAATAAAAAAGTGATGATGGTATCACATACAACCGATTTGGCGGTGGATTTTGGTAGAAAGGTACGTAATTTAATTGCGTCTGACGATTACAAGAAGATATTCCCTGAAGTACAGCTTGCTGTTGACTCCAAGTCAGCAGGACGATGGAATACAAACTTTGGCGGTGAGTATTATGCTTGCGGTATTGGCTCTGCATTGGCTGGTCGTGGTGCTGATTTACTTCTGGTGGATGACCCGCATTCGGAACAGGACGTTATTAATGGTAATTTTAGTGTATTTGAGAAGGCTTATGAATGGTTTACTTTTGGTGCTCGTACACGTTTAATGCCGGGGGGTCGTGTAGCTATTATACAGACAAGATGGCATATGGATGATCTTACTGGGCGTGTTACAAACGACATGGTAAACAATAATATGTCTGACCAGTACGAAGTTGTAGAATTTCCTGCTATATTGGATGTTGTGGAAAAAGAAACAAACAAATCTGTACAAAAGCCCTTGTGGCCCGAGTTCTTTGATTTGAACGCACTGCTCCGCACCAAGGCCTCTATGCCCGTATTCCAATGGAATGCTCAGTATCAGCAGGAACCAACCGCAGAAGAGGCTGCTCTGGTTAAAAGGGAATGGTGGCAGATGTGGAAAGAGCCAAATCCTCCATCATGCGAGTATATTATAATGTCGCTTGATGCTGCAGCAGAAACCCATAACAGGGCTGACTATACTGCCCTGACAACTTGGGGTGTATTTTTAAATGAAAGTAAAGATAATTATAATATTATCTTGTTAAACAGTATAAAAAAGCGTATGGAGTTTCCAGAGCTAAAAGAATTAGCAATGGGAGAATATTCTGCGTGGGAACCCGATGCGTTTATTGTGGAGAAGAAAAACTCGGGGACAGCCTTGTATCAGGAGATGCGAAGAATGGGACTGCCTATACAGGAGTATACCCCGCATAGAGGCTCAGGAGATAAACTGGCTCGCTTAAATTCTGTTTCTGATATTGTATCTTCAGGACTTGTATGGGTTCCGGAGACAAGATGGGCAGAAGAAGTTATAGAAGAGATTGCAGGATTTCCATTTATGAGTCATGATGACTTGGTTGATTCTACAGTTATGGCACTCATGAGGTTCAGACAGGGAGGGTTTATAAGACTACCCAGTGACGAACCTGATGAAACACAGTATTTTAAAAGAAGATCGGCTTATTATTAGGGAGTAAATTATGGCTATTGAAAAAGGGATATCTCCAGCTCCTCTGGGAATAGAGGAAGAAATAAAGAAAAATGGTAAACTGCCTGAACCGGATTTAGAGATTGAAATTGTAAATCCCGATATGGTTACCCTTGATGATGGTAGTGTAGAAGTTACCCTGATTCCGGGAGAAGAGGCAGGGGAAACCGAGTTTGATGGTAACCTTGCCGAAACACTTGAGGAGAATGTCCTTGATAATCTGGCTTCTGAGCTTATTGATCTGGTTGAGTCTGATGTAGACAGTAGGAAAGACTGGGCGGATACATTTGTAAAAGGGCTTGACGTGTTAGGGTTTAAATACGAAGAACGCACTGACCCCTGGGAAGGAGCCTGTGGTGTCTATTCTACAGTCCTTGCCGAAGCGGCTATACGGTTTCAGGCAGAAACTATGAGTGAAACATTTCCTGCACTTGGACCTGTAAAAACTAAAATTATAGGTGATGAAACAAAGGAAAAGGAAGAAGCAGCTACCCGTGTTAAAGGGGATATGAATTATGAACTTACTGAGAATATGGTGGAGTACAGGTCTGAGCATGAAAGATTACTGTACAGTCTTGGTTTGTCAGGTTCAGCATTTAAGAAAGTTTATTATGATCCGAATATAGGCAGGCAATGTGCTATTTATATTCCTGCAGAAGATGTAATTATTCCTTATGGGGCATCCCATATAGAAACAGCTGAACGTGTTACGCATATAATGCGTAAGACTAAAAATGAATTAAAGAAACTTCAGGCTAACAAGTTTTACCGTGAAGTGGAAGATTTAGGGGAACCACAGGCATTTCATACTGATATAGAAGTACGGAAAGCAGAAGAAGGCGGGTATTCCCTTACAGATGACAATAGATATGCTGTATACGAAATTCATGCAGATATTGTCATAGAAGGTATAGATGACAGTGAAGAAGAGATAGCAAAGCCCTATATAGTTACCATAGAACGTGGCTCTAATAAAGTTTTGGCTATACGTAGGAATTGGAGTCCTGATGATGAACTTAAACTAAAAAGACAGCATTTTGTTCATTATGTATACGTTCCGGGTTTTGGCTTTTATGGACTTGGGCTTATTCATATTATAGGTGGATATGCTCGTGCAGGAACATCCTTAATACGTCAGCTAGTAGATGCAGGGACTCTCGCTAATCTCCCAGGCGGGTTAAAATCAAGAGGGCTGCGTATTAAGGGTGATGATGCCCCGATAGAACCTGGAGAGTGGAAAGATGTAGATGTACCCTCTGGCAGTATACGGGATAATATTATGCCTCTTCCATATAAAGAACCAAGTGCAACCTTACTGCAGTTACTTGATAAGATTACTACCGAAGGCAGAAGATTAGGGGCTATAAGCGATATGAACATATCCGACATGTCGGCAAATGCTCCTGTAGGAACCACATTGGCATTACTGGAACGTACATTGAAGCCTATGGCTGCTGTACAGGCACGTGTTCATTATGCAATGAAGCAGGAATTTAAACTGTTAAAGATTTTGATATCAGAATATGCACCTGCAGAATACGCATACCAACCTGTTAGAGGAGAGGTTGGGGCAAGGCAAGCTGACTATTTAATGGTTGATGTCATACCTGTTAGTGATCCCAACAGTTCTACAATGGCTCAAAGGGTTGTTCAGTATCAGGCTGTATTACAGATGTCAGCACAGGCTCCACAAATATATGACCTGCCGCAACTTCACAGGCAGATGATAGAAGTACTGGGGGTCAAAAATGCTGATAAGCTTGTACCGACAAAAGAAGATATTAAACCATCTGATCCAGTAAGCGAAAATATGAACGCCCTTGTCGGTAAACCGATGAAAGCGTTTATTTATCAGGATCATGATGCTCATATTGCTACTCATACGGCCTTTATGCAAGACCCGATGGTTGCCCAGCTTATAGGACAGAATCCACAGGCAAAACAGATTATGGCATCCTTGCAGGCACATATAGCTGAACATCTAGGGTTTAACTACCGCAAACAGATCGAAGAGAAATTAGGAGCTCCGTTACCTCCACCTAACGAAGAACTCCCTGAAGAAGTTGAAGTTAATCTCGCACGTCTGGTTGCCGATGCAGGCAGACAGCTTACACAGGCACATAAACAGCAAGCGGCACAACGTGAAGCACAGCAGAAAGCACAAGACCCGATTATACAAATGCAGCAGCAGGAATTAAAACTGAAAGCGGCAGAAGTACAGCGTAAAGCCAAGAAAGATGCTGATGATAATAAATTAAAAGCTGCTGAACTACAGCGTAAAGCTATGAAAGATCAGGCAGATATCCAGATGGATCAGGCAGAGCTTGCAATGGATGCTAAGAAAGAACAAATAAAAATGAAAGATGCTAGACAGGCTAACAGGCTTAAAACGGGTGTTGATTTACTTAATAATGTTAAAAAAGATCAGGCTAACAGGCTTAAAACTGGTGTCGATTTACTTAATACTGTTAAAAAAGATAAAGATAAAGCTAAAGATAAACCAGAAACTAAACCTAAAGGATAATTTATGGCTAAAACCGTCTTTGACGTGCTTATAGAACAAATCGAGGAACAAAAAGAGTCCTCTGTGAAATTTCTTACATCAGGAGGACCTAAAGATTTCTCCCAATATAAGGAAGTTACTGGCTTGGTACGGGGTCTCGAGTCAAGTATTTCAATTATTAAAGACCTCCAGCGAAATCAATTTGAGGAAGATAATGAATAGAGTAGATTTACAAGAAATAAATGTATCCGATGAAGAATTGGAACTACAATTACCTAAACCTGTAGGTTACAGGGTATTGGTAGCGTTACCAAAAGTAGAAGACAAATATGAGGGTACTGAATTATTAAAAACAGATAAAGAAAAGCATTATGAAAATATAATGTCTATTATCGGAGTTGTTATTGACATGGGTACTCAAGCTTATAGTGACAAAGAGCGTTTCCCTGAAGGAGCATGGTGTAAACAGGGTGATTACGTCATGTTTCGTGCCAATACTGGAACAAGATTTAAAATTAACGGGGCAGAATATCGGCTAATGAATGATGATTCAATAGAAGCTGTTGTAGCTGATCCTCGTGGCGTACAGAGAGCATAGGGGGGTATAATGGCATTTGAAAAAGTAGAATATACATTCCCAGATGAAAAAGAAAATAAAAAACCTGATATCGAGATTGAAAAATCTAGTGCTATCGAAGTTGATATCTCAGAAAAATCTAAACCAGAAGAAAAAAAGGTTGAAAGTAAAACTGATGATACTGCAAGTGAGATGGAGGTTGAGGTTGTTGATGATACACCGGAAGCTGATAGAGGCCGTAAAGTATCCGAGCCACCTACTGAAGTTACTGAAGAAGAATTAGGTGAATATTCTGAAAAAGTACGTACTAGAATAAAACATTTCAGTAAAGGTTATCATGATGAAAGACGTGCTAAAGAGCAAGCTACACGTGAGAAAAATGAACTTGAACGTTATTCCCAACAGCTTATTGAAGAAAATAAAAAACTAAAAGGTACTGTCGGTAAAAATCAGACAGCTATGCTTGAACAAGCTAAAAAAGCTACTGAAAAAGAGTTGGAAAGTGCTAAAAAAGCATATAAAGATGCTTATGAAGCAGGAGACACAGATGCTATACTCGCAGCACAAGAAACTTTAACTTCTGCTAAAATTAAAGCAGATAAGTTAGAAAATTTTAAAGTTCCTACTTTACAGGAAGGAGATACTCCTGTAGAACAGAATAAAGAAACCGCTCCAGCGATGGATGTACGGACCAAGAAATGGGCGGAAGCCAATACCTGGTTTGGTACAGACGATGAGATGACAAGTCTCGCATTGGGGCTGCATACTAAACTTGTCAAAGAAAAAGGGCCTGAATACGCCCGAACTGATGAGTACTATGAAACCATAGATGCTCGGATGCGACAATTATTCCCTGAAAATTTTGAAGGGGGAGAAAAACCGGAGGTTGAGAAGCCTAAGAAACGACAATCAAATGTGGTTGCACCCGCTACACGGAGCACAGCCCCTAAAAAGGTTACACTAACGCAAACACAGGTGAGTATAGCTAAAAGGCTTGGAGTACCACTAGATTTATACGCCAAACAGGTTGCAGAAGAAATGAGGAAAGAAAATGGCTGAAAATAGAATTGACAGAGAACTTGAAACACGTGAAAGAACAACCCGCAAAAAGGCTTGGCAGCGTCCGGAGACTTTACCATCTCCAAATCCTGAGCCGGGATATAAGTATCACTGGGTTAGGGTTAGCACTCAAGGCTTAGTAGATGCCACTAACGTTTCCTCAAAACTCAGAGAAGGTTGGGAGCCTGTAAAGGCAGTAGACCATCCTGAAATTACGATTGTTACGATTGAAAATGAAAAATTCAAGGATAACATTGTAATCGGGGGGTTGATGCTTTGTAAAGCTCCAGAAGAATTGGTTGATGAGCGTAATGCTTATTTTGCTAAACAGGCAGATGCTCAAATACAATCAGTTGACAACAATCTCATGAGAGAAAATGACCCTCGTATGCCTTTATTTAATGATAGGAAAACGAAGGTTACTTTCGGCAAAGGTAATTAATTTTAATATAGGATAAATTTGGAGAAAAATTATGGCTTATCCAACTATAGATGCTCCATACGGGCTTGTGCCCGTTGGTTTGATCGGTGGTCGTCCTTATAACGGTGCTACTCGCCAAATGAGAATAGCTAGTAACTACGGTACAGCTATTGGCAAAGGTGATCTAGTAAAACGTGTAAGTGACGGAACTGTTGATCGTGACGCAAGTACAACAGCTTTTGGTGCTACTGGTACATTAGGTATTTTCATGGGCTGTCAGTATACTGACCCAAACACTAGTCAGTTAACATTCAACAACCAATATCCTGGCAGCATCGTTGCTAGTGACATTGACGCATTTGTTGTTGATGACCCTGACGTAGTAATGAAAGTAGCTGTCTGTTCTGCAACCACAACTGTGGCTACAGTGGCAAGAACTGTTATTGGTAACAATGCTACGATTATTAGTAATACATTAAATACTACTAATGGACGAGCTAAGTTAGCTTTACTCAGCAGTAGCGTTGCTACTACACTTTCACTTCCACTCAAAATAATTGATGTGGTTGAGGATACAAAAACCGGTAGCGATGCTTTTCAAGAAGTTCTCGTTGTGTTTAATGCCCCCTATGAAAGCAGTAATATTTCTGTGGGTGGTCACGCATACCGTACTGCAACTGGCTTATAAGGGAGATAGACAATGGCGATATCAAGAGCTCAATTACTTAAAGAACTACTTCCTGGTCTAAATGCCCTTTTCGGCATGGAATATGCGAAGTATGGTGAAGAACACACTGAAATTTTTGATAAAGAATCTTCAGATCGTTCTTTTGAAGAAGAAACTAAATTATCAGGCTTTTCAGCTGCACCTGTTAAAGACGAAGGTTCAGCTATCGAGTATGATAATGCTCAAGAAGCATGGACTGCTCGTTATAACCACGAGACTATTGCAATGGGTTTTTCAGTTACTGAAGAAGCTATTGAGGATAACTTGTATGACTCTTTGTCATCTCGTTATACTAAAGCACTCGCTCGTGCTATGGCGTATACAAAGCAAGTTAAAGCAGCTTCTATCTTGAACAATGCTTTCGATTCTGGGTACACTTATGGCGATGGGTTAGAACTTTGTTCTACAGCACACCCATTAGTTTCAGGTGGCACCAACTCTAATGAACCTTCAACCGCAGCTGACCTTAATGAAACTTCCTTGGAAGCGGCTATTATTCAGATTGCTGGATGGACAGATGAAAGAGGACTGCTAATTGCAGCTAGACCTCGTAAACTGGTCATTCCACCGAATCTACAGTTTGTGGCGACTCGTTTGTTAGAAACAGAAGGACGTGTATCTACCGCAGATAATGACCTTAATGCGATTAAGAACAATGGTTCTATTCCAGAAGGCTACACTGTAAACCACTATCTAACTGATACAGATGCTTGGTTTGTTAAAACAGATGTACCAAACGGACTAAAACATTTTGTTCGTACCGCAATGTCAACATCTATGGATGCTGATTTCGACACAGGTAACAGTAGATATAAAGCGAGAGAAAGATATAGCTTTGGCGTATCTGATCCGTTAGGTATCTTTGGCTCCCCAGGAGCTTAACCGCAAAAAATCAAAAGGGTGGCTTGCTAGTCACCCTTTTTTACTATATACTATAATAAATTAACCTTGACAGCGTAAGCTGACAGTAGCCGAGACAAGGAGATTAACATGGCTAATACAACTTTTAACGGTTCCGTCCGATCAGAAAACGGGTTTAAGCAAGTAACTAAGAGTAGCACTCTTGGTACTTTCACAGATAATTTTGTCGTTAATTCAAGCGGTAATATATACAGTACTGGTGGCGGGCACGTACAGTACGCTGCTGCTACAGGCTATGGCCCTACTGATTTAGTTATCGGTAAAGGTGGAAGTCAATACGGCACAGCTAATCCTTGGGCAGAAAGTTCAACTCAACTTTTTCCTTTAGGTAGTATGCTTCATTATGGAAATAACGTTTATAGATATGGATTATTAGGCGGTACTGGTGTTACAGCAGGAAAGCTGGTCGCACATCAAGCTCAAGATTCAAACCACTTAAATATGACAGCAACTGCTGCTGTAGATGCAGGTGAAACAGCTATTTCTGTTGAAACAGGTGGTAATGACTTAACTCTTAACGAGTATGCAGATGGTTATCTCTGGGCAAATGATGTTAATGGTGAAGGTCAGACAATGAGGGTAAAATCTAACCCTGCACACGACCATTCAGATGATCCTAGTGTTGTTATTACTACATATGACGCTCTTAAAACAGCGTTAACAACAAGCTCACAACTTTCATTAATACATAATCCATACTCACAGGTAGTTGTTGCTCCTACAGCAGAAGCAGGATCAGTAGTAGGATGCACAGTTATTGATATGACAGCTGATTATTATGGTTGGTTTACAGTATATGGCCCGCAGGCGATATTAACTGAGGGTACTTTAGTTCTTGGTCATAACTGTATGAGGTCGGATTCAACTGCAGGAGCGGTTGAACCAAGTTCAGGGTCCACACTTGTGAATATTGGTCAAGTGATGGCTGTTAATGCTACCACAGAATATTCTCTTGTATGGATGGACATATAATAGTTTCATTCCCCCAAACTAGTGGGGGGAAACCCCCACATTTTTTAAGGAGATTTACATGGGAATTTCAGATGTAAAAGTTTTAACGGTAAGTGACGTAAATGCCGCTGATGCGGATCGTTTAGTTACCGCAGCAAGGCCAGATACTTCAGCAACTATGGCTAACACTACCCATGCAGGGGGTGCAGCTAGAAATGTTACGGTTACAACTGCGGGAACTGGGGATAATGCTAAAACCTGTACTATTACAGGCACAGATGTTTTTGGTGATTCTATGACGGAAGTTATAACATCAACAAGTTCAGCAGAAACTGTTGCAGGGGCTAAGTATTTTTTAACTGTATCTGCTGTTGAATGTTCAGCACAATATGCTGCTAATATAACAGTTGGGTCAGGTTCACTTTGTGCCCAAGCTGTTGAAGGGAGCAATAGAATAAGACTTAAAGGAATGTCTGTAGTTTCTGGTGGTACAGCAGGTACAGTATCCTTTTATAATGGTGCCCCTGAAGACGGTACAGTTCTTTTTACAGCCAGAACAGTAGGCACAGCTAACCAAACTGTAGACAGGTCAATACCTTCTGAAGGAGTTTTATTTGATAGTGGTATGACTGTTCAGTACACACTTGATGTCACTGATATGTTAACAGTATTTTACGCTTAGAGGAGTAAGGTATGGCAAAGAAAAAAGTAAAAAAATTATTTAGAGGGGGACCTCCGGGTATAGGTGACCCAAGAAGAACTCCTATAGGACCAATTAACCCGGGTATAGGTGGACCTCCGGGTATAGGTGGGTCTCCGGGTATAGGTGGGTCTCCGGGTATGGGTAATATTGGTAGACCCCAAACTGGTGGGGCTAGAGGTTCTGTAGAAACTATAAGAGATACTAGCACAGAAGCTTTAGACCAACTTGCAGCAGCTTCTTCTGCTCTTGGGGATGAAGCACCTTTTACAAAAACTCTTGATTCTTATAAAAAAGGCGGAAAAGTTAAAAAGTCTAAAAAAAGTAGTAGACCCAGAGGTTATGGTATAACTAAGCGTGGCATAAAGAAAACCAAGTATTTATAGAGGTATATTATGAATAGGACTGACATGAATAAGCAAATTAAAGGGTATAAGACTGGTGACGCAGTTGAACCTCCAAAGTCATTAATAAAGGCTATGGTAGAAGAAGCCGCTACCAGAAAAGATAAAAGTAAACTTCCTGAAAATGTTATGAAAGCTGTTAAAAAAGTAGCAGGTAGGATGCCACCCAAACCTCCTACTGAAATGCCAACATCTGTTCGCATGAATAAGATGAATAGAGGTAAAATACAAGAAGCGTTAGGTAAAAGCGTAGAAACAGGAAGCGATACCTATAAAAAAGGTGGAAAAGTTAAAAAAAGTAGTAGACCCAGAGGCTGCGGTATAGCTAAAAAGGGTGTAAGAAAGGCTAAGTATATATAATGGCAACTCCATATCAAACACTTTTAGAAGAATTAGAAGTCGCTAAATCAGCAGGAGATTTAGATAAAGTAACTGAAATAGAAGCTATGATCCAATTACATTTTGGTAATAATCCTCCTGGAGGGGACAGAATAGGACGAATAGTAAGCGGTATGGGGGGCAAAAAAGGTGGAACAGTAAAAAGCAGCTCCAAAAAAACTAAAAAAGGCTCTACACTTCGTGGGGTAGGAATTGCCAAAAGGGGATTCCGTAAGGCAAAAATAACATAATAAGGAGATAATTATGTCAGATTTAGAAATGGTTCAAGTTGGTACTAATATTAACGATGAACCTGTATATAATGTAAAACGTAAAGGTGGTGGACTTGTTTCTACAACTATATTTACCGAAGCTGAGGCTTTAGCAATGTTAGAAGGTCCAAACGAAGCCGTAGAAGAAGCTCCTGAAGTAGAAGAAGCTCCTGAAGTAGAAGAAGCTCCTGAAGTAGACGAAGAGGAAGAGGAAGAGGAAGAGGAAGAGGAAGTTCCTGATTATGGGTCTATGACTAAAGTAGAGTTGGAAGCTCTAATGAGAGATCATGGAATAGAACTAGACAGGCGTTTAAATAAAAGTGATTTATTAGAACAGGTTGATACGTATTTTAAAGAAAATTTTAGTAGTTAAGGTTTAACATGGCTACTTCAGGAACCACAGCGTTTGACCTAGAGTTTACGGAAATAGCTGAAGAAGCTTGGGAACGAGCTGGCAGTGAGATGCGTTCTGGTTATGATTTGGCGACTGCCCGAAGGTCAATGAATTTAATGACCATTGAATGGCAAAATCGTGGAATTAATATGTGGACGATTGATAGTGGTACTATATCTGTTACTGCTGATACAGCCCAATATAGTTTACCTGCCGATACAATAGATTTACTTGACCAAGTAATACGAACCAATGCTGGTAATACTTCCACACAGTCTGATCTTACCATAAGTCGTATAGGTGTGAGTACCTACGCATCAATCCCTAACAAGTTATCAACAGGAAGACCCATACAGGTATGGGTGGAAAGATTGGCTACCCCAAGAATAAATCTCTGGCCTGTTCCTGATACAAGTTATACGTTTGTGTATTGGAGAATGCGAAGAGTAGAAGACGCAGGCAGTGGAGTAGAAACGGCAGATATGAGTTTTAGGTTTTTACCTGCCCTTGTAGCAGGGTTAGCGTATCATATTGCTATGAAAGTACCTGATTTGGCTCCTAGAATTGAGATGCTAAAAGCCGCTTACGATGAACAATACGCTTTAGCTGCTGGGGAAGACAGAGAAAAAACATCAGAACATTTTGTTCCAAGAGTAGGTAGAATCTAATATGGTAGCTCGGTTTGCTTCAAGTAAAAGAGCATTAGCTATATGTGATGTATGCGGGTTTCAGTATAAATTACGTGAGTTAAGAAGTTTAATAGAAAGAGGAAGAGATACAAATATAAAGGCTTGTCCTGAATGTTGGGAAGAAGATCATCCACAGAATGAACTTGGTAAATATCCTGTTCACGATCCACAGGCTATACAAAACCCCAGACCTGATTTTGCCGAATTAACAAGCAGTAGAAATACACAGTATGGTTGGAGTCCTGTAGGACTTGGACAAAACCATTATGATTTAACACCTAATGATTTAGTAGCTACTGGAACTTTAGGGTCTGTAACGATAACAACTACGTAGGAGAAAAATATGCCAAAAGTAGGAAAGAAACATTATCCTTATACACCTAAAGGTATGGCTATGGCAAAAGCTGCAGCTAAGAAAAAAGGTAAAAAAGTATCTTATAAGAAGAAAAAGAAATGAACTATAGCTCATTAAAGACAAACATAGCTGATATCTGTGAAAATACCTTCACAGATGACCAGTATGCTATGTTTGCCCAACAAGCAGAACAGAAAATATATAATACCGTAGAATTAGCAGCAATGCGTAATGTAGATAGTAGTAGTTTAACTGCTGGTAATGAGCTGTATACTACACCTGATGATTATTTATATACTTATAGCCTAGCAATAGTAAATAACGATACTCAGACTTTCTTATTAAATAAAGACTCTAATTTTTTAAGAGAGGCATATCCTGTAACTACAACTGCTAAACGTGGGCTACCAAAGTTTTATGCTTATCATAGCACTTCAGGATCAAAGATAAAATTTATGTTTTCTCCAATTCCAGATGCTAATTATACATTAGAACACATATATGCAAAGTATCCTACGTCTATTGTTACTGCAGGCGGTACATATTTAGGAGATAATTTTGACACAGCGTTGTTAAATGGTGCTTTAGTTGAAGCAATAAGGTTTATGAAAGGCGAAGCTGATATGGTCGCTCTTTATGAAAAACACTATTTACAAGCTATAACTTTATTAAAAAATACTTCAGATGGGAAATTACGTCAGGATACGTATCGTTCTGGGCAACCTAGGAATCCGGTTAGTTAGGAGTTTATATGGCTATAGCACAAGCTATGTGTACATCGTTTAAAGTAGCCCTTTTAAATGGGGAAATGGATTTTAGTAGTGATACTTCCCAGACATTTAAAGTAGCATTATATACTTCTAGTGCAGATTTAAGTGCTTCTACTACAGTTTATTCAACAACAAATGAAGCGTCTGGTACAGGTTATACAGCTGGGGGCAGTACTTTAACTATTGCAACTAACCCCACTTCGTCTAGTACCACAGCTTATTTAGATTTTTCAGATGTAACCTGGAGTTCTTCTTCTATAACAGCTAGAGGGGCTTTAATTTATAAATCTGGGGGTACAAATCCTGCTATTGCAGTGCTCGATTTTGGAGAGGATAAAGAGTCTACTTCAGGAAATTTTACTATAACATTTCCTACAGCGGACGCTGATAATGCTATAATCCGTATTGTATAATGATGTATTATAGTGTATTAGTATTTTAAGGAGATTTTAAATGGCTACTAGTTATACTGACATATTAAAATTAGCACTTCCTACACAAGGTGAATTAAGTGGTACATGGGGTACTACTGTTAATGATAATATTACCAAAATGGTTGAAGAAGCCATTGCGGGGTCTAAAACTATTAATACTTGGAGTAGTAACTCTGCTACCCTTTCAACAGCAAACGGTACAACTTCTGAATCCAGAGCAGCTATATTAAATCTTACAGATACAACAACTGATTTAAGTGGGGCGGCTACCCTTATATGCCCCGCTGCTACTAAAGTATACATTGTAAAAAATGCTACTGGACAAACAGTAACTATTAAAACATCATCAGGAACTGGTATCGCTATAACCAATGGGTCAACAGGATTTGTATATTGTGATGGCACCAATGTTGTTGAAAGTCTTAACTATGTAGCAGGTAACTTTGGTATTGGTGGTAATTTAACAGTTACAGGTACTGCAACCATATCCGGAAGTACCGTAACAGCTGATACAGCTTTTGTCCCAGATGCTTCGGATGGAGCTACATTAGGTACAGCTGCATTGGAGTTTTCCGATTTATTCCTAGCTGATGGGGCGGTAATTAATTTTGGGGATGACCAAGATGTAACATTAACTCATGTAGCCGATACGGGATTATTACTCTCTAGTACAGATC
>VTLG01006095.1_pt1 | contig 23722 bp, 43 predicted proteins | sample 4694571 | NCBI WGS metagenome assembly VTLG01 (sample SAMN12604809, study PRJNA352737) | marine metagenome | biome: ENVO:00000447; feature: ENVO:00000209|ENVO:00000569|ENVO:01000036; material: ENVO:00002151; isolation source: viral sequences binned using virsorter ...
AGATCTTTCAGCATTTGTACTTGATGATTTTAAAGTTAAATCATCTAAGTATGTATTGTTTGAAACTTTAACATGCTTAACATGATTACCAGTTACAGCTTTTGTAATTGAAACATATTCAGTAAGTTTTTGTTTATTTAACCATTGATTAAATTTTGCTTTAACTTTCTTTCTCTTACCATTAGTTAATTCATTCCATCTTTCAGGCTTAGTTAAATTTTCAAATGTATCTACTGCTAATTTAACATCAGTTCCTTTTGATGCAGCTGTGCTTATTCTTTCTATATCAACAGATGCTTTTTTTACAATATCTTGAAACTGAGCATTATCTTCAGCTGTTACTTGCTCTCTATGTATATCTTCAACAACTTTACCAAGAGCTTTATAACCAGATCCAACAACTTGAGATAATTGCATTATTGGTAAAGCAAGAGCTCCAACTTGAGTAGCAGCTCCAACTTTAACTTGACTTTGTGATTGAGGTATTTTTATTTTTGCCATGATTAACTAGATAAAATACTTCCTGAGCTATAATAATTTGAAAACATAGATCCAGCTGCTTTAAAATATTCAGCTCTAGCTGTTAATTGACCTTTAAAGTTTTCGCCAACACCTTTGCTTTGCAACAATAAAGATTGATTAATTCCATCATAATATGCTTGTTGAGAATTAAAATCTTCAATAGCAATATCAGTCATTTGATTATATTTTGTTTCAAGCAATACTTCATAACCAGTATCGCCTAATCTTAATTCTGCACCTGATCCAAGTAGATTAACAAATAAACTATCGTATTGAGCCTCTTGGTTTTTAACTAATCTTTTTCGATCAATATCATTGTAGGCTTGTCTTGCAATTTCAGTTTTTCTTCTTTGTAATTCTGCTTGTTGATTATAAACAGACTGATTATATTTTCCTAATGCTTTTGCTGACTGTGCAGCTGCTATGTTACCTATGAAACTCATAATATTTTGCCATTCTCCAATAGTTAGTTTTGTCTAATCCATAATATTTCATTAGACCTTCTTTTTTTAATCCAAGCCATTCAGCAAATCGAACACCAGTATAAAATTCTTCTTTAACTGCTGTTTGTAATCTACCAATATTGTTATTAAGACAGAGATAGTCTAGTCTCTTTTTGACTGACGATGCTGCTCTAATTTTGTGGTCAAATATTTTTTGAGAACACATAACCCAGCCTTCAGCCACTCCAAGCCAAAGAGGAATAATGCCACCAGCCAACACAATATTATTATTAACCAATAAAGTGAAAGACAAGCCAGTGATAGCAGTATCGAGCCTATTTTCTGTAAAACTTGCATCTATCTCCATTAATTTATCATTCATACCATGAGCAATAATGTCGTCTCCATGCTCTTTGTGATAAGGAATTATTTTATAATTAACCATCCGATGTAACTAAAGTTGGATAAATTGCTAAAACAGAGCAAGGCAAAGGCTGGTCTTGTTTAACAAATATAAATCCATCTGAGTTATAATCATCTCTAAATTCTATTTCTTTGTCTCCAGCAAGTAATGTATCAACTGGAGAACTTAATAATGATGATGTTGTTCTAAAAGGAACTGTCTCTAAATTATTTAAAGATGGTCCAACTTTAACACCAACTGTTTCAAATAGTCTTAATACTACTTTTGAAATTCTTTTTGTTTTACCTTGAGAAGTACCTTCAGCAGCTCCTCCTTCAATTCTCATTGTTTGTAAAACACTATTATAAGCCAAGCCAACACATGCTGTAGTACAAGCTCGATCCAAAGTGATTGCACCTGAGCTTACAATTTTATTAGCATGAGCTGCACCATTAGCCAATATTGAAACTGTTTGACCTTCTAAATGACTTAATCCAGATAAAGAAGATGTTGAAGATCCAGAATAGGAGAGGTGGCTATCTAAAAATTTAAAAGCTGTGCTATCTGTTTCATCAAAATCAAAATCAGAAAAACATTCTATATATCTTTTTGTAGATCCATCAATTACTCTTTTAACTATTACCCAAACTTCATCTTCATTTAAAGTTCCATGAATTGAAGAAACACTTTCAACAACAGCAGCAGTTTCATTTTGAACTGTTAATCTTGTTGTGTCAGCTGATACGCAAGTTAAAAATCCAGTAGATTCTGGAGCTGTTTCTTTAATTGTAACAACTGCGGCAGCTGGATTAGCAACTGTAAAATCTGCATGAGCATTGATGACTGTATAAATATTATCGGCTGTTGTATTATTATTAGTTTCAGTTTTAAATTCGTTTGTTCCAGCAGTTCCAGTTGTAGAAGTAAATGTAACTTCTGTGCCATCAGATTTTGTAAAAGTTAGTTTTGTTCCAGTAGCAATATTAGCATAATCAGAAACAGTAATTGTGCATTCTTGAGACTTTCCTCCTAAGATATGTCTATGCCAAGCAGTTACATTTTCTGATCTTTGATAAGTTAATCCAACTAATTCTCCATCATCTCTAACACACCAAATAATACTATCTGGAGATTGCTGATAAGACATTTCATTAATTCCAGTCTTAGTAACAGTCTCATTAAGAATTGTTAAATCTGGAGCAACATAACCATCACTGTCAAAGTTATAAGCTAGTTCTCTAATTTTTCTTTTTGCTTGTTGTAAAAACAAAACTGCATTTCCTGATGGAATGGCATCTACATTAGCCGATCCAAAAGAACTTTGTCGTTTAATAGTTACATTCGTTGGAGTTATCGATGCGTTAGTACCATCTGCCGAAATTGTAAATTCTCCTCCAGTCGTTCCTATAATTAAAGTTCTAACTGCTTTCATATAACGAATGGCATTAACCTGATTTGAAGCTATCGTATAAACCATAGCATCGTCAGCATTTGTGCCAGTAGTCATATTTTCGTAATCTCCAGCTTTAGAAAAATAAACTGTTTGTGGCTCATCTGTAGTTCCAGCAAAAACTAATCTTTGTTCAAAGAATGATACGCAAGAAGGATGTCCAGTCGTATCTGAAAAAGCTCCTAGCTTCCAATCGGTTTTAGCATCGGTATTAGTAAAGGCAGTTGTAATTGTACAAACAACAACTGTCGTATTTGTTCGAGCTGTTATTTTTGCAATTCCAGAATTAAAAGTAATTAATCTTCCAACATCAGTCGTTTGAAATCCAGATCCACCATTGATGCCAGTAACCGCAGATGCAGTTATATTTACTCCAGTTCCAGTTCCAGCCGATGCTGGAGTTAAAGTAGTTGTAGTAGTATTCTGAGCCAAATAAGGACCATTAGTAAAATCAACAGCTGCTAGTGTCCAGGATGTATGTCCAGTTCTACTTAACTTCATCACTTCATGATTTGGATGTGTGATGTACATAACATCTGCTGATTGAGCAAATTTAATATCAAATAGTTCAGCAGTTAAATAAGGAGAAGATATTTCGTAAGCTGATCCGCTATCTAATATCTGTCCTTTGTCTTTATAAAATCTAATATAAGTATTTCCAAACTCTAACATATAAGTTTGAGTAGTAGAAAATTCAAAAGGTATTAATCTTGTTTTATTAGCACTTGTTTTAACTTCAGAAATAAATTGTGTTCCAACTCTTCTAGTAGCAGCACCTTGAGGATGAACTAAAAAGTTCTCCATTTTTTTTGCTCCAGAAGAATATTTATCAAAATCAGTTCTACCATCCATTTTGGCAGAAAATTCTCCTGAGACAAATGATGTTAAAGCTAGTGTTGTTCTTGGCATATCTTTTTAAAAATTTCTTGTTGACTTAAACCTTGTTCTTCTTTTTTACATTTAGTCGTTGGATCAATATCTTTTTCGTCTATGATTTCTACTAAACAATATCGATAAACTTTTGTGTCATCTCCCCACTGAAAATGAAGAAGAGATTTTGGTTTTGAATATTTTTCTATTAATCTTGGATCAAAAGCTGAGGTAGTCATTATAATCTTGCATCAGTGAACTCTGAACTTTCTATTGTTCCTAAACTGTTTTCTGTTGCGTCTATAAATCTTGCTTCTCTTAATCTTTCATCAGCTCTAGTCATATAATTATTTGCTAGAGTTGCATTATTCGTTACAGCATAAGCGATGTCTGCTGCCAATTGATGTGAAATACTTTCTTGAAGATAAACATCGTATTCATTTGGATCAGTTACTAATGCAATGTAAATTAAATAAATTGTTCCTTCATCAGTTACAATATTTCTACCTTCTAATTTATAATCAAGAGCAGAAGCTATACTGTCTGTTGTTCCATTATGAATTTTTAATACTCTTAAACAATCTGAAGGTAAAGCATAAGCATTAGAATATTCTACAACTGGAGCTGTAGAGTTTTGAGCTAATTGAACTCTTTTATGTAAGCAGTTCCAAGCATGACCTCTAAATACTCTATTTCTAACTGGCTCATATCTTTGATTGCATAATCTCGCATTTTTACTATCGTCAGTTAATGCTGAAATTGTTGATGCTCCAAGCAAATTTAATGCTGAATTACAAATATCTACTGTTGATGCCATTATGTTTCTTCTCCTACTTTTCTACATTCAAATTTTATAACTATTTTTTCTCTCTCAATTCTTTCTCTTTCAAAATCTTCTGTTTCTTTTAAATTTAAAAATGTGTTATGTGCAACTCTGTAACCATTAACAACACAATCAAAATGATTATCGAATGTTAATCCTGGAATAGTATTCGTTGGACACTGATTAGTTGCCATACTACACATATATAAAACTAAAATATATTTCATGAAATTTTAATTGCCTGGCGGATTTCTCCGCCAAACAAATAGTTTATTACTAATTAACAATGTAGTGAATGTTCCAAGACATAGTTCCAGCAGTACCACCAGCAGCAGCCATAGTAGCCGCCACATAATAATATCCGCCTGGATCTGAACTATCTCCAGCCAATTCCCACATTTTCTTACTAGCTGTATCGATGTCAGCAGCTTCAAAACGAACATCCGCCATAGCAGCAGCATCAGCTACTGTACTTGCGAAAACATCTTCGTCTTTTGCTGTTCCATCAGTAGTGTAAATTCCAACATTGAAAGTACACGATCCGCCTAATGTGTCAGAGCCAACAAATAAACTTGGCACTGCTGCATTACTTGGTATCGGAGCTAACATAACAATATCGTTATCATCACTATCTCCAGAAGCAAGTTCAACTGTTCCATGAGCTGTTCTCATAACACCATGCAATTCTGCGGCATTATTAGCAACTGAAGGAGTAGCTTCATAATTTGCTACTAGGTCTGTATTTTTAGTTCCCATAATTATATCCTCCTATTGATTACGCTTCATGAGCTTGAATTGTTACAACTTTTTCTTCTTCCATTCTTGTTGCACCGATTGACTGGCAAACATAAACTTGATGAGCATAACCTTTGTCAGATCTCTCATCAATTCTAGTCATTAAGTCTTGACCGATAGCCATCTTGCAGCCATCCTGAGCCCAAACTAGGCAAAGTCTTTTAGATGATGCAATAGCAAGTCTGTTAGACACGATAAAGTTGAAGCCTAAGAATGAATTAACTTCTCCATTCGCTAGAGCTTTTACAGAGTTAAAATCACTAGAAGTAACTTCAGTAGTTCCTAACAAATCTGTGATTTGTCTTGGACCAACTGCAATGTATCTAGTAATTGAAGGATCAACAGATGCAGCATCAAGAAGTTCTTTAGCACTTCTTAATTTAGCAATAGTTAAACCATCAGTACCGCTTTCAGTTATCTTTTGAGCTGACGGAAGAGGAGTAGATGAACTACCAGTCTCTCCAGTGTAAGCTGTTCCAGATATTGAAGCGATAATTTCATCGTCTTGAGCTCTTCCTAATGCGTAAGCAGCAGCAGAAGCATAAGCCGATGTTGGATCGATTAGAGTACGAATTTTGTCTTGATTATCGATCAAGTCTGCGTACTCATAATCAACAAGACTTACTCTTCGTCTTGCATGTGGTGTCAGTTTTGTTCTTTGTAAATTTTTTAATTATTTTACTTCTACATATTACTATGTAGCTCGGACTATATCTTCACTATTAAATAGTGTTCGGCACTCTTGGAGATATTATTCTTTCGTCAATCTCTAGTCTCTGGACCTTCTAAATACCTTTTAAATTATTTAGCTAGGCTGCTGATTGTCCTAATAGGAGTTCCCAGCAATCCACCGAATTTTTAATGAACAATTATTTTATCCATCTGTGGAGTGTCAGCATGTCTTGTAGTTCTTTTAACTGCAAGTGCACTTCCGACTTGGTCGAAGAATGCGTTTTTGCCAACAACAGTTTCAACATCAACAGCAGATCTCAGAAGTGAGCCTTTTTGTTGTGATAGCATTTGTACATTGTTTGAATACTGCTGTACAAAAGCTGTAGTAATTTGATTAGACATATTTTCTAATCTCCTTATGTTGTTATGGTTGATTTAATCGATTTGGTTATCTCCTAATTGGAGGTCGCATCTGTAAATTTTAAGACTTCACTTTGTCTTTTTTCTTAGAGGTTTTGCATTCGCAAAGTTTTCTCTTAGAATTTTTCATTGTCCAGTTATAATATTCTTCAGCTTTTGGCAGAGGATCTTTACGATCATTCTCTGGACCAAATTCAGTTGCTAGTCTTAAACACTCAAGCCTAACTTCTGTTTCTGTTTCAATATAACCTGGCTCAAACTTTTCACTAGCCATTGAGTAACTCTCTTAACTTCAATACTTCTTGAACTGCTTTTTGATGATTTGGATGTGTTTTGCTCCAATAAGCAGATCCTTCTTGAGTAAGTTCGTTAATCTCTTTTTCAAGATCTTTAGCAGTCATATAAGAAGTTCCATCGCCTTTAATAATTTCATCTTCTGATAATTTATCTGCAAGATTTGAAAATGCTTTAATAACATTTAAGTTATCTCCAAGTCTTGATCCATCTTTAAGATATGTATTTTCTAAAAAATCTTGTCCTAAAGTACCTACTGCCAATTTCTTAGCCTGGTCAAGTCTTTTAGAAAACTGAGGACCAAATTCTTTTTTTAATTCTGTCTCAGTATTTAATTGAGCTTGAGCTGCTTGATCTTCTTGAGATGCTGCAATATTACCATTCATCTCATTATAAAACTTAATAAGACCTTCAGCTTGTTTAGGAAGTAATCCTAATTTGTGAGCTTCTTTATTAAATTCAGAAACTTGGTTTTGATCCAATTCCACATCCTTGAGATTATATTTATAATCTTCTGGAGTTTCTGGAGCACCCAATCTTTTAAATACTTCATTCCAATCCTCATCGGTTGCATGTTTGTTAGGAACTGGAATTTTATCAGCTCCAACAAGTTTTTGAGCATGGAGATAACTTTTTACGAAATCTTCCATGTTGTTAAAATTATCCAAAGATTTTTCTTCTTTGAAACTTTCAGGAATTAAATCTTTAAAATTTGTTTCCTGATTTTCTACAACTTCTGTTGTTGCAGTATCATTCTGAACAACATCTGTTGGCTGTTCAGATTGAGCTGGTTGCTCAGTTGTCTGATTTTCCATTTATATACCTATTGGTTATTTTGATTTAAGCATTGCTTTAATGAAGAGAGAAACCCATCTCTGTCCTTCTAAAAAAGCGGTCTCATGACTGTTATCTTTTGAGAAAGTAGTCGAACTCTCATGACATCTTATAGAGATATCCTCTAAAACTCTTTTGCCTTCTTCAGATCCAAAAACTATTTTGTAATCTTCTCTAAGCTGTTTTATTTTTTTTTGTACTTCTTTATTGTGATCCATCTTGAATTACTTTTGCCATAGGAGCTGCATCTTTTACCATTTGAGCCTCAGCCATTTGTTGCTGTTGTTCCATAGCAGCTTGTTCAGCTTGAGCTCTTTCTGCTCTTAGCTGTTCAACTTCTTGATCTGATTTAATAACTTTTGCTGGTAATCCTAAAATTTCTATAATTTGTTTTACCATTCCATTATCATCTACATAATCCATAACTGGAAGTGTTTGAGATAATGATCCAAATATTTCTAATCCTCTCATTAATGATTGTAGCTCTTGTCCTCTTTGAGCTAAAGCCATTGGAGAAACATATTCAATATTTAATTCTTGTTGAGATAAAATGTCAGGAGCTTGTTGAAAAAATCCTTGTCTTAACATCATATTAAAAACTCTAATAATTAATGGAGATAATAATTCGGATTGTAGTCTGCCAAGAACTGGTCCTAATATTCTCATCTTTTCTTCGTTTCTTTGTAAAACTTCTGTTGCTGTCATGTTTCTGTTTTCAGTAATTAATAACTGGTCAACATGAAACATTTTTGCAATAGCATCTCTTCTTTGATTTTCATTATTTAAACTAACATTTGTGTTTGCGTTAATTTGTAATGGCTCAATTCTTTCTCTTGATCCTGATCTAAAGAAATTAATAGATCCAGGAGACATTCTTATTGGAGCTAACATTCCATCATCAGGTACTAATAAAGGAGGATCAATTTGTTTAGCAGCAGCCTTTAAACCATTCTCCACCATTTTATTTAAAACTTTAACATCAGGTAAAGCATTCATTCCTGGAGATCTTCCATAAACTTCAGTGGATGCTTTTAAATATCTTGGAATGACATAAGGCATTTCATTAAATCCACCTATTGAAACTATATGTCCACTTTCAAATTCAAAGTAAATACTTTCAACTGGCATGTTTTGTTTATCCTTTTTCTTAGAATCAAAATCAAATCTTGGTCTAGCAACATGAACTAAAGTTATTTCTTCAAAAGGAGATTTTTTAAATGATATTAAAGTATCTTTAGAAACATTATCAGCTCCAAATTTATCTATGACAGCTTGAACTGGCATTTTAAATTTTCGATAAATTGTATCAACAAATCCTTTTTTATTTTCCTGGATATAAATTTCTTTAATGTGTCTAGCAGAGAAGAGTAGAGTATCTTCTTGATCTTCTTCGATCATTAAACAAGCAGTACCAAAAGCAATTAAATCAAAATAACATTCAAAGATTTCTTGTTGAAAATTTGATTTAGCAATAGCATCGTACATTCTTGTTGTTGAATTTTCTAACCATTCTTTCGCTTCATCAATATCATTCAATTCAGTTTCTTTAAATCTTAGAGAAAACCACTTATTGGCAGAGCTCGTCAGCATACCATGCAGAGATGCTGCCAACAGTTCTAAAGCATGTATGGCTGTTGCATCAAATATTTGTATATGTCTCTTGTCGCCTCTTGCTCTCTGTTTTGTTATCTCTGCTTTTCTAGGTAGCATATAATCAGAAACTTCTTGCCAATGGCTTTCCCAGTTGGATCGTTTCTCTTGTAACCTAGAAAGGTTGTCTTTTAATTGACGAGCTAAATCTTTAAATTGTTGTGATTGCATTATTTCTTTTTCCAGCCTCTCTTCATTGCAGCATAAGCCTTTTTAGATATAGTTGATTTTTTTTTAGATCTGGAAGTTCCAGCTTTTCGTCTTTTATTTATATTTCTTACTAATGACATTATGTTCCTAATAAAACTTTTTTAGATAATGTTGTTTTTTCATTTTTATTTATATCAGTAAGCATAGTTGTTTTTCTTCCTCTTCTCTTAATATCAATCATATTTGCATCTTCTGACATTTCAGCACTTGTTGGTCCTTTAGCCGAAATTAAATTTGACTTAACACCAGTGTTATCCATTTGAGATGGAGCTTTAGGCTGAGATAAAACTTTATTTGGATCTTTATATGATCCTCCTCCTTGATTATCTCTGGAGCTTAATCGATTACCATAAGCATCTGTTGCTCCAGATTGTCTGTTAGACATATAGTTATCATAAACTTTTTCTTGATTAGTTCTGTTTAATTTTGAAAATTCATCTTTAGTATAACCAATATTTGATTTGGCTCTTTTGCTTTCTAAAACTTTATCTGTAAAAAATTCTCTAGTTTTTTTTGATCCAGCATCAAATGCAAATTCTAATGGTCTTAACAATATTGGTCCACCTTGATCTCTTGTATAAGGATCATTGTGAAATAAATCTAGTTTAGCTGCCGTATCGTCTTTTTCTGGATTATAATCAGCTGGTTTTTTATTTTTATTTATTTTTTTTGATGATGCTGTGGTATATTTATAATTAGTTGCTACTGCTTCAGCTCCTGAGACATCAGTATCGTTACCGCCACCACTACTTGAAGGTCCACCCATAATTATTTTCCGAATGTTAATGTTGATTTTGTTTCTTTAGTATCTTTAACTTTTGCTTTTTCTTCATTAGATTTAACAACTTCATTTTCGTAAGTTATATCTTCTAAAATTAAAACATCTTTAAAGTCTAATGCTTCTTCTGCTTTTTTTTTATTTTTTTTAAATAAATTTTTTATTGCTTTAAACATTAGCCACCTAATAAAGTTTTTTGATCTATATTCTCATCTTCAATTTCTGTTAAACCTTGACCAGTAAGAATTGTAGATCTTCTGCCTTTTCTATTTAGCATTCTTTGTCTTTCTTTATCAGCTGCTTCTTCTCTTCTAGCCTCATCTTCATAGTCAGGAGTTTCAGTTGGCTCTGGCATGACCAAAGGAGGAGGAGCTGGAATTTTTGGAGTTTTAAATATGCCACCCATAGTTATAGTACCTTGTAGTTAAGTTCGTGTTGTTGTTGTTTTGTTGTATTGTTATATTTATTTTCTGTTATGCCAGTTGCTAGAGTTCGTAAGCTGTCGCAAAAATGTGAGCTCCAATCATGAACTGGTTTTATTTTGTAAGTTCTTTCTTTATCTGAAAACTTACGATGGTAATGCCTTAAAGCATTTATTAATTTTGTGCAGTTATCGACATCAATTAAACATCTTGGCAGCAACATCTTTACTGCATGGATGCCATCTTCAATAGGCATTCTTGGAGCAACTCTAAAACGCAATCCCATTTGATAAGCTACTTCTCTTCTGGTTTTGCCAGATCCAAATTCTGTTTGTTCTAAATCATGTGGTCCATAGTTTTGACCAATGACATAATCTTTTTCTTTTATAACTGTTGCATAGTGAGGCAAAGGCTCATTATTGTTTTCATAACAATCAACAATATGGATCATGTGTCCAATTTGCTGAAAAAATATTAAACTTGTTGCATCGTTATAACCAAGATCCCAGCTAACATTAACTGGATAACTTGGATCTATTGGCACTCTTGTTATCTGCTTTTTGTCTTCCAAAGAAGCAATTAAGTCTCCAAATATGCTGCCTTGGATATTTCCTATGAAACTGCACTCAAATTCTTGAGAATACTTTTGCGATCCCATCACAGCTAAAGCTGCTGCTAATTCTTCATCATCTACAATCTTTGTCTCAGATGCCTTTGCTACATAAAGAAACCATCTCGGATCTCCTTGAGCCTTTTGGTAATAATCATAAAAAAGATTTGCCATGCCTTTAGGTGTCCCCACCAGGATCATAAAACCTTTCCGATCAGACAAAGCTGGAGTTATAACTTCATTAATAAGATCTGAATTAATCTGAGCTGTCTCGTCAATTATACAGCCATCTAAATAAATTCCACGGATCGAATCTGGATTCTCACTGGACAACAGAGTTATCCTAGCGCCATTTATAAAATCAGCTCTTAACTCAGTCTGATTATATTTCATACCTGGTATATTTTTTGTAAAATGCACTAGGTAATCATAAGCTATCTTTTTTGCCTGACTATAAGTCGGAGCTATATAGGCATACCTTGGTTGATGATTTTTACTGGTCATCGATTGTTTAACCAAGTGATTAATACACATCACTGTCTTGCCAAATCTTCTATGACAACAGAGTAAGCTATATCTAAACTTTTCTATATTCTCATGAATATATGCTTGTTGCTTTCTTGGTGTATAAGGTATTGTTACTTGCATTAATTCTACTTTTGGCTAATTCAAAATAATCTTCATTAAGTTCTATACCGACAAAATCTAAATCTCTTTTTTTACAAGCTAAGCCAGTTGTTCCGCTTCCTAAAAAATTGTCTAAAACAACATCTCCAGGCTTTGAGGCTACATCTAAAATTCTATCAACTAAGGCTATCGGCATTTGAGTTGGATGAACTCTATCCTCTTTTTTAATACTATGAGGAATATACCAAACACTGCTTAAAGGATCATGAATATTACAATCTGGATTTAGATATATATCGTTACCTTTGGATAAATGATAAACAATCTCATAATCTAAATGAAACCTAGATTTTGTGCTATCAAAAGATCCTGAGTATTTCCAAATAATAAAGCTCTTATATATTAAACTTTGAAATCCATCTGTGAACTCAATCCAGTGTGGAGTTTTTAAAGTCTTTTTTAATGTCTTGCTTTTAATATTAAAAAAAAGCTGTCCATTAGGTTTTAAAATTCTTTTATATTCTTTAAATATTTTATCCAGAAATTCTGAATATAGTTTTAAAAACAGTACATCCTTATTATTGGATGTATAACCAGCTCCAGCAATATCTTCATAAGGTGGAGAGGTAATAATTAAATCAATGCTTTCGTCTGCCAATGTTGGCAAAACATCAAGGCAATCGCCTTTGTATAATTTCATTAAAATCTAATATATTTTTATTAATAAAATCTGCATAATCTGGATCTATTTCACATCCAAAATAATTAAGACCAAATTCTTTAGCTGTTAATAATGTAGTTCCAGTTCCAGCAAATGGATCAAAAACTAATCCTTTTTTTAAACCAGATACTTTTATACATTTACTTACAAGCTCTTTAGGAAATATTGCTGGATGCAGTTTTTCTCCAGTTAATTCCTTTGTAATTTGTTTAGTAGCTTTACTTTTATAAGTTATATGCCAACAAGTAGTCGTTGGTCGCCAATTTTTGCCAGACCTTTTTTCATTTCTAGCAGCATTATTATAATCTGTATTATAAGGAACTCCACTAGCCTCTAAATCTATTTCAGTATTACCATCTTTAGTAAAATGAAAGAGATGCTCCCAGCCATTTTGTAAATATCTTTTACTAGAAGTTGGAGTAGAATATCCTCTTACATATCCATCTATTTCAACAGCTTTACACCAAATAATATTATTTTGTAATTTCCAGTTTATTCCTTCAGCTACTTTATAAGCTGCATAAGGATCATTTTTAGTAGATGATAAATTTAAAAATAAATGACCATTAGAATTTAAACATCTACAAACTTCATTAAATACTTTTATCAGCCAATCTATGTAATCTGATTTATTATCAGAATAAAGGTTATAGTTTCTTCCAATATTATATGGAGGAGAAGTTATAACCAAATCAAAAGTAGGCTCTTTAATTGTTTTTAAATAATCTAAACAATCTCCAGTATATAAATTCATTAATGAAATGTTGGAACAGTGTCGGAATGCCAATACTTCATTTTAATCTTAGCAAATACAAAGTCGGCAAACTCTATAATATCCTTTTGGTTTTCAAATCCATCGAAGCTAATAACAAGCTCATTATTATATGTTGTAAAACTATATGCAGATACTTCTTTATATTTCTCAGGTAAAAACTTTTTCTTATTATCTTTGCTCATGTGTTTGTGTCTGTGTTTGACCTATGATTAATCGTATAAGAGAGCGACACCATTTTTTGTGGTGTGGTACCTCAAAAGAAAATTCAATTAATTCCTCCAGAATTTCACTTCTTTTGATGAACCATCAACTACTCTAGCTTAATCTACTTTATTAATTTCAAATCTTAGTGAATGATTAGTGAATTATATTCTATTCTTTATTAACTAAACCTCATGACGCAAAGATTAACTTTGTTTAAGTTGAGTAGTACCGACCTCAACAGCATCAACATCAGGAGTTACATCAACAACCTTATCATCTGGATTGTTCCATTGAATAGTGATGTTAGTATCTTGCTTGATCTCTTGCTTATCTCCATAAACTGGAATGAGCTTTGATGCTATCCATTTTGCTAATTGAACTTTCTCTCTAACAACCATGATGTTTCTATTATCAGCAGTCTCTAACTCATCCATAGCTTTCTCAATATAAGTCTGAGCTCCAAACTTTCTAGCCTCAGTTATCTTGTTGGCAAATCCTTTATCTTTCATGATCTGCTTATAAATTCTAGTGAGTGATGGATAATCCTTAGATCTTGCAAGTCTAGCAAGTGGAACACCATTCATCAATTCTTGACAAATCTTAGTTGTCAAGCTCTCTGTTATTACTAATTCTTTTGTCATTATAGTTAATTATATTTTGAGCAGATCTTGCTTTACCTTCTTTACTCTTAGGTCCAGAAGAATAACCACCATGAACTCTACACCTCACTCTGCCATTCTTGCAAAGAATGCCAGGAGCTCGGCAAGGTCTCTTGCCTTGCTTAGTTAGAGTTTCACATTGCAATCTTAAATTCTTCCACTTGACCATGCTGTTTGAAATTCAATCTTAATATTTATTGTTGGAAAAAAGAAAAAAGAGAAAAAGAAAATATAAATTCAGTTCTTAGAAATACTGTTTTTAAAACAGTTACTATTTATTCTACAGCTGTTGGATAACTTTTCAACTATGATGTTTTCCTATATGTGATTTTTTTTATTTTTATTTTAGGATATAATTAATAACTAAATTTTTTGTCATATATGTCAAGACTTTCCTTAATTATTTTATCTGATAATTTGTCTAAGACATTCTCATACATTCGTTTAATAGTTGTTCGATGATAAGCAAAATACTTTCCAATGTTGGTATAACTATTTCTAGTTGCTCTTAACCATAATATCTTTTTCATTAGTAAAGGATCATCTGATATACTTTCATCAACCATTAACAATAAATCAATTGCAGTATCATAATTAGTTAATTGTTTTGGAGTTGCTCTTAACTTTAATCTTTTATCATAATAGCCATGCTCTGATTTTAAATAACAAGTTTCTATGATCTGATACATAGAAGGAACATTTTTATTTCCTGGAGCTTTTAAAAATCTTTCACATCTTCCAGCATCATCCAGGATCATAACTATATTTCTTCTAACTTTGAGATATATATTTATATTATGCTCTATTTTTGATGACATCTCTTAGTACCCATGGATATAATAATTGATCTTTTTTTATTTTAGATAAATCTTCTGTTGGCAAATCTTCAAGTTGCTCTCTTAATTCGTACTGATCCAGCCTTGGATATAAATAAACTTTTTTAATTTCTTTATTATGGATCTCTTTTAAATGACCATTTAATACTCTCCATCCAGCGCTTTGATATTTTTTAAATCCAATGCTTTCTAAAAACTTTTTATGAGATGGCATATCAAAAGAAATATATTTATCTTGCTTGATTGTAATTAATGGCAAATCTAAATGTCTTATATTTGATAAAACAATAAGCTCTTCCTGGACCTCATCTTTTGTTAATTGGAATTGTCCAGCAATATTTACAATACGAATAAATGCTTGTTGTTTTTTAATATTATATTGACCACATAAATATTGATAAATCCTAAACTGTAAGTCAGTCAAAGGTAATGTGTTTATATTAGGATCTGTTAAGTAAAATTTTGACATAATTATCTTGCCTTAAAAAGTTTTGATTGTGTTCGTTAGTGTCTGTTACTCTCTTCAATAAGTAATCTTTAGATTGGCAATCTGGAATATGTTGGACCACTTTATACTCTAGGTACTGGAGCATCCAATCAGGCTCTAATCGCAATATACGAGCTCCTGAGAGGTTATTACGAACATGAAATTGAGTGATTTCTCTGTTTTCAGTGTTTTCATCCACTGTGTACCAGATAGTGAAAAAAGGTATTTTAGCTGCCTGAGCCAGGATCTTATAAGGTCTATAAAGCCACTCTGATTTGGATCTAAATTGATTATCTTTATTGTAGATATGATCTGCCAGGAAAAGAGGAGCAGCACATGCTGGACACATTGAGCACATATCAAGATCTGTATAAGCCACTCCATTATGCTGATTTCTATGCCAATAACTAAAAGGTGTTACTAATTGGTCAAAATACTGTTTTCTAGGCATCTAAAAAGCCTTTAATTTCCTCAGATAAATAGTCAAGCATTATATTATCCAATGTGGATAATGGTCTTTACTATTAAGGAAAAACTATTATATAAGATACTATGGCACTTCCTTATAAAGAAGAAAAACTAGGCAATTGGCAAAATGTAAGCGAGTTAGTTGATTTTAAAATAATTAAACTAGCTCCTCAGTCTTTACTTGGAGTAGGAAAAGCTGATGTCATGTTAGTTTATAAAAAGAAATCTGGAGAAGATGAAAAAGACCAAAAAAGATTAATTATATTTGGACCAGAAGATGCTGTTTATCAAAGAGCTATGGATAAAATTTCTGAAAAGAAAAACCCAGGCAAAGCAGCAGAGCTCCAACAAAAATTTAAGTTAGCCTGGACAACTACTGATTATGAAAAAGCAACATCATCTCCTTCAGCATTATTAAAAAGAAAATTATTTGAATTAAATTTAAACACAAAAGAATTTGCAAAACAAAGTGGAGTAGCAGCACCATCATTATATCATCATGTATCTGGTGGAAGAGAGATCTCAAGAGAAACTGCAATTGAATATGCAGCTAAATTAAATTGTGATCCAGTAGATCTAATGTTTGATAAAATCTCTATTCCAGTATGGTCTAAAGTTAATTTATTAAAATCTACTGAGCTTGAAGAAAGTTATAGACCAGGAAGATTATTTGCTTATGCAGCAGAAAATGATTTGGAAAAAGTTGTTGTTCCTAGAGATATTTATAGAGAAGATATTAAGGCAATTAAAATTGATGCAAGAGGATCTATGTATCATAATAAAGTTGCTTTTTATTATAGAGCTGCTGATAGAGATGCAGATTGTTTAAATGAATTATGTATTGTTGGAGTAGAAGCACCACTTGGTCCACCAGAATTAACAGATCAAACAGAAGAAAGATATTATTTTGGATTATATGAAGAGGTTAGAGGACAAAGTAATTTAATTAATCCAGATCCTTATGTTGATGTTTATAAAAATAAATTTATTTTACAAAATTTTAGACCAACATTCATAGCTCCAGTAATTAGTTTATTAAACCCAGTAGCAGTAGTTGATAAAACAAAATTAAAATATAACATTCCTCAAGCAGCTCTTGTTAGAGAAGAAGAAAAATTAAAAACTGAAATTGAAAAATTAAATTTAAAAATTCAAAAAGAACAAGTTGATAAAGCTACTAAAGAAATTCAAGAGAAACATAAAAAATTAGAAGAAGAATTAAGAGAACAGTTGGCAAAAGTTGCTGAAGTTACAAATAGAATAAGTAATGAGACAACACAAAAATTAAATATTTTTGAAAAAGAGCAATCTGTAATGAATAAAATTTATTCTCCATTTAAAGTTATTAGAGGTAAAAAATAATGTTTGATGAATGGAAAAAAGAAAAACAAACTGCAACAGATCATGACATTGAAAAAGATTTCCAAATACCAATTAACACATTAAAAAAATGGAGATTGGCAAATCAAGGACCAATTCATTTTAGATTAGGAGATAAAATTTTATATCCAAGAGCAGCTTTTATCGAATGGTTTGAAGGACATATAAAGAACAAGAAAGCCGATATTGTTTCAATCGGATCTAATCGTACCAAGAAGGATATTTCCAAAAAATAATATTATCCAATCTGGATAATGAGCTTTACATATAATCTTACATAATTATATGTGCTCTCATGATATTGAAAAATGAAATTCAACAAATTTTAAAAGATCCTTTAGCAGAAGAACTAAATAAAACACTTCCTCTTTTTGCACAAAAATTAAAAATCAATCATTTCAGTCCTACGCAATTTGTAATTCCAGATGCAGCTTGGTTATTCAAATATGTATTTATGGATCAAAAGATGAGAAGAGAGTTACTTCCATCTAATGCAGCTATGGAAAGCGGAAAAATTGTTGGAGAAGTTTTACAAAGAATTTATGCAGATACAATTTACAAATTACATCCAGTTAAGAAAAAAGTTGCACCAACAACTAATGAAAAAATTTCAAAAGACGCAGCTCTCCAGGAGGAGATAGAAAAGTTAAAAGAATATACTCCAACTGATGAGAAGGATAGCGATAAAAAACAAAAATATTTAGAGGAAATTCCAGAAGTAATAAATCATGCAATATCTGGATTAAAAGAACTAGCGGTGGCAAGTCCTGTAACTTGTGAAAGACAAATATCAATCGATCAACCAGAAGGTTTCTTTTCTTCATTGTTGCCTACTGTTGGAAGGATTGATTTTGACTATGGTAGTATCAGTAATCATGAGTTCGGTACATCTCTCTCAGAGCCTAATCCGACATCCCAAGTGGATGCCTTTCCTCATAAGATTATTGAACTAAAAACTAAGTGGTCTCGTCTTGGCAAAGTTAAAAAGGATGGAAGTCGGAGTTTCCTTGTTTCCTCTGTACCAGCCATCGCTAGTTTCAATCATTGTGTCCAAGTAGCAACTTATGCAGCTCACTTTAATTTTAAAGTTCCAGCTTATTTACTTTACGCAACAAAAGATGGTTACGCAATTTTTGATAGTTCTAATTGTCCTCACTTAACTGTTGATGGAATGAAAAAAAATTTACAAATTATGTTTAATACTTTCAGAAGAAGAGAAAAAATTTTAGCAATGTTTGAACATTTAACTAGAGAAGAAATTATTGAAGAAGCAGCTGGAATGATGGACATGAATTTAGATCATCCTTTTGCCTGGAATGGAATGCCTACAGAATTATTAAAAGAAGCAAAATTATTATGGAAGCTATCATGAATTTAAAAGATTTTTATATCCAAAGAAAATTGGACCAACACAAACAACAAATTAAAAGAAGAATTTTATCAGCTCTTTTAATTTTAACTTTAGGAGGAATAACATTATGGCTGATATAAAAGATAAGCTGGTCCAGGCTGTAAATGAATTTAAGAAATCATTAGATGGACAAACAATTTCTATACATGGAAAAAACTATGCAACTGTTGCATTAAGAGTAGCAATAGCAAGAAGAGTTCTTGGAACTGCATTAGATATTGTAACAAAAATAGTAAGCATTGATGCAAATACTGTAGTCATGCAAGCAGATATATATGTTGATGGAAAACACATATCTACTGGTCATGCAGAAGAAAAAAGAACTGCATCAAGAATAAATCAAACTTCAGCCTTGGAGAATGCGGAAACGAGCTGTGTAGGACGTGCCTTGGCTTTCTGTTCATTCATTTCAGATGGAATTGCATCTGCTGAAGAAGTTTCAGCTGCAATAGTGCAGCAAGACAAAAAGATCCAATCAGCTTTAAAAGATTTAGAAGCTGTGTCTCACAAAGGATCTTATACAGAGTGGTTATCTAAAAATAAATCGATGTTAGGAGAATTGAAAATTAAAAATCCAATTGCCTACACAACCTTTATGGAAGATTTCAAAACTCTTAAATCTAATCTGCAAACTAAAGGAGTAATTTAATGTCAGATGAAATAAATACAGAAGCTAAAAAAGAAAGACCAGATCTTGGAGCTGCTTTTATAGCAACAAATAAAAAATCTCCACAGTCCTACGATATGTCAGGAACTATTGTTGTTGATGGAGTTAAGCATAAGTTCGGAGCTTACAAACAAAAAGCCAGTGGTAAAGGTAAGATGCCAGAAGGAACAGTTTTTTATACTTTCTATAGAGTAGAACTTGCTGATGCACCTGGAGGAGCTGCTGATACTAGCTTTGAGCCATCTGAACTGGAGGCTTAAATGAATCCAGATAAATTCAAATCAGTTGCAATTAATATTGCCACTTACAAACTACTTGAGGAACTTTCTCAAAAAAAGTTTGAGCTGCCTATTTCAATGAGCAAGACAGTTGAATTTTATATCACAAAAGCTCATGAGGATTTTAAGAAAAATGGCAAAAGTAAATCTTAATAAAAGATTAACTGAGTTAGAAAAATCCAGAGAAGAGGATTATGGATCTTTCAGTCGCAATATGAAAAAAATTGCTGCTGCTTGGTCCATCCTCTTAGATCCATATTTAAAACAAGACATACCTGGTCATGTAATTCCACTTCTTTATGCTCAGGCAAAATTAATTAGAGCAACACATAAATTTAAACAAGATACTTATGATGATGCTCTTGCTTACATAGTTCAATCACATGACATGCACAAAGAAAAATCTGAAGAGATTGATACCGATGAGTTACTTGGAATGGAAGTTAAATCAGGAACTAAATCATCGGACAACTTTTGAAAAAGATGCACAATTACATAAGGAATATCAGGAGTACATAAAAAATGAGTACAGAAAAAAGATTTATAAACAATATAGTTAAATTTAAAGGATGTAATAATCCTAAATTAGACGAGCAACAAAGTGAAATTTTAAAACATACAGCATCAATTGTTTCAAAGATGTCAGATCCAAAATGGCATAGTTACCCAATTACACATATAGAATTAGCAATATTATCAAATCATGGCGAAACAATAGAGTTCGCACCAATTACCGCTGCAAGACTTAATTCAGTTCTTGCAACAACATTAATCAGAAACTCATTCATGGAGGATTTATTATGAGTAGAAAACAAAGAGAAAGTTATGTCTCAATGAGCAAGACAACTTTCTTAAATGATAAGACTGGTCCTTTTAAGAGATTAGATAATAGCTCTTGGTGGATCAAAAAAAAGAAAGATGGATCTGTTGGATATTTTGTAGATATGCACACTAAATTTCAGCAGCTGCCTAATGCTTGTTTTCAAGCAACTTGCGAAAGCTCAAAAGTTTTAGATGTCGAATTAATAAAATCTGATGTCAAAAAATTTATGGAGGTAACTGATGTCAAAGAATAGAGATCCAGAAGCAGTAAGAAGATTTGCAAGAATGATAGGATCTAATTTAAGATATTTAAGATTAGATCGTGCAACCTTTATGCCTCAAAAAGTTCCAGCAGCACATCTAAAAATTAGCTTTCAGCAAATAGAAAAATATGAAAGTGGAAAGAATGTTCCATGCTCATTTAGGTTAGTGCAATTGGCAGACTTTTATAAAGTTACACCAAATGACTTAACTAATCCTGATTTTATAAATGCTAAATCAATTGAAAAAGGAGTTATTCATGTCGATAGTTGAAAGCGATAAAATAGATATAGAGATCCAGGAGCAGAATAAAGATGCTGGATGTAAGTATATGATTTTAGTTAGTTACGAAGGACCTAATCAAAGCAAAGAAATTGCTAAGGTTTTATTAACTAATAGTAAGCCACACATAAGACAAACTATTGATAATGGAAATACAGTTAATGAGCAAAATAATTAAAACAACAACTGGAGAAGCTAGTTTTATTCTGGAAGAACAGTTTGAAGATGAAGCTAAAGCTGATGAAGGAACAGATCCAGCTTCTCAGGAGGTTAAAGAAATGAGTATTAAAATTGAAAATATTAAATGGAGGAAAAATGAACCTTCCTCATAATTTACCAATAGATAGTAAAGTTCAAAGATTAAAAAGAAGATACCAAGGATTATCAAGAGTAGCAGCAGCTATTAATGATTTATATATTTATGGAGTATATCCTTCTAACTTTCCTAATTTAACAGTGGTCCTTGAACAAGCAAAAGATCACTGCAAAGAAATAATAAAAGAAACTAAAAAAGAAATTGCCTTTATTGAAAATCCTAATGGCATGTATGATTTAGTTATGAATGAGGAGCTGCCAGATGCTGATACAGAAATCGCAATTAGAGCTACACAAACAGATCCAGAAATTAAGTAAAGAATTAACTGAATGTAAGAATGTTGAAAAGCAGCATAAGAAAATGAATGGATTGCTGTATGAAGAGGTAGATACATTAAAAAAAGCAAATGAGAAATTAAAAAAAGAAAACGCAATACATAAGAAAAATATTCAAGATTACATTTTAAAGACAAAATTCCAAAAATAAAACGCACACAGAGCCACAGAGACTGCAATCTTGCAGCCTCCATGACCTTTGATACCTAGTTAATTTTTGAAAAATTAGGAATTAACGAATTGTTATTAGCAGCAGCTTTTGCATCTGCTACTTTTTTTCTGTCTTTATCTATTATTTTATTGCCATAGATTTTTTCTGTTGTAGCAAACTGAGTATGACCAACAATAGATTTAACTCTATTCTGATCTAACAAAGGATTTGCTGCCATTGCAGAAATTAAATTAGATGCCAATCTATGCCTAAACATTTTAGTTGGTTGACCTTTTAATATAGAATTGATGATCTTAACATGACCATCTCTTCTAACTTCTATTTCAGCCAATCCCATTTTTGCATAAGTTTTCCAAACTAAAGCATTAATGTATTTATAACTAAGTGGACCATCTCCTTTAAGACCAGGAAATAACCAAGTAGAATATTTATGATTTTTATCTAAATGGTCCATCCAAACATTTAAAAACTTAATGCTGTCATTATCCATTTCGATCTTTCTTCTGCTGCCTCTGTTCTTAGTTTTATTGTAGTAAGTTTGATTAATCCAAGTTCCTTTTATATTTAAAAGTTCATTATCAAAATCAACACAATCTTTTTTAAGACCAGCTAACTCAGATGCTCTTAAACCAAATAAAAATAACATACAGAAAATGCCAAAAGCATTTGTTGCATTTCTATCTTTGCCGAAACCTTTAAAAATTTCATTTAAGATTTCTTTGATTTTATTATCTCCAATAAGCTCTACTTCTTTTTGATAAATTAAATCGTCATCATGAGGTACAACTTTATGATAAGTAAGAATATCAAACTCTTCATTATCCATATTTGGATCTTTACCAATAGCTTTCATTCTTCTTAAAAAATGCTTAATGTCTTTAACAGATTTACGCATTGTTTTAAAAGGAACTTCAGCTGCTTTACAAGCATCTAAATAATTTTCCATATCTTTGATATTGAAATTAGACAACAAAACTTTCTTGTCCATATATTTAGATATTCTCAATCTGTATTCAGTGTCATATCTTTTCATTGAATGATCTGTAATCCTATTAGTTTCATCAGATTGATCTACCTTCCATCCAGCAAATTCTTTGAAAGCATCAACAACAGTTTCGCCTCCTTGCTCTTCCTGGATAGTTATTTTTTTTTCAGCTGCCATCAATTCAAACATACAATTTTCAGCATCTGCTTTTTTAGTAAATGGATGAGGAGAGACAGTGGATCTGTCATCTATTTTTTGAACTATCCATTTCTTATTCTTAGGTGTTACTCTATATATCTTCATAGATATTTCATAGTCTCATCAGATAACTTCACAATGATAAACTACTCTAAAATAAGACGCAGAGGTTGTTTCACTATATTCACTTAGTGAATTACAGTGATTGTTTTTCTGAAACAAATTATTTTGAGATATTATCAAGGATAGTAAAATGATTTGACTAAGCCTTTCATAGTTATAGTTAATAAAACTACCGCTAGAATAAAGGATTGGATTAACAGTCAACTGCTCTACCAACTGAGCTACCGAGGAATGTTTAATGACAGCAATGTTTATTTCATTTTTCATTAAGTGTCAAAACCAATTGTAGTGAATTTATTTTCACTGTTTCTTTTTTTCTGAGCCATAGTAATTTTAACTTAACATGAAATAAGAGAATATTATATAGTCAAATTCACTAGATTTTGATTCACTTTTTAAACATCAACTTACAATATTCGTAAGAAATTCTAATACTTAATATAGGTAACATTTACCATTGATAGTAGAATCTAAATATGTGATTTTAAAGGACAGAAAGAGAAGGTATAAAAAATGAAA
>VTLG01002606.1_pt1 | contig 23708 bp, 19 predicted proteins | sample 4694571 | NCBI WGS metagenome assembly VTLG01 (sample SAMN12604809, study PRJNA352737) | marine metagenome | biome: ENVO:00000447; feature: ENVO:00000209|ENVO:00000569|ENVO:01000036; material: ENVO:00002151; isolation source: viral sequences binned using virsorter ...
CGCATAGCTACTCCTGCTGGTTGAGCACTTATATCAAGATCATGTACAGAGGCTATCTGAGTTGTGCCACTATAACTTCCTTTCCCCACTAAAGTAGCTTGAGTATATGTTGTTCCATTATCCCGTGATACATAAGCCTTCAAATTTGTATTAAGAACAGTTGATCCAATGTATGGTGTATATAATATTACCAAATCTCCTGTTGCAGTAGTACCGGCTTCGGCTGTTGTTGCAGTAGAAACTAAAGTCATATTCCCATAAGTTGTTATTGCAGTAGGTCGGCGCAGAATAACAACTCCATTACCACCATCTCCACCTTTGCCTGTATCAGAACCTTGGCCTCCACCGCCACCACCCAATCCATCTGTTCCATCAGTTCCACTTTGACCTTGAGCAGCACCAGCCCCACCTCCTCCTAGTCCACCAGCTCCTGCGGGAGCGGCGCCGTTGTAATCACCACCACCTCCACCTCCGGCGTAGTAAACATCTGTTCCAGTTACCATAATATCATAAGCTCTACCATAACCACCAGTATAAAATGAAGCGCCATATCCACCGGTTTGTCCAGCACCACCACCACCTTTTCCGGTAGAGTTAGAAGTTCCGGCAGGAGTCATACCGGTGTATCCATATCCAGGCATTCCGAAACCAGAACCTGCGTGACCATCATTTGTACTCGGTTGTGCGGCTAAACCACCATGAGTAGCTTCATCATCTGAACCGCCACCACTACCGCCAGTATTGAAATTATGATTACCAGCATCATTAGCTCCAACACCTCCACCAACAGCAGTAAGAGCCATAAATGTAGAATTATTTCCAGAAGTTTGACTAGCACCAGTATTACTGGTTGAGCCAGCTCCTCCAGCACCCACAACTATAGCATGGGTTGATGCTGTAACAGAATAACCATCAATCCAAATTAAACCACCAGCACCACCGCCGCCACCATGTCGTCTACCTCCACCGCCTCCTCCTGCTACAACCAATACTTCATAGCTTTGTGCAGTATCCGCTATTAAATTACCGTTAGCAGTAAATTTATGTACTGTATAGTCTCCATCTGTAGTAATAGTTCCGCCTGTTACAGTAGGTACGGTTTGAGTACCTCCAAAAAAATATTTACCGGTTGCATTTCTTACTTCACTAGTAGAAGCACTCGCATCTACACCAGAAGCATCCTGGAATGTATCCACAATCTGATCTCGTAAACTATATTTTGCTAAATCACTTGCAGCTGCAACTTGAAAACCAAGAACTGCAATATCATCTTCAGTAGGGCCGAAATCTACATTACCCAATTGTGCCAAAGGAACTGAACCACTTGATAGATTAGATGCATTACGAGGATCTACTGCCATCTTTAGAGTAGTAACTTCACTATCAGCTATATCGGCAGTCTTTACTTGAAGGTCAGTTATATCTTCACTTCTTATTGTTGTTCTAGGCATTTATAAAACCTCTATTATGCTGCAGGTTTAGTTGGCCAAGTTGCTGCATCTACATGAGCTTTGGTAGTTTTACCAGCAGGAAGGTCACGCAAGTTTTGACGATATGTAGTCATATCAGCAGACATAGTAAGGTCAGATGCACCATACCAATCTGTATCAGCTAATCGACGATTACGATCTTCTCGTAAACCAGCAAGGGCTCGGTCATCTTCACCAGCAGCCCATGCAGCTTCTTCGTTATCCCTAGCAGTTTCCTCTGCGGATGTCAATTGGATGGATACACCATCTACCATTTTAAATCTAGGCATTGTTCATTACTCCATTATTGTGTTCTATACTATTTATACTTCTTGTTTATTTAATTCCGTACATCTTTATTGTTCCGTCGAAGTTCCCTGATGAAAATTTAAACTGGACAGCATTTATTGCCGAGGTTGTATCGAAGTAACCGGCAAAGAATGAGTTATTACTACGGTCCACATACCTATAAAACTGAGTTTCAGCATACCAATTCTTTACTTGAATCGTGTCACTTGGGTTGAATAGGTGTAATGTACCAGCCGCACATTCGTCTGCACCATTACCAACCAGTCCAGCAAGAATCTGAAAAGATGTTCCTTGGGCTTGATCTTCTCCAGAATTATATCCCAATGAAGATGCTGTACCATCTTCCGTATGAAATGCCTGAAATGCAGTTGATGTTAGTGTTACGTTATAGTTACTTCCACCATCAATACTTGCCTGAAATGAAAACTCAGTAGCATCCGTAGCGGGGTTAATATTTATATACTCAAAAACATATTCTTTATAGGTTGAATCTATATCAGAAGTAAATGATACTGTAGCTTGATTAGTAACTGTCTGTGATTGTATTAATACCTGAGCACTTCCAAATCCTGCATTAACACCAGACAATACTCCTGAACCATTTGAAGTAAAGATAGCATTAGCACCGGCATCTTTCAGCACATTGGCTTTTATTCCAGCGCCTGCAATAACTGTATTCTGACCAGACTCACCTACGGTCAGTGTAGTTGTTGCACCTTCTGGCTCAATCGTATTTATTTTAAGTGTTGAAGTCATTAGGCTACTCCATACATATTGATGGTACCAGTAGTAGTATAGCTACTAGAATAAAGAAAGGAGATTGCATTTATTGCACTCGTTGTATTAAAATACCCAGCTATATAAGAATTAATACTCCTATTAATATCATCCCAATGATTACAAGTAGCATAAAATTGTTTTACATAGGTTGTTGAGGCTGGACTAAACAGATGTAAGATTCCAGATCCATTTCTACCATCTGAACTAACTACATCCTGAGCTCCCATTAGAATTTGATAGCTTGTACCTTGTGCTTGGTCGAGAGAACCCTGATATCCTAATCCATATGACGTATTATTTTGTTTATGATCAGCTCTAAAAAATGTAGAGGTGATTGTGGTATTGTAGTTTGAACCGCCATCAGTACTGCATTGAAATTGAAAATTACCGCCACTTGTTCCTGGATTTATACCGTAAAATACAAACATATAATGATCATAGGTACTATTAATCCCAGAAGTGAATGAGACTGATGCGCTAGCATCTGGTGTCTGACTTAAAATCAATTTAGGACCTGCTCCAGATAAACCACTATTTACATTAGATAAAGTTCCAGATCCATCAGATTGGAATAATGTATTTCCACCGCTATCTTTCCATATATCCAATTTTACAGAATCACTAGATACTGCAATTGTATCTCCACTTGTTCCTAATGTTAAATTAGTTCCTGTGGACGGTTCTATTGTTTTAACTTTAATTTCACTCATTATGACAACCCATACAATTTAAAAACACCAGTATTTATAGTCCCAGTTTCAAACTTGAAATCTATTGCATTTATTACCGACTTGGTTTCCAACAGTCCAGCAACATATCCGTTCTGAGAATAATTACTAGCATGAAATTCATTGTTCGTGGAATAAAAATTCTTTACATAGGTTGTTGAGTAGGGATTAAATAACCAAAGATCACCAGAAGTATTTTCTTTTGTTACATTACCTACATTCCAAGATAAACTTTGGTAACCAGTTTCTGATGCAAGATCACCAGAATCTTCATATGCTAGATTGTAGTCAGTACCACCAGATATGGAATGATAGGCAACAAAATTAGTTGTTGTTTTTGTTACGTTGTAATTACTACCACCATCTGTGCTAAAATTAACTGTAAATTTTACAGAATTATCAGTTGGTCGTACACCAATAAACTTTATACAATAGACATCATATGTGGATGTAATTAAAGATGAACCAAAGGAAACACTTGCAGAAGTAGATGCTGTAGTTGTATTCAATAAAAGGAAACTTCCTTTCAAGCCTGCATTAATACTACTTAAAGTTCCTGAACCATTACTAGTGAATAGTGTATTCCCACCGCTGTCTTTAACTGTGTTCGTATTAATAGAATCCGCAGAGATCACCGTAGTGTCTCCAGTAGCACCCAACGTAATGTCAAGTCCTGTATCTCTTGGTTTAATTGCGTCTGTGTTTACTTTGCTCATTAGGCTATACCATACATTGCGATTGTACCCTTAACAATATCACCTTGCACCGAATCAAATCTAATAGCATCAATTGCTGAGGTAGTATTAAAATAACCAGCTCCCCACCAACTCCAAGATTGGTCAGTCGCCACATAAAATTGAGTGGTTACTATGAAATGCTTTACATAAGTTGTATTGGAGGGACTATACAAATACATAAATCCACATAACGATTCATCAGCTGGAGCATTTCCCCCCTGTTGATAAGAGATGGATTGCGCCGCATTAGAGTTTGATAAATCTTGGTTAGATTGATATGTTAAAGACTGGGTGGTATTAGCCTCATTGTGATATGTAAGAAACACCGTTGTTGTTTTATCTATACCCCAGGTTGAACCACCATCTGTTGAACATTGAAATACAATCTGTGAACCATTATAATCTATTTCCATATTTACAAATGCAAACATATAGATATCATAGGTAGAATCTATACCTGTTGTAAAAGTAGATTCAGTAACCGCACTTGTAATTGTATTAGTAGAAATTAATATAGGTCCCGCAGCACTTAATCCAGCATTAACATTACTTAATGTCCCGGACCCATTAGAAGTCCATAGTGTATTTCCTCCAGCATCCTTAAAGGTATTAGCCTTTATAGAATCTGCACTAGACGTTACCGTATCTCCAGATGCTCCTAAAGTTAAGGTAGTCGTTGCGCCTTCTGGCTCTATTGTTGCAACTCTTAAAATACTCATGAGGTTAATAATCCATACATTTTGAAAGTTCCTGAAGCTATATTTCCTGAGGTACATTGAAATCGTAGTTCGGTTAGTGCCGCTGTTGTATTAAAATAACCAGCGGTAAAGGTATCATAGGAAGTACCTCCTGAATCTTCTCCCCTCTGGTTACCTCTGAAATAAAACTGCTTCGTAAAAACAGTAGAACTAGGTTGAAATATATAAAGTTCTCCGGCGCCACAACTAGAAGCAGAGTTTTTCATTTTGTGTAATAATTGTTGACCTACTGCTGATGCTGGTGGTTGGTCACCACTAGTATTGTCGTATTCTAAAAGTGCAGGCGAACCATCCTCACCCTGTGAAGCATGAAACTGTGTTGTGATCATAGTTTCGTCATAACCAGTTTGACCACTAGCATTCATCTGAAAGGTCAGCTCTACATTGTCTGTAGCACTTTGGATGTTTATCATTTTAAATATATAAACATCATAGGTCGAGTCTATATTTGAAGTAAACAAAATACTAGCTGAACTATCGGCTTCCTGTGTAGTAATCAAAACCTCAGCCCCCTGGAACCCACTATTCACTGTTAAAGTTCCAGAGCCATTTGAAGTGATGATATTATTACCACCAGCATCAAAAATCTTATTCGTCTTGAGAGTAGCACCAGTCGGTATGAGGACAGCATCACCTGCTGCTCCCAATGTAATGTCTACATTAGAATTTTCTGTTTCTATTGTATCTGCATATATTTTAGACATTACTTAACTCCGTACATCTTTATCGTGCCATCAAAATTCCCTGAGGACATCTTAAAGGAAATAGCATTCACAGCGCTGGTTGTATTTACATACCCACCTTGAAAAGTATTATATTCTCCTGGCGAAAATTCTGAAGTCGCCAATGTAGTGTAGAAATTCTTTACATAGCTAGTCGAAGCTGGATTAAACAAGTGGAGTTCTCCGGCTGAGTTTTCATCAGCTTCATTACCTAGACCCTCACCCAAAGATATATAAGTGGTAACCTCATAATTAGATCCCCCTGTATCATAGGCCAAACCTTCCTCAGTATTGGCTTCATTATGTTTAGCCCTAAAATAAGTGTTAGTTATAGTTGTGTTATAATTAGAACCACCATCAGTGCTACATTGAAATGTAAAATTTGCTTGATCGGTTGCTGGTGCTATATTTATAAAATAAAAAATATATTCTTTATAGGTAGAATCCAAATCTGACGTAAATGATAATGATGCACCATCAGTTGCTGTTTGTGATAATATTAATACTTTAGGTGCTCCTATTGCTGAATTGACTCCAGTTACATTACCAGAACCATCTGAAGTAAAGATAGCATTCCCGCCAGCGTCCTGTAAGACGTTGGCTCGAATATCATTGCCGGGCAGAATAACATCCTGACCCGCTTCCCCTATGGCCAGGTTAGTTGTTGCGCCTTCTGGCTCTATTGTATCTACATATAGTTTAGCCATTATTATCCTGTTCCGTACATTGCTACGGTACCGTCAAAGTTTCCACTCCACATTTTAAATTGGACAGCGTTTAATGCCGTCGTAGTATTAAAATAACCAGCAGTATATGTATTAATCGAATAACCTGATCCCATAGTATTTGTTTTTGCAAACCAATTTTTCACAAAGGTAGTGGAGGAGGGGTTAAACAGATGTAATTCTCCAGACATACACGCATCTGCATCATTTTGAATTGAATGTGTAAGTGGTTGAAAAGTTGTTTGTTGCTCTCTGTCATAATTTCCAGTATTGTCATATATCAATTCAGCATTAGTATTACTCTCATTATGTGATGCCCAAAACGCAGTACTGGTTAAAGTTACATTATAATTTGATCCGCCATCAGTGCTTGTTTGAAATGTAAAATAGGTATTATTTGTAGCTGGATTTATTTCCGTAAAGAAAAACACATACTCTTTATAGGTAGAATCTATATTAGAAGTGAATGAAAGTGATGTCGATCCAGAAGCGGTCTGTGAGGAGATAAAAATCAATCCTCCTTTAAGTCCAGAATTAATACTACTTAAAGTTCCTGAACCATCACTAGTGAATAGTGTATTCCCACCGGCATCTTTAATCGTATTTGTTTTTAAAGCAGTAGCAGATACACCAACAGTATCTCCTGCTGCTCCAAGAGTAACAGTCGTTCCTGTTGCCGGTGCTATTTTTTTGGCTTCTAAGCTGCTCACGATTTACTTATCCCGTACATTTTGAAATCACCGCTAGATATATTACCAGAATCAAACTTAAAATTTACTTGTGTCATTGCCTCTGTAGTATTAAAATAGCCACCAACATAGGAGCTCAATGTCCGCGGATTTGGAGAACCACCGCCCCAAAACAGAGATGATGTTTTTGAGTAATATTGCTTTACATAGGTTGTTGAACCCGGACTAAATAAAAATAAAGTTGCAGCACTTGATGCAGATGCAGCATTACTTATCTCAGGCATGAGATTTTGATAATTAGTACTTTGAGCTAGATCATAGCCAGCAGCATATGATAGCTCAGCATTAGTTCCATCTTCAGCAAAATTAGCATAAAAGTAAGTAGTTGTTTGTGTTATATTATTAGTATATGAAGATGTTGTACTACCTTGAAACATTAAAGATTTTGTAGAAGTTACTGGTCGGATATTTATAAACTCAAATATATAAACATCGTAGGTTGAACCTACAGTAAAAGAAATAGAAGAAGTATTATCAGCAGTTGTAGTATTAAGAAGTTTATAAGATCCACCCAATACTGTAGATGTTATCGTACCTGAACCATTAGAAGTAAAAATATTGTTGCCACCAGCATCCTGAAGGTTATTCATATTAAGTGAATCTCCACTGATAGCAATAGCATCACCAGTATCCCCGAAGGTTAATACTTCTCCTGAATCTTCTGGTAAGACTGTTGTTGCGACTACCTTACTCATAGTACTCCGTACATCTGTATAATTCCAGCATCTATATTTCCACTACTCATTTTAAACTGTATCTGTGTTATTGCAGCAGTAACATTAAAATATCCAGCTATATAATCATCTTGAGCAAAATCAGATTCTCCATATACCACTCCCCTATGAAAGAAATTCTTTATATTGGTTGTTGAGGACGGGTTAAATAAATGCAATTCCCCATCGGCGCATTGGTCATTATCATTCCCAATGAATGGTAAAAGGTCTTGATAGGCAGTTCCTTGTGCCTGATCCCTATTTGATTGGTAAGTTACATCAGCAGTAGTATTAGTCTCATTGTGATATGCTTCAAAAGCAGTGGATGTAATAGTTTCATCATAACCACTTCCTCCATCTACATTAGCCTGAAATTGAAAATGAACATTATCGGTAGCTGGGTGTATCTCAAAAAACTTAAAAATATATTCGTTATAGGTAGAATCAATCCCTGACGTAAAAGATATAGATGCCGAAGCAGATGCTGTCTGAGAAGAAATAAGTTTTAATGCATCACCAAACCCACTGTTGACACTACTAAGAGTTCCAGAACCATTACTTACCCACAATGTATTCCCGCCAGCATCTTTGACGGTATTGACATTAACTGAATCCGTGGCAACTATTGTATCACCGGATGCTCCGAGTGTTAGTGTGTTGCCTGCTGGTTCAATTGTATTAACATTAAGTGTTGTCACACGATAACCCATGCCTGTCCAGCAGGCACAGTTATCGTTACTCCTGAAGCAACGGTTACAGGTCCAGCCGTGACAGCATTAAAATTTGTTGTTAGAGTGTAGTCTGTATCTACAGCGTTTTCATTCTCATAGAAAACTTTTTCAGTGCCACCACCTGTCGGAGCACCCGCAGGAACATCTGCCCAAGTTGGATTAGCTGCAGCACCCTGAGTCTTTAAAAACTGTCCAGAAGTACCAGCAGCCAATTGAGTAGGAGCACCAGATGCAGCATAATAAAATGTTCCACCCTGTGTACCAGCAGCTTGTTTGGCTAGTGTAATCGCATCATCCTGAATCTTGGCTGTTGATACTGCATTATCTCCCAATTTAGAACTTGATATAGTATTATCACCAACAATAGTGATTACGCCGATATCAAGGACACCGATGACTTCCATTTTGTCAGTGGCTACTAAAGCATCTGTTAATGTAATAGTAGTAGGACTACCAGCTATACTATAAGCATCGTCCTGTTGTTTGACTCCATTGATTGTAATCCATAAAGACTGTTCATTAGGAGCAGTCCAGGAAAGTACATGGGTAGCTGATGTAGAACTAGTAACATCAAATCTTTTTAATTCACTATTCTTTAATGCAGCTTGGCCAAGATAGGACATTAACTAATCTCCAATATACTGATAAAGCATTCTAAGTCACCAGCAGCCGATGCAGTTGCTCGCATCAAGTCTCCAGCGGATGCATTATTCGTATTAAATAGGTTGACTGGCTTATCAAGTATCAGTGTTGAATCGGCTGGGACTTGAACTGTTTTCGCTACATGGAAAAAGTTTGCCGAACCAGCGCCGTCTGTTGATACTTCAATGTTTACAGTAGCCGCATTTACACCATCAATGTTGGCTATATAAATTGAATGTACCACAGATGAATTCACACCAATAGGCGTTTGATATATTGTTGTTGCTGTATTGCCAATGGCTACCCCAGCGTTTTTAAATGCATTTGCCATTATCTATTACCCTCCAAGTGCCAATGCCATGGCAGCTGCGTTATCTACAACATCTTGAAATACAGGCTTTGCACCAGCACCTTGTGATGTTAGTACTTGAGTTGCCCCACCTGTTGCAACAGTATCAGCAATTGCACTTGTATCCCAAGTAATCAACTGACCATCTGTACCGTCTTTGATTCCTTTTACATCTAGTTTTGTTAGTGCCATGATTGTATTCTCTGTTTATTTATTGTCGAGGTTTCACCTCTAATTATTCTTTACTATTTATAATTGTTTATCGGGCATTGGCTGTCTTAAATGGAGTTTCAGCGAAGGCCATATAGAAATAAGAGCCACCACTGGCATTAAAATTAGTTGAAGTTGCTCTTGCCTTGAATCCATTAGATAACATATCTGTTCTATAATCTGGTTGTTCATTGTAATTGGCGTTCGCAAATAGATCACGGGCGTAAGGGTTAAAGGGCTGCTCCCTCTTATTATCCTCTATCGCCCATCCAGTTGCGGGAGCAGAATCATATCTTCTAATCATGTACCATGCCGGCCTGAACCCAGTGTAGATAAAAGTTCCATCTACATTTCCGTTTCCGATGTAGGTGCCAAATTTGCTGTAACCTTCTACGGAATGGAAACTGTAAGCTAAATAATCCTCTCCACTGGTATTTAAGTTATCCCAACTCCCCAATCCAGGGGATAGGGTTGCTGTTGGATAAGAGTACCATGAACCATTAGAATACCCCCGAGCGGTTGCCAAATTCAGAATAATATAAGCAATTTCGCCACCAGACTCACCAAAACCATCAAAATATACTACCCAATTAGCAGCAGTATCGAGATTTTTCACCATAACTACTTCCGGTACTTGGCTCAATCCATGCCCAAAAGTTGCTCCATTAGTTCCATTAGCAGTATAAGTTGCTATACTAAACCCTGCTGTGGTATTTACATTTACTTGGGAATCTACTGTGCCATTTTCATTAAGAGTACCACCCGCTACACCATCTCCTAACCAACTCCAAGTAACGTAATCTTCAGCATTAACATTTACATTATCTCGGTTACCCATTGTCCAACCATCAGAGTTGAATGCTGTTAGACCCTCCGCCTGAGTTGATTGTGCATCGCAATTTGCAGATGAAGGGGAATCAGATCGTATTCTCTTTGTAACTCCCCTAACTGCATCATATATATCAAAGCTATCTGTTGTATCACGATTCTTAAACCAAGTTAAATCTGGTTTAAATGATAAACCACTGATTGTTTTTCCACCAGAGCCAATAGCAGTACCGTTTCCTGTATATAGAGTTGTAACAAAATGATCTGTTGGTAATGTAATAAGCGTAGCCGATAAATTATCCGCACAAAGCGCAAGGAACCCAGTAGGTGGAGCATAATAGAAATCCCCTTTATCGTTTTGATCCTGATAGCCTTGTGCGGTAAGATTTCCAACGAAAGAACTGTCTTGTCCACAATTAAGAATGGAAATATTGCTAGAGTTATTTCTTATCCACGGAAGCACTGGATAAGTGTTGTCGTAAGTAAAAGTCCGGTTCATAATCGGATTATTATTCTTATTGATTATGACTTGCGGAGTATCTAGATTTAACTCAAAACTAATTATGTCTCCAGCCACAAATGATGTTAATGTTGCTGTGTTAGAACCCACAGCAGTAATTCCTTGGCCTCTACCAACCGCTGTTAGGTCATAGCCATCAGCCCTACACCCTATAATATCAAATTCATTGTAATGATCTGAATCCTTTGCATAATCCGTAGACATTACTCCCAAATGGTTACCTACACTGGAAACAGCATCTATGTAAACTTCCCAATACCATTTGCCTGATGTTGGAGCAAATGTAGACATGGTGTTATTACCACCCGATATTTTCAAGTTACCTTCAGAGAAAGTTCCACTACCAAAATGGGCGAGTGGATTCAGCGTAGAAAAGTTATTCATAGGACTATCAGGCACCATATCATTTACTGTCAAATTAATCGGTGTCCAATAATTGTAGTTGCCTGAATGGTCTGCTCCGAGTCCACCTTCTGACCAATCTGATTGTATCAGTAATAAAGTATTTGCGTCCGCTGTAAATGGGGTTGTGGTCGGAGTGAAAGCTGCTCCATATCGGATATTATCAGAAATACGGACTTGATCCATGTTACCATTGAGATTTGCCGCGGCAGTTACACTACCTCCTCCGACACCAAGAACAGCAGCAAAGGTATCACTGTCTGCATCTGTTGCACTTATTACTTCTACACCATCTAGATATGCTTTGATAGCAGAACCAGATTTCGTCATCGCTACATGGTGCCACATTCCATCGGAGATTTTATATGCGGTACTACTATTTCCTATATAATCAACTACAGTACTACCACCGCTTTTCATCCATATCCAAAGTCCACCAGTACCTGTGGTTCCATCGTATCCAAATCTCCATCCATTACTGGCATCTTCTTGCTGGCAGAACCAATCATTGTAGGTACTAGATGTCGGTATACTGCTATATTTTACCCAAGCCTCAAGCGTAAAGACTGATCCAGATTCAAATACATCCCACTCTGTTGAGTCAGGAGACGTAAGATAATCCCCGGTCCCATCAAAACTTATCATAGATTTATTCGTTGGTATTCCAGTAGCTGAATCATAAAAGAGTGCATCAACAGAATCATCAAAGAAGTAAGTGCCTTCACCAGGAAGTGTAGGTAAATTTGTGTCTGGATCTATTCCGCCACCGCCGTCCATGTGCATTAGTAATACTGTATCTTTATCATCCTTGAAGGCCGTTGTAGATGGAGTGAAAGTTCCAGTATAACGTGCGACTCTTGAAATCCGAAGTTCATCCATAAATCCTGTAAATGGTGTTGTGTGACCAGAACCGCTATTCAAATAATTTGCAATAGACAAAGCAGCCGATGACTGATAGAATGAAGCAGTAACAGTTGTCGCACTTCCAAGTTCAGTTCCATCCACAAAAAACCTAAGATTACTGGATGAATCTCTTGCAATAGCAATGTGATACCAAGTATCAGCAGAAGGTGACCAAGTTTCCTGTTTTGACGACGGGCCACCGCCGCCTGTAGTCGAATAAGTAAGCTCTAGGTTGGCTCCACTAAAAGACATAACCCATGATCTATTAGAATTTCCCCAATCGTACTGACTTAAAATTTGACCGGCCACGACGGCTCCTGGCCAACATACCCAACATTCTAGGGTAAACGGTCCTGCCGCAAAATACCAATCGTCCGAATCTGCTATGCTTACCCAATCCGTACTGGCACCATCAAACGAACCCATACCAACTCCAATCTTTGGAGCAACGTGCATTACATCACCGTTTACGGTGATTGTATGAGCTGAGGAACTACTATCTGTAATTGTAGTAGATCCCATAGTCGTGTTACTCTGAATCAATAACATCGTATTAGAATCAGATGTAAAAGGATCTGTAGATGGAGTAAAATTAGAAGTATACCTAGCACTATCGGATACACGAATTTCGTCCTGATAACCAAACAAACACTGACCAGCATTAGCGTCCGCAGTTGATCCTATAATCATCTGGCTAGAGTTTTGTGATGCCACAGCAGTAGATGAGGTAACGCTAATTACTTCTATACCATCCAGATAAGCTTTGTAAGTACTACCATCAAAAACACCCGCCGCATGATGCCATCCCGCAGTACTTACAGTACCACCCGTAGTGTTTACTATAGCCCAATTGAGACTAGTGTCCGAAACCAACCAAGCTAGTTTTGAATTGTCCACACCAAAATTCATAGCATTATGGCTTGCTCCAGGCCCATCATAATCAAGAGAGATTAGGCCTTTAATTGATGCCGGCCAAGCACTACCATTAAACCAACATTCTACTGTCCAATTGCCACTCCCTAAATTAAAGTCTGAACTTGAGGGTGTTCGTAAATAATCACCATTACCATCATAAGCTAACACTGATGTATGTCCTGTTATTTTCGGTCCTATGAGATGAGTATTCCCTTGGGGTGAAGCAGAATGATTTGATACTCTTGTATTGGTTACATCACCGCTAGCTGTTATGGTGTGTCTGGGCCCGCTCTCAGTCCAACTGCTGTCTGTAAAGGTAGTGCCATCATTCGCCCCATCCATGTGAAGCAACAATAATGTATTCGCATCCGCTGTAAAAGCTGTAATGCTTGGAGTAAAATTAGTAGTATACCTAGTAGTATCGCTGATCCTTACTTCGTCAATGAAGCCGTCAAGGTAATAGGAGGCGCCTCCAGTATGAACTCCAGCCCCGATTCCCAAATAAACAGCAGAATTTTCAACAAGGGTTCCGGCATTTGTGGCAGTTGCTTGACTAACACCGTCTAACCAAAGTGTGTAAGTATTGCCGCTTCTTGTTAAAGCAATGTGATACCATGCGTCCTCCGCAGAGGTTCCTGATTGTGTGAGAGTCTCGGTATTGCCGGCAGAAGTACTGAAATTAACCCAAGCTGCGAATTTATTATTGTCGTGGTCATACTGCACAGCCCAACCACTTGAATACGCTCCACTTTTCCAATGTGCTATTAAATAGGCCTCACCAGAACCGCTAGAGTTTGGATAAACCCATCCTTCAACAGTAAAATCTCCAGTAAATACAAAATCACTGGTAGTGGCAGTTGTATTTGAATCAGCCACATAAAGATAATCACCAGTGCCATCAAATTGAGCAGAAGCCGTACCTATCTTTTTAGTTGTTGTATCTGTATGGACATTTCCACCAGCAACCATTGTATGAACACCTCTGTCAGCAGCATCAGTAAAACTAGTAGCCAATGCATTATTAGAGAACGGCGTATAAAAACCATTCACACCAAATTTAAGTGTGGGTTTTATGTCAGTAGGATTCTTTGGTTGCCACTGGTTTGTTTTAGAATTAGTTTCACCAAAGGATGCTGGAGTTAATGCTGAGCCGTCTATAAGATATATTTCCGCTAGATAGCCACTAAAATATCTCCCTGCTCCTGATTCCCAACTACCAATAGCGTGTTCATAAGTATCATTAACGGGACATTCTAAATTTAGTGATGGATAGTTTGCAGTACTAAAAGAAGTTATTTGCTCTCCGTTCAAATACATTTTTAGTCGGTTTGAAGCAGTTTCTTGAGTTGTATCCTGAACTGCCACAAAATGATACCAAGCAGATGGGTCGTGCAATACTTGGTTAGTTTTTAATTTATACGGTTCACTGGATCCATTCCAATAACTCCATTGTATGTAATTAGTAGGACTCTGCATAATATAAAAAGTACATTCAGAAGTGCTAGCACCCCCACCATCAAAAAATTGTGTATAAGCTTGATCTCGAACAACCCATTTAAACCAACAACTAAAGGTCCAGGTTCTTCTATTACCAGCAACTACTGGAGTTCTCGTTAGTTTGGTTGTACGAAGAGCATCAAACCGACAAGACGTTAATTCAAACCCTTCAGACGGTGTGGATCCCGCTACACTTAATAAACCTGTCATAGCGGATTAACTCACATTTAACTGGCGACCTACCTCGTACATATTTGTGCCATCACTCCTCCACACAAATATATCTTTAGCACTTGCCGTTGTTGTTAGAGTGGGAGCCGTTGCAGCTGCCCATTTAAATACTGTGTTCCAAGATGCCGTTCTACTACCAGTACCATCTTGAATAATAATAAGAGAATAAAAAGCACCATCAACCATTTGGGTTGGTGCATCAAAAGTAGTATTACCTGTTAGAGTAAGTGTGGCTACTTGATTAGCAGTTAGTGCCCAATCTTGGGTGGCATCAAAAGTAAGTGCAGTATTATTGAAGTTCTGTTGTGCAGTCCATTCATTAGCAGTACCAACTGAAGCATCACCAACATCTGACCAACTACCTACACCCGCTGTAGATGATGTTAATGCTTGTCCCGTTGTAGTTGCTACTGCAGCAGGCATCGTAAGTGTATAAGTTGTTGTAGTACCGGCAGCTTGAAAGGCTACATATTCTCCACCAGTTGTATCTTGTAACCGTAAGTCTCCTTGTGCAGTAATATCTACTTGTGCAGTTGTAACAGAAGTATTACCAGTAATAGTTGTACCTGTAATAGCCGCTGGAGTATTAGCACCAATTATACCATCTACGTTTGTACCTATTAGTGTTGTAAATGTACCGGCGGCTGGAGTTGTTCCACCAATAACAGCATCAACAGTACCAGCATTAATATCAGCTGTAGTTGCTACCAATGAAGCAATAGTTCCTAATGTAGTGATAGAAGCTTGTCCAACATATGTTGCAGCAATATCTAAAGAATCGGCATTTGCCGTAATTCTATCTGCGGTACCTATTGCATTTAAAGTAACATCACCAGCTACACCACCACCAGTTAAACCGGAACCAGCAGTAACAGCTGTGATATCACCCATCGCTGCCTGCATATAAGAAAATGCAACTTTCTTTAGGGCTGAAGCGTCTGCATCATACAAAAGAAAATCATCAGTAGCTGCCGGTTGAGCACCAAGTGCAGTCTTGTCTGTAAGCATAGCTGCACCAAATGATGGACCGGTAGTCAATTTACCCATCCATATAATAAAGATTTCTACACCGGATGCCGGTGCTTCTGTAAAGACTACATTTTGTGGGGTGGAGGCGTCAACCGTATAAGATTGACCAGGCTCCTGAAGAACACCACCGACTGATACCAATAGCTGAGTTGAATCAGCTGTTGTAAATGCCAATGCAAAAGATGTTAGAACACCATTTGCTGTGGTGATTCGTTGTTTTTCAAAGTACCCGTATTGAGGTTCTTTTCCTATATAGCTTCCTGACATAATTGTTTTCTCTCGTTACTATTTATACGTTATCATCTAGCGTTCGCTGTCTTAAAGGGGAATTCCGCAATGGCCCAATATAAATAATCGTTGCCATTTGTATTTGATGATCCAAAAGTAGCTCGCAGCTTAACCCCATTAGATACAATATCTAACCTATCATCAGTTTGCTCTTGGTAAGAATCGTTTTGAGCCAAAGTGTTATTATCTACATTATATCCTACTCGTTTATTATCTTGTGTACACCACCATTGGTTCACATCCAAATCCTTTATTACGAAATAAGCCGGCCTGAACCCGGTGTAAATAAAAGTTCCATTCGTATTCCCGTTTCCTACATACCTACCTATCTTCTGGTAGCCATCTACGGAATGGAAGCAATAGGCAATAAACTCATTAGTATTTCCATTCACCGCATTCTGTGTACTTACAGAAAATACTGATGCCGTCGGAGCGGTATCATTAAAGTACGTTCCTGTTTGTTGCGGTTCATTAGAATTCCAATTTAAATACTTTGTCCAACCACCACCGTATGTAGTTCCTCCTGGCCAAAAAACATCATCAGTTAAATTCTTTATAGCAATTAACTCCGGGACTACTGAAAGACCATGGCCCACAGTCTGTGCTGATGCAGAATTTCCCGTGTAACTCACTATTGAATATCCAGCCGCCGAATTTACACTTACAGTAGAGTCCAATGAACCATCTGTATTTGCAACTCCAGTACCATTAGCTTTCCAGTTCCATGAAACTATATTGTCAGTATTCTTATTAACTCCATCGTTACTACCTAAACTAAATCCATCACTATCAAAAGCAGTTAATCTATCAGCACCTGTAAATTCTGCTTGAGTTTGGTTAACTAATAGAGTTTCAGTTGCTCCACGAATCGCATCATACAAATGATGAGATTCTGTTGTGGTTCTATCCTTTATCCACACAGTATCAGGCTGAAACCCAACCCCTGATATAGATTGCGTAGAACCATTCCCTGTATAAAGGACCGTATTAAAATGTTCTCCAGGCAATATGATAGAAGGATCGGAAAGATTACTGGCGCAGATTGCTAGATAACCTGCCGGGACGGTATAATAAAAATCTCCCAGTCCGTTTGCATCCGTGTTTCCTTGTGCGGTTTTTGCTCCAGCAAAAGAACTATCTTGTCCAAAATTAAACGTAGCTGTAGCACCATTTAAAACTGTACCGGGAACAACATTAGTGGCATCAGACATATTGGTGCTAGTGAATGACAGGGTTCCTTGAGATGTTCCATTCTTATAAAACGTAACTTGACCATTACTGGTATCCATATCTACAGCGATTCCAATAATGTCACCAGTAGTATATGTAGCTCCCCATATAGAACCTGATTGGGAACCGTCAATATATGTGTATCCATTATTGTTATACAGTAAAGACCTACCAGCCTGTTGCGGGCCTTCTGCTGATCCTCTAAACCAACTAGTATCAGATGGTAATACAACTCCTGTAAATGTATTCCCAACTGTATGTATATAGTGTTCCCAATACCATTTTCCAGATGGACCCGCCAACATCGTTGCGGCAGTTCCTTGAAATACATTACCGGCTATCCCCTTTAAGTTTCCTTCAGACCACGTTACAGTACCAAAAGGTTTAACAAGCGGATTCATCGTACACCAGTTGTTTGTCGGGCTATCCGGCACCTGATCCGTAGCCGCTAAACCCGTTGAAGTATAATCATTTCCGTTTCCAGAAGAATCATTACCAAAGTCACCAGAATCATCAAACTTCATATAGTAACCTTTTGTTCCATATGTACCCGCATACTTTATAGCTTGCCACTGGTTAGTATCTGCATTAGTTTCTCCAAAATTTTCTGGCCCTAATGCTTGTCCATCTATAAAATGGACTTCTGCGAGATAACTAGTTATTGATGTAGCAGTATCTCCATCTAGCGCCCCAATGGTTTGAGCACAGTTGGCATTGTTGATAGAAGATGGTTCATTCAATGAAGGATAATTAGGGGAAGTTCCTCCAGTCCCAAACGCTGTTATTCTTTCACCGTTAAAGTAGTATCTTATTCTATCAGCTTCGGTATTGTTAGTAGTATCCCAAACTACTATCACATGAAGCCATGCTCCTGGATCACGAAATACAGCCTGAGTATGTAATTGGGTTGAATAACCAGAACTCGTATACTCAGAGCATTCAAAATAAGTATTGGGAAGTTGACCACGAAAATAAGCATTAAATCTTCCGGACCCACCCCCTGATGTATGTTGGGCTGAAAATAAAGTGTTATCTGCGGTAATATCCCAATTAAAAGCATTCTTTGTCCAAATGCTCATAGTCCAAGTAGTCTTATTCCCATCCCCACTAATCGTCTTTTGAAGTTTATTAGTTGCGTCAATCCGACAAGATTGATCTATGGTATAAGCACCCGCTGCAGAAGCGCCGGCAAGGATACTGGTATCTGTCAATGCACCTGACATTTCAGTACCCCGCTATGATAAGTTCAATGAGGCAACGGCATTAATACTTGAAGCTGAGCGGACAACATAATCTATTCGGTCCACTGCTGCCGCTGTCGTGGTGAGTGTGGGGGCAGTACCTCCTACCCAATCCCAATAAGAACCCCATGATGCCGTCCGTGATCCTGTTCCATCTTGTATTAAGAAGATAGAGCCGGTCTGACCTGCGGTGAGGTTTGATGGGTTTGCAAAGGTAATGTTATGAGCCATCGTGCAACTAAAATGATTTGAGTCTGCCATATCTATTGTAACACTAGCAGCAGACGTAAGAGCTGTAATCTCTCCTCTTTGGCCTGCTGTATATGTTTGTACAGCCGTTAATACAGCTTTAGTATCTATTTGAGCTTGAATCCCAGAAGTAACTCCATCACTGTAACCTAATTCAGTTGAAGTAAGTCCAGCTGGGATTCCATCAAGCACATTTATTTCTGTTGCACTAGCTGTAACAGTAGCCATAACATTTAATTGAGCCGCAGTCGCAGATACAACAGTACCACCTATAGAGATACCACTGTTGTCCGCAATAGTAAAAACATTTCCAGTCGGAACTGTTATAGTTGTACTACTTCTAGGCTCTAATGTATTTACTTTTAACGTGCTCATCTATTATTTCTCTTTTAAGTATTAGCAACACTCACAAAACTTGGATCTGCTGTATGATCTGGAGCAATCGGCCAAGAATCTGCATGACTACCTTCTTCTGTCCATGATACTTTGTTTACTGTCATATTAGTTGTAATATTAGGTGCAGCCCATGTAGTAACACCTTCTGCATCAGTTGTTCCTGTCTTGCGTGTGTATGTTACTGGGTGGGCTTCATATGCCTTAATAGCAGCCATATTAGCAAGAGCATCTATCGCTGTTTCTTTTGAGTTGGATGATGTACGAACTGCCGCACGATATGTCTTCCAATCAGCAGGCATCGCTGTACCACCTTCTGCCTCTCTATGTTGCATCCAATCAGATGAAGCAAGAGTAGATGAAGCAATAGAGCTTACTGTATCCTTCATTTCTCTTTTAAGACCAGCAACATCTTTTGCAGTTGTTGCATATGTACCAACAGCTTCTGCACCAGATGTATCCCATGTAAGCGCACCTGTATTATTGTATCGTTGGTCTACTGCCGTAATGCTTGCGGGTTTAATACCGATTGCAGCTAGGTCAGCTTTTGACCACAGTGTAAAGATATTGCGAGGATGTTGTATACCATCAATGGTTACACCTCTTGGAGTCTTTACTAGTCCAATTGAATTAACGTACCACATTTTTTATTCTCCTATGTTGTACCATGTTTATACTATTTATGTTCTTTTTTATCATCTGGCGAGAGTTGTTTTAAATGGGGATTCGGCTACAGCGTAATACAAAAGAAGATTGCCGCCAGAATTTATATTTGCTGCATTTGTTCTTATTTTAAATCCGTTAGAAAGAAAATCTATTTCATCATCAGTTGTACCAGCACTAGTCTCACTAGGTGTAAGGTCATAGTTTTTTACGTTATACCCTATACGTTTGTTATCAAATATGTGCCAGTCTGATGAGTAGGCCGCCCCTTTTATTATGATACAAGCAGGCCTAAACCCAGTATATACATAAGTTCCATTTGCTGCCACATTTCCGTAGTAAGAACCAATCCGGCTGTAGCCTTCTACACTATGGAAACAATAAGATACGAAAGTACCCGTATTGCCATTTATTGCTGCAACATTTCCTATAGAGAATACAGAAGCAGTTGGGTCTGTTGTATAAACTTGAGCATTACTTGCTTGTCCAGGAGCACCATTCAATTCTACATAGTAAGTCCAAGCGGTTAAATCTGTATGCCCAACAAACCAAGTTCCAGTAGTATCCCGGCGTTTAGTAATTATCATTTCTGGTGCTTGTGATAATCCATGGCCAATCGTTGTAGGTGAGCTACCGTTACCAGTATAAGTAGCTATACTAAATCCCGCTGTCGGATTTGCACTCACGGAAGACGTAATGCTTCCATCTGTATTAGAAACTGGGGATCCACCGGCTTTCCAGTTCCAAGCAATATAAGTATAGCCATTCCTGTTGTAGTAGTAGTTAGTTGCGCCACCATCTATAGTACTGAACCCATCAGTAATAAAGGCATCTATTTCGCCATTTGCATCTCCAGCTGTTTCCCCCGAAGTGGTATTAGAAATTAAGTTCTGCGGTGCGCCACGAACCCTATCAACCCAGAGATTTGGATAAGTAAAATCTTGGATTTTGGACCAAACAAAATCTGGATCAAACCCGACACCAGTAATGTCTCTGCTGCCAGAGTTGCCTGACCAGGCTAGTGCATTAAAATTCTCAGCGGGTAATAGGATAGAAGGATCGGAAAGATTACTGGAACACATCGCTAAATACCCAGCAGGCGGAGTATAATAGAAATCCCCTTTACCGTTTCCATCCGAATTGCCTTGTGATATTTTTTGTTCGGCGAATGAACTATCCTGTCCAAAATTATCAACAACATAGACACTCCCATTAAGAACACTACCAGGAACTATCCGGACTCCTGCTTCTGCACAACCACCTGTAAGAGTAATAGCACCTTGAGATACATTATTTTTATAAAATGTAACTGTTTGAGTACCACTATCCAAATCCAAAGCAACTCCTATAATATCACCAGCTGTATAGGTATCACCATAAGCGCTAAAGGAACCATCTATTCGTTTTTGACCATCTGTTCCATAATAAAGTATAGACTTACTTTCTTGGGGATTAGCAACCTGTGAGCCAAACCAAGATACATTATTAGTTGAGACAATGCCCATCTGATTAGCACCACTCGTTCCTTGATATTCTTCCCAATACCATTTACCAGAATTTACTGACCACGATCCAGCACAGGCATTCCAATCACCCGACCCCGATGTAAACTTGAGATTGCCTTCAGAATACGACCGAGTACCCCACGATATCAGCAATTCCCCTGTCAACGTACAAAAATTATTGGTAGGACTATCCAACACCTGATCCGTAATACTTATATTGTTTACAGTAAAAGTATTATCATTTCCAGATGAATCAGCACCTATAGTTGTATCCCCAAATGGGGCCGTGGCCACCGTAAAAGGGGCCGTATATCTAGCTGTTGTACTGAATCTAATTTCATCCAAATACCCTTCAAACTGTCTAGCATCAGTCTCATTATGCCATCCTATGATTAGTGGCGCTGTAACATTGGTTAAACTAATAGTTGCTGTATTTCCTGTAGCATCCAATGCACCATCAATATATAATTTTATAGAATTAGCATCATTATCATGGACAAACGCATAATGATGCCAACCACCGTTGGCTATCACACTTGAAGATTTAACAGCCCAAGACGCATGGCTAACCAAATTCACTAACATAAGGTAACTGGCATTATTAAAAACTATTCCCCAACCAGGAGAAGCTGACCCAGTAGTGTGATGTACAATAACACCCGCATAATTTTCTGGTGGCACAACTGCGTTCATCCAAAATTCCCAAGTCCAGGATGAATCCCAAGTTATATCCCACGCTGAAGAATCTGGAATTGATAGGGCATTCTCACCACTACCAGGAAAATAAGCAGATGCTGTACCAAACTTTTTTGTTGTGGTGTTAGTTGTTACATTGTCAGCGGTGACAGTACGAGCCGCTTGAGAACTATCAGTAAATGTAGTGCCGGAATTTGCTCCATCACAATGTAAAAGTAACTGAGTGTCACCCCCCATATCTCCAGCATATTTCTGATAGAACCCGTTAGTACCGAATGTCAGAGTAGATGCGTCTTTAGGTATCCACTGGTTAGTGAGTAAATCAGTTTCTCCGAAATCGGATGCAGCATATTGGGTTCCATCTATCCAATAAAGTTCAGCTATAAAACCTTGAAACCAATAATAAGCAGATGAAACTCGACGCCCTATGGATATCTCCCCATTGTTGCAGCGTATATCACTATCTTCAGCGATAGTAGTATTTGTATCCCATGCGGTGATTTCTTCACCATTTATATAAACGTGTAACCGATCTGAAGCAGCGGCTTGTGTACTATCCCAAGCCATAACAAGATGATACCAAGCAGACACATCTCTAAAAACTTGAGTTGATATACGAATTGCACTATCGCCTGATTGAATATATAACTTATCAGCAGCTTGCCAACCTGTTTGAGTACGAGTACTATTTGACCCTTCCCAAGTACCCAACAACCTCTGATCTCGGCCGGTGTCACCTCGTTTAAACCACAAACTCTGGGTTCCTTTTGTAGTTGAACCACTACTAAGTCCTGTTTTATTCAGGTAAGGTTGATCGGCATTATTAAACCGCAGAGATTGATCTATAGTATAAGCCCCACCACCAGATGCCCCGGCAAGTATGTTTTGTCCGATAATACTCATACTTAATAAATTACCTTAGGCTAATGCTAATGTGGCTACGGCTTGAATTGAAGTCCCTGATCGTATGACATAATCAATCCTATCCGAAGCTGCAGCAGTTGTTGTTAATGTTGGAGCTGTTCCACCAGCAAACTCCCAATCAGTTCCCCATGAGGCTGTTCTACTTCCAGTACCGTCTTGGGTGATAAAGATTGAACCACTTTGTCCTGCTGTATCATTTGAAGGATTGGCGAATGTTGCATTGTGTGCTAAAGTGACAGAAAAGTTATTACTGTCTGCCATGTCAATGGTGATTGTTGCAGCTGATGTTAGTGCAGTAATTTCTCCACTTTGACCTGCCGTCCAGTTATTAACCGCTGTAGAGGCTGTTTTAGTATCCATTTGTGTTTGGATAGCTGATGTAACTCCATCACTGTAGCCTAGTTCAGTTGCAGTCAGTCCGGCAGGAATTCCATCTAGTACATTCAATTCTGCTGCACTAGATGTTACAGAAGCCATAACATTTAATTGTGCAGCTGTAGCTGATACTGCTGTACCTGCAATAGAGATGCCACTATTATCTGTAACAGTAAGGACTCTACCAGTAGGAATTG
>VTLG01006096.1_pt1 | contig 23706 bp, 29 predicted proteins | sample 4694571 | NCBI WGS metagenome assembly VTLG01 (sample SAMN12604809, study PRJNA352737) | marine metagenome | biome: ENVO:00000447; feature: ENVO:00000209|ENVO:00000569|ENVO:01000036; material: ENVO:00002151; isolation source: viral sequences binned using virsorter ...
TTAGATGACTTGGAGATATTTTTATTAAACACATACAACAATTTGAATAGGAGTTGAAGATGAACAAACCAATAGTAGCTAGTCTCTGTGGTGGTACTGAAAGCCTTTGGCTATCATGTGGTGATGCAGGTATAGATGTATTCTGTGAAGCGAGTACCTATGAGTACCACTCATTTGAAACAGACAAGTATGCCGAAGCAGTAGCTAGGTATAACATACCTCACATCAAACAACATGGTGACGTTAGGAATTGGACTAAGCTAAAAGGCAGAGATGTATTCCTTTTAGTTGCAGGTTTTCCTTGCCAACCATACAGTGTAGCAGGTAAGCAGAAGGGTACAGATGATGAACGTGATTTGTCTGACATAATGTATGATGCATTGGAAGGGTTGAACCCTAAGTACTATCTCTTTGAGAATGTTGTGTCCAATGCTAGGCATACTTGGTATGACTTCATTCGTGGTATCAGACCAGATGCTAAGATGTATATACGTAATAGTGGGGACGTGTCTCCTCAAGAGAGGAAGCGTGTCTACATAACTAACATAGAACACGATGACCTACCAGACTTGGGTTTAGTTATGACTGATATCTTAGAGGACGAGTGTGTATCTGACAGGGATAAATCCTACTGCATAGATGCCAATTACTTTAAAGGTGGTAGCATGAAGATGTACTTTGAGAAGTCACGCAGACAACTAGCCTTTAGCAAGGAAGGTAAGGTAGGCATGAGACAAGTCGGTGAAGCTGACCTCAAAGGTTATGACATCATCAAGCGTGTGTATGACAGGAAGGGCAAGAGTCCTGCCTTGACTACCATGCAAGGTGGGTGGAGACAACCGAAGGTAGAGTGTGGTCAGATTATTAATCGTAAGATTAATCCAGACACAGGCAAGAGAGATGACTACAACCCTAACATCAAGGCAGAGCCACGCATAGAAGTGAGGGCAGACCAGAAGACAGGCACGATTACTACTGTGCAGAAGGATAACGTAGTAGTAGACCACGAGCAGATGTATTGGAGAGCATTAACACCTCTTGAATGTGAACGTCTGCAAACCTATCCAGATGGGTGGACTAAGTATGGCATCTTTGATGGTCTTGGATGGCAAGATCCACAGACACTAGAGTACGAAGGTGGTGAGTACAGAAAGCCTATATCAAATAGCCAACGCTACAAGATGATCGGCAATGGCTTCACTCGTGCAGTGATCTCGCACATATTAAAAGGAGTACAACAATGAATAAAGTATACGCAGTAGTATTTGAACCCTTCGAAGTTGATGGACTAGAGTACGTCAAAGAAGGATGTGGCTCTATGTGGACAGTAGACAGTCCTGTCAAGACATTTGCTACAAAAGAACTAGCTCAAGCTGAAGCTGACAAGTGGAACACAGGACAGGTAGTCGAGTGGGAAAGCAGAGAGCTTAAAGATGAACCAGATTTTATAATGGAGTAATGATATGAATGAAGAAGAATGGAATGACCTAACCAAAGACCAACAAGGCGATTGGATAGAGTATTGGAGCAACCTAGAAAATGAGGAGCAAGAAGATGAATGAGGGACAAAGTATATTTTTAATGATAGCAGTGCTAATAGGTGGCACAGTTATTCTCAACGCTTGTATGATACAGGTGATGTGATGAGTGACGACTTACGTATAACATTAATCATAATCATGCTAATATACATAGCATCTGTAATGACATGGGAGATAGGCAAATGGCTATCCTAGAAACGGCTTTAATGTGTATGGCATTTAACATATACCACGAAGCAAGAAACGAATCCATGCTAGGACAGATAGCAGTGGGACAGGTAGTAATGAACCGAGTATGGGACAAGCGATTTCCTAACACAGTATGTGAGGTAGTTAAGCAAGCCGTTACTCATAAGGGTACAAATAAACCTGTGCTTTTTAGGTGTAGCTTTAGTTGGTACTGCGATGGACAGGTCGATGACGTGAACAAGGACAGTAAAGCATGGAGATACTCACTTGAGTATGCGTCCATAGTCCTCAGTGGTAGGATAGTGCTTGACATAACCGAAGGTGCTACACACTACCATGCTACCTACGTAAGACCTTCTTGGGCAAGAACCAAGACTAGAACGACAAGGATAGACAGGCACATATTTTATAGGTGGGAGAAATGAATATTAAAAACTATCCCAAAACTTATAGGATAATCCTGTTTGTATCACGAGTTATTAATGTATTAACAGGTGGCTCGTGGTATCAATCCTTCTCTGCTCGTAACCACGATTGGAAGAGGGAAGGTAAATTTAATTTAGTAAGACTTATTGACTTGCTATTAGGAGATGGACATTGTATGATGTCTTGGATAGAGTATTATCTTAAACAACACAAACAACATAAGGAGAATTAATATGGCTTTAGATTTTACAGCAGACGGAACAGTAATCCCAATGGAATTGGATTTCACTACACGTACTGAACCTACACGAATGGAAGGTAAGAAGTACGTCATCAACAATGACACTGATGAAGTGTTAGGTATTGTTGGTAGTAAGTTCAACTCTGTCACACATAAAGAGTTCTATGACAAAGTTTGGAAGACTATGTCAGAGCAACTAGGTGCTGATGCAATGGAAGGGGTTCAAGTTAGATGGAACACGGCACGTAATGGAGCATTCGCTATGCTTGATGCTACTATGCCTAGCACTACAAAATGGATTACAACACCCAAGCACCAGACAGAGATATCACAACGAGTGATAGCCCTGCATGGTGTGGATGGGTTATGTTCCAACCAAGTATTCTTTGGTGCGATAGATTTCTTTTGCACTAATGGTATGATCAGAGGTGAGCATGACAAGGTGCGAAGAAAGAACACTACTAACTTTAGTATGCATACCTTTATCAAGGAGCTAGAGAATGCTAACAGTGATTTCTATACACAGGCTGAACAGTTACAGACTTGGGCTAACACACCTCTTGAGTATAACAGCGTAAGAGATATGCTTCATTCCCTCATGGGATCTGAGAAGAAAGGTGACAAGATGCTTGGGTTATATGCTAATGAGGTGATGGATAGAGGACACAATGCCTTTGCTTTGTACTCAGCGTTCACTAACTATGCATCGTATGCAGATGAACGTAATGGTTTCAAGTTACGTAACACAGGCAACGATACTAATGCAGTTAGTATGTGGGGTAGAGAGCAGGAAGTTACCAAGTGGGTATCATCCAAGCAGTTCAAAGAACTGGTGGCTGCCTAATGCCAACGCTACTGCGTTATATGTGTCAGAGACATACACCAAAGGGGGTGAAGACCTACAGGTTTAATCCCCCTCGTCAACTTATTGATAGTGGTGTTGTGTCTCGCAAAGAATTGGGCAAAGACCTTGAAGAAGCTAAGAGGATTGCAAAAGAATTGAATAAGATTATAGATGATTACAGGGAGCAACAAGCTACTGAACTCAACGTCACTCGTTCTACTACACTGTCAGAATTATGTGACATATATCTTTTATCTAATGATTTCAATGCTTTACGTGATTCAACTAAAGCTGATTACATCTACTTTATCAAGGTACTTTGCTCAAGTTTGGGTGACAGAAGGTGGCACACAGTCACGAGCAAGTTGGCTAAGAAAAGCTACGAGCTGTGGGTCAAGAGAGGTGTGTCATTTGCTAACCACATTTGTAGTGTAGCATCTCGTATCTATAACTACGCAATAGAGATGGAGTTTGGTAACTACAATCCTTTCTCTGCTATCAGACGTAAATCTGCAAAGCCTAGACGTGTAGTGTGGACAAAAGAACAGGTCACTAAAGTGCTTGACTTTGCCTACGATAACTTTGAGTACCGAAGCATCGGACTAATAATCCAGATGGCTTACGAGTGGTGTCAAAGAATAGGAGACATGCGACTGCTTACATGGAATGACCTTGACATGGACAAGGGACAGCTTACTTTGGAGCAATCCAAACGTAGATCTAAGGTGTTCCTTCCCATAGGGGGTGACCTGTTTGACATGTTGCTACAGCAACGAGGGGAGTTTGGCTTTCAACAGTACGTAGCACCCAATATAAAGCCCATACAGGGGGTGTTCCACCCTTACGGACTGGAAGGTGTATCAAAGATTGGAAGGCAACTGATGAAGCAATCTGGAGTGCCTAACGAACTACGTCTGATGGACTTGAGAAGGACAGGAGTGACAGAAATGATTGACAGTGGTGTTCCAATGGGGCAACTTATGTCAGTGACAGGACACACAAACGTACAGTCAGTCAAGCCGTACATGAAACACACTTACGAGAGTGCAAAGAACGCTCTTAACACAAGGAATAAACACAATGCATAATATATATAACATATTAAATGATAAAGATATTGTTAATGGTGAAACAATTAGAATGAATTGTCCTGAATGTGGTGGATTTAAAACCTTTACTGCTACCAACAACATGGGCAAGCTATTGTGGAACTGTTACAAAGCGTCATGTAATTTGTCAGGCTCTAGGTCAGTACATCTGTCGGCTGATGACATACGCAAAACAATTAGCAGAGAGGAGTCCAATAAGTTGGATGACTTTGGTATGCCAGAGTTTGTTGTACCGTACAATGGACAAGCAGATCTGCGTAGATTCGCAGAAGAGTACAAGATATCTGTGAATGACATGGAGTATGACGTAAAAGATAACAGGGCTGTATTTCCCATCATACATGGTGGCTATGTAGTAGATGCAATAGGACGTAGCCTTAGAAATAGTTTGCCTAAATGGAAAAGATATGGGAATAGTGGGTTGCCATACACTTATGGTTATGGTAAGATCGCTGTAGTTGTAGAGGATTGTGTCAGTGCTATAGTTGTAGCTAAAGGCAGTGACGTATATGTTGGGGTTGCTGTGTTAGGTACATCACTGTCTGATGTACACAAGAAGTACCTGTCACAATTCTCTTCGGCAGTGATAGCCCTAGATCCTGATGCCCTACCAAAGGCAATGGAATTTTTTAAAGAGTTAAAGAGTGTAGTAAAGGAAGTACGAGTACTTAGATTAACCGATGATTTGAAATACAAACATCCTAACGACATTGAAAAACTAACAGCAATAGGAGATGAGATAAATGGAAACAGCATTAATACGTAGTCTTATGAAGAAGGACTTCTATGACGAGCATAGAGGTATTCGTTGTCCTGATAAACTATTTAGTAAGGACTTGCGTAAGATAAAAAACTCAGTTGATTATGCCATGCAAAGGTATGACAGGACAGTAACACCAGACGAAGTTGAAGCTCTGTTCATGGCGAACAATCCAACTATGACAACGGCACAGAAGCAAGCCTTTAGTGACCTGTTCTTTCGCATTAAGAAAGAGCAACCACTAGGGAATGACGTAGCACAAGAGGTGCTATCCAAGTTGTTCCAACAGGTAGTAGGTGAAGAGATAGCTAACTTGGGATTCGATTATGTAAATGGATCTCAGTCTAGCCTTGAACCTCTACGTAATATGTTGGAGCAGTATGGTGATGACTTCATACCTACTATGAATATACAGTGGGAAGACATGTCAATAGATACCTTGCTATCTCGTAATGATCTGGAAGCCAGATGGACATTCAACATCCCAAGTCTTACACGTAAGATAGAGGGAGTGAATGAAGGACACTTGATTGAGGTAGGTGCTAGACCTAACACAGGTAAGACATCCTTTCATGCTTCCATGATAGCAGGAGACAACGGCTTTGCTAGGCAGGGTGCTAACTGTGTTGTCTTATGTAATGAAGAGGGAGCGCATCGTGTGGGTATGAGATACCTAACTGCTTCCTCTGGTATGGATAAGTTTCAGATCAAAGAGAACCCTACCGTTGCACGAGAAAGATACGCAAAGGTTAAGGACAATATCCGATTGTTTGACGCTACAGGCAGAGACATGTCGTGGGTCGAGAGCCTAGCCAAGTCAGTTAAGCCTGACGTATTAGTGCTAGACATGGGTGACAAGTTTGCGAAGATGGGTGGTTTTGCTAGACAAGACGAGTCTCTTAAAGCTAACGCAGTCCATGCTCGTATGATTGCCAAGCAATATAACTGTGCTATATTCTACATGTCTCAGTTATCTGCTGAAGCAGAGGGCAAGGTTATACTTAACCAAGCCATGATGGAAGGTAGTAGAACAGGTAAGGCAGCTGAAGCTGATCTTATGCTGCTACTAGCCAAGAACCCTGACGTTGAAGGTGAAGAGGAACAGTCTCCTCAGAGACACATCAATGTCGTAAAGAACAAACTGTCTGGTTGGCATGGCAAGATTGTCTGCGAACTAGACTACAAGACAGCGAGGTACACAGCATGAGTACATTACAACCAGTTAAAGGCGCATTTTACAGACGATTTCAGCCCAATTCTTATAAAGAGAATGATGGTAAGGCTAAGAAGTGCGTGACATCTTACCTTAAAGCTAACGGACATGAGGTACTACCCTCTAAAGAGAACTATTCTTTTGACATTGAAAGTAAAAAGGGTGGACATACTTATTATTCTGAGGTAGAAATGAAGAACCAGTGGTCAGGAGAATGGAATCCTTCTTGGAAAGAGATACGAATACCACATAGAAAGTACAAGTTAGTAAATAAGTTTAAGGAATTAAATGATAGCAATGCCTTCTTTAATTTCTATGTTATCAGACGAGACTGCAAATTCGCTTGGCGAATCAAGGACTATCAGATGACACAAGAGTGTATAAAAGAAATATGGCTTGGCAATGTCGGAAGGAAAGAACATTTCTTTCACATACCTTTTGAAGAAGCTGAGTTAGTAGAACTAAAGGAAACAGCATGAGATTAATTTTAGACGTAGAGAATACCGTAACCAAACGTAATGACAAGTTACACCTTGATCCTTTTGAGAGTGACAACAGTCTAGTGTTGGTTGGTATGAAGACAGATGATATGGAGCAGGTGGTCACGTTTGATCATAGTGATGCCGAACCCACACCTAACGGACAGAAGATAGTTCAGGAACAACTGGACAAGACTACTGTACTGGTGTGCCATAACGTAGCTCACGATTTATTGTGGCTATGGGAATCTGGATTCACGTATGACGGTGTAGTATTTGACACAATGCTAGGCGAGTATGTCTTGCAACGTGGACAGAAACAACCACTGTCATTAGAACAGTGTGCATTACGTTACAATCTTGACACGCTTAAACAGGACACTCTTAAAGAGTACTTCAAGAACAACGTGTCAGTGCGTGACATACCGTACACAGAACTTGCCGAGTATCTTATACATGACCTGAGAGCAACATACGAATTGTCTAATCGTATCTACGATAAGCTATTATCTAATGACTCAGATCTTATGGACACAGTGAACCATACTAATATGGTAGCCGTGTGCTTGTGTAAGATATATCAGCGAGGATTCAAGGTGGACTTGTCCAAGCTAGATGAAGTTAGACGAGAGTTTGAACAGGAGAAACAGGGTATAGTTAAGGAACTTATACAGCAGGTTCGTGACCTTATGGGTGACAGAATTATAAATCTTAATAGTCCAGAGCAGTTGTCTTGGGTTATCTATAGCAGAAAGCCTAAAGACAAAGCTATGTGGGGTAACATGTTTGACCCTTACATGAACAAGCAGGACTTTCAGGACACTGTTAGATCGCATAGTGATGTCATCTACAAGGTCACAGCTTCTACCTGCCCTACCTGTAGAGGTCACGGTAAGGTGACTAAGATACGTAAGGACGGTACACCCTACAAGAAACAGAACAAGTGTGTTGATTGTAGTGAAAGTGGTTGGCTATATAAGACCAGACCTAATGAGGTTGCAGGTCTACGGTTCAATCCACCTACAGCTAAGTGGGTGAGTGCCAATGGGTTCAGTACTAACAAGCTTAACCTTGAGGTGCTTGAACACTTTGCTAAACGTAGTGGCAACACTAAGGCAGAGTTATTTCTACATAGAGTACGTAGACTGTCTGCCCTAGACACATACCTATCTAGTTTTGTTGAGGGTATATCTACCTTTACCAAAGCTGACAGTAAGCTACACGTTAGATTACTACAGCATCGTACTGCTACAGGACGATTCAGTGGGGCAGATCCTAACATGCAGAACATGCCTAGAGGTGGTACGTTTCCTGTGAAGAAGATCTTTGTGTCTCGTTGGGACGGTGGCAAGATACTTGAAGCTGACTTTGCACAGCTAGAGTTTAGGACTGCTGCATTTTTATCACAGGATAAGATTGCGATGAAAGAAATTGAAGAGGGCTTTGACGTACACAGCTACACTGCACAGGTCATAACCGATGCAGGTCAGCCTACGTCCAGACAAGAAGCCAAGGCACATACGTTTGCACCTTTGTATGGTGCGACAGGCTTTGGTAGATCACAGGCTGAAGCTTCCTACTACGAGCAGTTTACTAAGAAATATGTGGGTGTGGCACAGTGGCACAGGCAACTAGCAAGTGATGCTGTTAGCACAGGACGTGTTAGAGTACCATCTGGTAGATGCTTTCACTTTCCTGATGTAGTCAGGAGAGGTAATGGTACTGTGTCTCACTTCACTCAGATAAAGAACTATCCTGTTCAGTCGTTTGCTACGGCTGACATAGTTCCCTTGATATTATTAGAGATAGAGCATAGGCTCATCCCTTTTAAGAGTTGTATTGTAAACACGGTGCATGACTCTATCGTGATAGATGTCCACCCTGATGAGGTACAAACTGTATTAGATTTAGTAACGAGTATAAACGATAACCTTAAAACTATCATCGACAAGCGTTGGAATATAGACTTCAATGTCCCATTGAAATTAGATACAAAAATTGGAGACAATTGGCTTGACACCAAAGACGTGTGATGGTATAACTATAAAACATTTTAATCATAAGGAGTAAAAAATATGAATAATGATATTGTAACAACGACTATTAGTGACAACTTTGACGAGATGGCTAAAGCTATGGGATTAGCAGGGTCACCCTCGACTGAGGTTGAAAAGAAGTCAGTTAACCAGTTGGCTAGACTTCGATTAAATCACTCACCTATCATGGGTAGTGAGGAAGTAAATGGTAAATCAGTAAACATAGAGAAGGTAGCCAGTGGTACTTTTAAACTGGACGTACCTGATGATGCCACCTATTATCAAGGTGACATTGAGATCAGAGCGTTTATGCAGAGGTATATGTATAAGCGATTCATTAAGGGTAATGATGATACACCTAACAAGTTTATCAAGACTGTTATGGCTGACAACCTAAATGTTGATCTAAAGGACAACGATGGTGGACATAACTGTGGTAAACCTGCAGGGTTTATTCAGGACTTTGATGCCTTACCTGATAAGCAGAAGGATCTGATCAGGCAGATCAAGAGAGTGCGTGTTGTGTTTGGTGTAGCCAAGTTCGACAAGGCACAACGAGTTGAGGGTGACAACATAACGGATGCTGACTTGGGTTTTGTCCCATTCATATGGGAAGTGGACAACAAGGAAGCTTTCAAAACGATAGGTGTTCCCTTTGAGAAGTTGGCTAAACTTAAAAAGTACCCTCACAATCATACAATGTATGGTAGTTCAGAGGAAAGAAAGCTACCTAATGGCAATAGCTATTATGTACCTACTGTTCGTCTGGATTTGTCCAAGCAGATTAAAACTACTGACGAGGACAATGCATTGTTCGGCAACCTGTTAGCTTGGGTGACCAACTACAACCAATACATCATGGGTCTATGGAACGAGAACGTACATTCTCACGAAGACGTAGACACGGATATGGTTGACTCTTTCATCGACATCACTGCTGATGAGAAAGTACAGTAAGCCATGAATCACAGGGCAGAATTAAAACTGCACCGATTCCTTGAGCAAGCAGTTGACGGTGATAAGGTTTTGTCAGACACAAACATCGACAAGATTTGTGATGACATCAAAGAAGCTTTACACCGTCAGCTAGGCTCAAACAATTCTCGGAAAGAGTTTAGACTACGCATGTCTAACTTGGGCAGACCCACATGTCAGCTTTGGTTTGAAAAGAACAAGCCTGATCATGGAGAATCTTTCCCTTCTAACTTTGTTATGAACATGATGTTAGGAGATATAGTGGAAGCTGTCTTCAAGGGTCTGCTAAGACAAGCAGATGTAGCATACGAAGATGCCAAGAAAGTTTCTTTGGAATTAAGTGAAGAGACTACAGTAGATGGCACGTATGACGTTGTTATTGACGATGCTGTTGACGATATTAAGTCAGCGTCAGATTGGTCTTACAGGAATAAGTTTGAGTCTTTCGCTTCTCTCGCAGATGGTGATGCGTTTGGTTACGTAGGGCAACTGGCAGGTTATGCCAAAGCTCTTAACAAAAAAGCAGGTGGTTGGTGGGTTATTAACAAAGGCAACGGACAGTTCAAATATGTACCTGCTGATGGTATAGACGTGGACAAAGAAGTTAATAAGTTGTCTAGTAACGCAGACACTGTTAAAAGAAATGAGTTCAAGCGTTGCTTTGAACCTGTTAACGAAACATTCAGAGGTAAACCCACAGGTAATAAGATCTTAGGAACGACATGTTCGTTCTGTAGGTTTAAACACTTGTGTTGGAATAATTTGCAGGAGCTACCGTCTTTAATGTCTCAAGCAAAAGATCCAAAGATTGTTTCATATGTTGAAATCGGAAAGGAGAAATTATTATGACCGAAGATAAAGCTACTGAGCCAACTCTGGAAGAGATGGCAGAACAAATCTCCGACATGGAGAAGCAACTCAGCGAGATGCGACAAGCGTACCGTGACAAAAAGTATGCAGGTATACGTATTGCTATGGAAGCCAAAAGATCTGCAGAGCAAGCTTTGCAAGACGAACTAAAATCACTAGGGCTACCTAGAATACGTGCCTTTGGGCAAGGTTCTGTTTGGTGGTAAGTGTTATACGCTTCACATAAGTATAAGGTAGCACGTAAGTTAGGCTATCGTAGTGGCTTAGAAGTCAAGCTCTCTGAGTTTCTAACTGCTCTACAAGTAGACTATGTCTACGAGGGCATTAAGATTGAATGGGAAGACTTGGCATATAGAACCTACACTCCTGACTTTGTGCTACCTAACGGCATTATAATAGAGACAAAAGGACTCTTCACTCCTGCCGATAGAAACAAACATGTGTGTATACAAAAGCAACACCCCAAGTTAGACATACGTTTTGTATTTACAAACAGCAAAAGAAAATTAATAAAAGGATCAAAGACTACCTATGCTACATGGTGTGAAAAGAAAGGGTTTCTGTGTCACGACAGGATTATACCAGAAGCATGGCTAAAAGAACGAGGAAAAAACAAACACCCTAAACTTATACCTTTCAAGGGTAAAAAAATTATAAGGAGATAACTAATGGCAGACGATTTTAAAAATATACACATGCGAGTAGATGATCAAGACATACTTATTCGTATGTCACCTATACTAGATCATCAGAATAATTGGACAGGAGATGTAAACTTGCAGGTCATGGACTCTGCTACCAACCCTTTGTCTGATAGAGACTACGAAGACCTTATGTTCTTTGCGAGGATGTGCCTAGTAGGTATAGACCTAATGCGAACAGATGAAGATATATCCAGAAAGATATACCACGTAGTAAAGAGTGAGATGAGCAAGGAAGTAGAAGCTAGAAAAGAAAAACCACATATTACTAGACAAGGTAATATAATTAGGGTAGACTTTAATAAGATTAAAACGAAACTAAATGGGAGTGCATAATATGTTAAAAAAGACAGACGAAAAAATAGACATGGAAACAGAAACTAATTTTCACGAGAGGGATATGGTTAACAATCCACCACACTATAACCAAGACAGCATTGAGTGCATTGACGCTATTGCTTCAGCAACAGGCGAAGGCTTTCAGTTCTATTTACAGGGAAACATTATCAAGTACCTGTGGAGATACAGATATAAGAGTGACGTGCAAGATTTGCAAAAGGCTAGGTGGTACTTAGACCGACTCATTCAAGTACGGTCAGATGATTGTTAAGATATATCTAACAGTGAGTATAGACCAAGACGAGTACCCTGTACCTTCTGATGGTGATGTATCTGAAGAAGTAAGCCAAGCCGTTGAAGATTTTATCTACGATATAGACGGTATGAAAATTAAAAACCTTAGAGTAACAATGGAGAGTAAAACATGAATGATTATCAAAAGTTTATTGCAATATCTAGGTACGCTAGATGGATTGACGAAGAAGGAAGACGTGAGACATGGGAAGAAACGGTACACAGGTACGTAGATTATATCACGGATAAGGTTAAGGGGCATCTACCTAAGAAACAAATCTTTGATGCCATACACAACTTAGAAGTCATGCCAAGTATGAGGGCATTAATGACTGCAGGTTCTGCTCTTGAGAGAGACAACACTGCAGGGTATAACTGTAGCTACCTGCCTGTCGATGACCCAAAGTCTTTTGACGAAGCTATGTACATTCTATTGTGTGGTACTGGTGTAGGATTCTCAGTAGAAAGACATTACGTAAGTAAGTTACCAGATATTCCTGAAGATTTAGAGCAGGTAGATACGGTCATACACGTCCAAGATAGTAAAGAAGGTTGGGCAAAGTCCCTGCGTAAGCTGATAGGACACTTGTACATGGGAGAGATTCCGAATTGGGATACATCAAAGGTTAGACCTGCAGGTGCAAGGCTTAAAGTATTTGGTGGTAGGGCTAGTGGTCCTGCTCCATTAGTTGATCTTTTTAACTTTACTGTTTCCTTGTTTAAACAAAATGCAGGACGTAAGCTGTCTAGCTACGACTGTCATAATCTTATGTGTAAGGTAGGGGAAGTTGTTGTGTCTGGTGGAGTTAGACGTTCAGCTATGATAAGCCTGTCCAATCTTTCTGATGGACGCATGAGACACGCTAAGTCAGGTAAGTGGTGGGAGACAGCACCCCAGATGGCACTATCAAATAACTCTGTATGCTACACTGACAAGCCTGACGGTGAGACATTCTTACGTGAGTGGCTGTCTCTTGTGGAATCTAAGTCAGGAGAGCGTGGCATCTTTAATAGAGTATCAGCAAAGGAACAAGCTAGTAAGTATGGCAGACGAGATCCTAACCATGACTTTGGTTGTAACCCTTGCTCTGAGATTATTCTCAGACCTTATCAGTTCTGCAATCTAACTGAGGTTGTAATACGAGAGAAGGATAGGTTCGAAGACTTAAAGAGAAAAGTTATGTTGGCTACCATACTGGGTACAGCACAAGCTACACTCACTAAGTTTCCTTACTTACGTAAGATTTGGAATACAAACACAGAAGAAGAAAGACTTCTTGGTGTAAGCCTTACAGGCATTATGGATAATCAATTAACGAATGGAACTAAACATGGACTTGAAAGAACCCTTGAATCCCTCAGAGAGATCGCAGTTGAAACAAACAAAGAATGGTCAGCCATCTTTGGAATCCCCCAAAGTACAGCCATCACATGCATCAAACCCAGTGGTACAGTATCACAGCTTGTTGACTCAAGCTCTGGTATCCACCCTCGTCATAGCAATTATTATGTTAGGACTGTCAGGGGTGATAATAAAGATCCTCTTACTCAGTTTATGATTGACAGCAAGATACCTAACGAACCAGACTTTATGAAGCCTGACACACAAACCGTGTTTAGTTTTCCAATGAAGTCGCCTAAGAAATCTGTAGTACGCAATGACATGACAGCCATAGAACAGCTAGAGATGTGGCTTATCTATCAGCGACACTGGTGTGAGCATAAACCCTCTGTGACTGTGTCCGTTAGGGATGACGAGTGGATGGAAGTAGGAGCGTTTGTGTTTGAACACTTTGACGAGATGTCAGGTGTATCTTTCTTACCACACTCCGATCATACTTACCAACAAGCACCCTATCAGGACTGTACAGAAGACGTATACAATACATTTAGCAGTAGATTCGTTCATATAGATTGGAATAAGTTTACAACATATGAGAAGGAAGATAACACTAAGTCTTCTCAGACCTTTGCTTGTTCAGGTGACAGTTGTGAGATAGTAGATATAGGTGCATGACATGGAAATATTTATTATATATGCTGCCCTCTCGCTAGGAAACCTTACACACTTTGTGGAGTTTAAGGCTACAAGTTTTCCTACATTAGAAAAGTGTACTATGTTCTATGAGCAGAACAAGGATGTCATAGAGTCAAGCTTAGTAGACCACGTTAACTTAAAGAACCCTAACGCTAAAATAAAATTTATAGGATGTTCTCCTAAGAGTACATTCGGAGATATAATGAAAGGAGATTTAACATGAACAGACATCTATCCAGAAAGGAACGAGGGCTAGGTAAACATGACGCACCCTTAAAGATACAGTTTATGAAAGGGTACGATGGGTTTATCTATGGTAAGATACGCAACCCTTACGGCTCTGACACTATGTTGTACAGGGAATGGGAACGTGGGTTTAACACAGCCTACTATGATAACTTAACTAGAGGACGACATGAACTTAGAAAAAGAAGCAAAGACTTTCATGGAAAAAAGAAGCAGAGAACCTAAAACTTTATTTGAAATATTAAAAGAGATTAATAAAAGGTTGGAAAAATATGAGGATAATCTAAAAGAGATTAAGGATATGTTACGGAAGGTTTACTGGAAGTAAAGTGCTACGGAGATTCTTTTCCGTAAGTATATAGCTTTGTCATGTCTCTAAGCTTTATACCTTTTAATACTGTTGCTTTCTCTTTATCGGAAAGCTCGTCCCATTCAGGATAGAGGTCATATAGGCTTTGTTGATTCATTTCAAAAGGCTCTCTATTTTCCTCTTCTACAAATCTATACCACCCTTTGTTTCTTTGATCTGTTGATAGCCTTCGGTAGTCTGTCATTACCTTGTAGCCCATGACTTTTGTAGGGTCATCTATGGCAACTACGGCATTGTCTGGATCTCTAAACATATCTATCATAGTTTTAATATACTGACGTGCATTATCTTTAATGTAATATTCTCTGCTGATTCCCCTAGATGACAATTCTTCTCGTTTATCATCGTACCTTTCTCCCCATACGTTAGCGATGGTTTGAGCTTCATGGGCAATAGCAGGTAAATGCTGCCGTATTAACTTATTCTCAAAGTTTTTAACTGAGGGTATCCTAGATCTACTGCTAACGTCCCACTTGTCAAACCCTAGAGACTTCATTATTTTTCCTTCTTCACTATCAGCCGTGTACATGTTAAGACCTAACGCTACTTTAGCTAGTGGCGCAACTCTTCTTCTTTCTTCTTGGAAAGGATCTTCCTTTTTAGGCAAGGCGCTCTCGTCTACCACTACTCCAAAAGGATCGTATCTTCTAAACGGTTTTGTTATCCCTTCAATAAAAGCACCACCTGCGTCTACAATCTCAGGGTCTTTACCTGTTTCTTTGTACGCAAGCCCACGCTGACCTAATCCTCTTTGCAAATCTATTACCTGATTCATAGGTACAGCAAAGGAAGAGAAGTAATCACCTAACATCTGACCACCGTTCTTAGCCCACCATTCGTCATTAGTTATGTCTTGACTGTTAAACAAGGACGCTGCTTCATCTACCAAATTACCTGCTACACCAGTTCTAAAGCTTGTGCCTAAGAATGTTTCAGCCCATTCTCTTCTATCAAATGTACTAAAGAAAGCTTCCCTGCCCCCTGACATCCAACCTGCATCTTGCCTTGCCCTAGAAAACTCATTCACCATCTTACCTAAGAAAAAGAATTGTCTAAGTGGGAATAGAGGAGTTACGTCTAACACTGTGCCATCTCCTACTGGTATAAGTTTGTAGTCTTCCCCCTGCTGATCTGTTTCTTTAAGCATATAGGATGCTCCCATAATACCTAATGCGCCTGTTGTGTTACGTGCTATCATGCGATGTTCTCTTTGGGTTAGTCCAAACACCTCTCTCTTACCAGTTCTAGGGTTTATCTGCCCAAACTTTTTAGCTCCGTATCCTGTATGACCATACATTCTTCTAACCACAGGCATCAATGCTCCTACAGAGTTTTCTGCCATGAGTTCCATACTCTTTGCCATGAATCTTGGAAAGGGTACTAGAACTGTTAGGTTATATTTTGTTATAAAGTTAGCAAAGGCTTTACCAAAAGGAGACTCAGGAGGGTTGGCATAAGTAAGATCCAATGCCCTCTCGGTTGCTTCGGCAAATATCTCGTTGGCTGTTACACTCAAACCTTCTACTTCCTTCCCTGTCTTTGGGTCTATCGTACTTTTAAATGTAGGGTTTAAGTCTTTAGCATCGTTTAGTATGTCTTCTAACCTGCCGTTCTTTAACTGCTCTTCTAAATCTATGCCCCACTTATTCCTAAACAGACGTTGGGCTTCACCCATAAACATTCCTCGTCTTAACATAAAGTCTTGCCAACGGTTAGGTCTATTTAATAACTGGGTAAAGTCTTCTGCCCTAGACATAAACCTATCAAAGGTAGTGTTGCTACCTCTGCCTGTAGACAATTGTATTTCGTTAATTGTATTAAACATCCTGTCAGCAAACTCTTGTAACTTTGGATGGGCTACTAAGTCTGGATTGTTAGGATCTCCCAACAATAAATCGTTAAATTCTTTTGCCGTCTTTCTGTCTGCATAAATATATCGCATACCTGCAAAGGCATCTGTCCATGTAGTTCCTTTTAACAATCTATTTTGTCCACCAAAAAAATTGCCGTTTGCAATATCCGTAGTTGCCGTTTCAACAATATTGTTTAGTGCTTCTATAGGAGTACGGAGTAAACCTGACTCTAGGTTTCTTGCTGCCGTTGCTATCTGGGACACAAGAAGACCACGTCTTACGTTCTCTACTCTTCTAAACCATTGAGCCGTTCTGCTCTGGTTTCTTAACATCTCTTCTAGTTCTTCTTGCTGTTTAAGGCTCTTAGGCTTTACCTTCCTAGCTAACTGAGAGTACTTGTTCAATGTCTTTCCTGCTACACTTGCCGATCCTAAATGCATAAGAGTAAAATCTTCAAAGGACATACCTGCTTTATCAAGTGCGTCCCATAAAGGATGATCTGCTCTGAGAGTAAACTTACCATTCACTACCGAATCAAAAATATTTTCCATTACTGTTTTCTTAACAGTTCGTCTTCTTCTTCGCCCTGTCTTTCCATCTCTGTACGTTTCTCTTTTAGTTGCTTTCCATGCACTAGGGTTTGCATCTCTTAAATGTTTAGCTACAACTGTCAGAGCTTCAATGTTGTCAACCTTTAGTACTCTATCGAACAATTCTTCCATGTCGTACTTATCTTCTATACCTTTCTCTAGGTATATACTTTGTGGCATTCTTGGGTCTTGTCCTGTTTGTAGATAACTTTGATCTTTTTGTTCTACCTGTGAAATAGATCTATTCTTTGCTTCTTCAAGTTTCTTTGGGTCTAAAAATCTCTTGCCCCCCTTGACTGTAGTAACGCTAACGTAGTCCTCATCTCCTCTGATCTTGTTTTTGTTTACTGTAAGATTATCTTCAAACTCTTCTATAAGTTCGTTGTGCATCTTAGTTTCAGACTTAACGATTACAGAGTTTTCTTTTCTTTTTTTCTGTTTTACTTCTTCTGTTTTGGCTTTTAGTTTTAAAACATTATCACTGATCTTCTTTGCCTTTGCTAGTGTTTTCTTTTTTGGTTTAGAATTTTCTATAGCTTTCCCTGCTTCTTCTGCATTTTCTGCTATGATCTTGCCGTTAGCATCTATTCGTTCTAATGTTTCGTTTGAAACCTTTCCGTTTTTTTGTTGCTCTAACTTAGCATCTTCAATGGCTATCTTTTTTCCTTTGATTGCCCTGAACAACATAGGTACTGCTTGAATTACTCCGACAAAAGTAACTGCTTCAGCAGCCAACTTTCCTCTTTCTACAAATGGATTTTCTTTTGCTTTCTCTGCTTCCTCTGCCATCCACGCTTCTAATTCAAGATCCGTCATATCATTAAATTTAGCTTTAAGATAAGGCGATACTACGTTTGTTATTAGAGATTCTTCTGGATCAAAAAAGGTAGCACCTACTATAGCTTCACCTAAAAACATACCTTTATAACCGTAGCTTCCTAGTTTAAATAGTTTATTAACTAATCCAAAGCCTGTCCCAAATTGTGTACCTGCTTCAGCAAGTCCCCCTACAATAGAGTCAGTAGTACCAAAGCCTTTGTCTACCTGTGTGTCTATATAATTAGATAAATCGTAGAGCATGTTGGCTTCTTTATGTTCTGCTTTAAATATTTCTTTTTGTTTTTCGTATTCGCTTCCAGATAAATAGTCTGGTATTTGAAATAGATCTGCTAAATCATATCCTTTTTTACCTCGATCTTCCCATTGAAATGTTCCTAAATAAGATTTTGATGCTTCGTCTATGTCACCTATAGTTTGCAATAGCTCTGCAATTGCTGAAGGAACACCTCTAACAAGTCCTTTAGCAACCTCTTCTCCATAATACTCTAGGAATGCCTTCTCCTTTTCAGGAGCAAGCTCTGTTTTGTGTTCAGTTGTTGTTTTAATTGGGGGGATTTGTGCGAAGTCACCTTGGGTATCTTCATGGGTCACTCCACCACTATTTTCAAAAGCAGCATTGTCTTCTTCTGATGGAGTGTTTTCTGTTTCTTGAGGACGCACATTAGAAGGCATAGGCGATAAAACAGTAGCCTTGTTTTGCTGTAGGTTTTCAAAAACAGCGTTGTCTTCTTCTGACGGAGTGTTCAATGCTTGTGCCATTAGGGAGTAGACGGTATATAAGAGCTTTTAACTGCTATATCGTTTTCATTATAGAATGTTAAGGCTAATGGATTGTTTGGATGATTAGGTTGAGCGGCAAACCCTTTAAAAACTTGGTATACAGGTGCGTCACGAGTACCTAAATTTATAACGTCCCCTACTGTTAGTGTTCGTGCAAGTCGAATTTTTTCCCTTGCTACTTTAGCAGGATCTACTTGTGGTCCACCTTGAAAATTTGAACTAAGCTGTGCAACCGTTGGAATTTCAGGTACTTTTACACGGTCTGTAAGTTTTTGGTCTTCGCCCTTCCTGAAGCTTATGCGCTTCTTTAATTCATTTTTATATTCTTGCAATATATTATTTCGATTAGAAACTATAGCGTTAAACATTTTTGCACTAGGTTGTCCTGCGTTGGGGTTGTCAGGATTAAAGTCTTCTGCTAATAAATCTAACGCTTCTATAGTTCCTTGATAAGAACTATAAACTCGGTTATAATTACCCTCAAACTTTTCCGTCATTCTTCCAAACTCTCCCATTTCTATAAGATCACCGAAGCTACTTTTCTTAGTTTGGTTTGTTAAAGTTAAAGCAAAACGAGCTACTGACTGCTCAAAATGTGGGGAGTCTTTATTTAATTCAAGAAACTTCTTAGTTAATCTGGTGCTAAAGCTTTGCTGTTTTTTAATTGTCTCCTCAATTTTTTTCTTTTCTGCGACAGGTAGATTCTGGTTTTTTTGTAGATAATTTTGTAGTCCAAATATCTTTTTTTCAGTTATTTCGATTTGTTCTTTAAATCCTTTGGGGTCTCCTAAAGACATAGCCAACTTTAATTGAGGAGCTAGTGTTGTTGTATAAGGGTTTGTATATTTTTTCCCCTCTATTGTAGCCGATAAATAATTATTCCTTACCCAATCTAATTGATTTGGCACGTTATTGATTTCGTGTTCGCCATTAACATTTACGGTAAGCAACTCATTAAACGCACCTAGACTATTATCTTCAGATATTTGCTTTAGCCTTTTTAGTTCTTCAACTCCTGCAGGTCCTCCACCCATATAGGCAGCCATTAAGTTTTGATCTCCCCCAAAAATAGTATAAAGCTGTTGCTCTACCTCTTGTAGTTTATCCATCTTGTCTAGTCTTCTAGTATACATAAGCATATCTTTTTGATGCGCTCTTCCTGCCGCAGCTTCTGCTGATCTAGTAGCCCTGTCCTTTTCTTTTTCGTGCCTATCCAAATAGCTTTGAAAGGACTGATCCATGCCCTTTGCTCCTAGTCCAAGTGCTGTCATTAACTTCATTCTATTGTTCCCTTCTTGTCATTAGACCCATAGGAGCTTGTTCTTGTGGTAGTTGTGGTGACGGTGGCATACCTTCTTGAGCAAGGGCTTCTGGTTCTGGCGATAGTGGTTTACCTATCTTCCCTTTCTTTCTAGCTAACGCTATAGTAGCTTCACTTATTCCTCCACCTTCAGGTTTTTCCATGCCACTCTTGTACGGAACATTGTTAGCTTCTGCTAAGTTAGTCATCAACTCTACTAATAAAGGTATCATAAGTATGCCCACATCTATCGTGTGCTTTCCTTCCATTACTGAAGAAAGTTGCATTGAATTAGCTATTGTTGTTAACGGTACACCTAACTCTATTACTGTCAGTAGTTCTGGGGCAAACTCTGGATCTTCTAGTTTAGGAATGTAATACTCCATAGCTTCCTCAACACTGGCATATTGTGGTGGTTGTTGCCAAGGTCTTCCCCCTACTGGAGCAGTTAAGCTTTGTCCGGGAATTGGAGCGTCTATTGGTACTTCTCTACTCATACTGTTTCTTTCATGCTTTCTCTTACTTTTCTAATTGCCATTATATAATGAGCAACACGTTCTTTTACGTCCTCTTTTGCTTCTTGTACTGTAGGTGTTGTCTTACTAAGCAGACCTCTACTTTCAGATTTTGGCTGTATATCCATAGGTTTCATTCTATTAATTATTGCTTCCATATTTGCAATGGCACTTGATGCAGGATTTGTGGGATTGTTACTACTCATTAAAAAGACCCCTTAAACCAACTACCTAAAATAGTCTCTGTCCCTGCAGTTAAGAACGTACCTATTAAATTACCAAAACCTACGGCACTGTCATAATCAGCTTTCATTTCTGTTAACTCCTTTGATGTATCAGACTGTAGCTGTGCAACAGCCATTTGCACTACACGCTGTCTTTCATTCTCTGTACTTTCCCATGACATTTCCATAATGTCGCTGTACTGTTGCCACAAATTATTGTAAGCACTGTTAGACATATTAAGTACAGCAGTAGCATTTAATTCATTAGCTCTGTTAATAGCTGTAGTGTCAGCCGTAGCTATTTCTCTTCGCCACTGTGCGTTGCTCTGGTCTATTAGTAATCTGTTCTTTGCATTGAATTGGTCACGCTGATTCTGCATTTCATTATTAAACTTTTCCATAGCATTAGTTTCACCTGCATTGAATTGTCTATGAGCATTCTCTTGGGCAGCATTAAACTGTGACGTTTGAGTCCTAAGTTGTGCAAAAAATTGATCCACTTGATTCTGACTTGTAGCGTTAAATTGTCTAGCCGCATTTTCTGCAGACTGGTCATTAAATAAAGACTGTATTCTTTGTTGCCCTTTAAATAGTTCTGTCTGTTGTTTGTTGGACAAGTTAGCCATGTCTCGCTGTAAGAATGACTGAGCATTCATTACTGCAGATTGCTGTCGATTACTTAGATTAGCCATGTCTATATTAGCCAAAGCACCTGCTTCAGCCATAACTAATGCCTGTCTATTACTGAGATTGTTAAGATTCATAGTGTTAGCCATACGGCTATTCTCTAATGCGATCTGTTGATCTGCATTAAAGTTCATGTTAGCTATATCAGCTATCTTTGCAGAGTTCATAACTCTCGATTGAAAAGCTTGGTCAAATTCTATACCCATAAACGATGCACGTTGTTGGGCAGCAAGCATTGCTCGTTGTTGTCTGTTGGAAAGATTCTGGGATTCAAAGGACGCTATTGTCTTTGCATCAGCCATTGCTATTGGAAGAGCAGACTCTAAGGATGCTTGCACCATAGCCTGTGCTGACATACTAGATGCCCCTAGTCCCCTTTTAGCCATCTCAGTTTGTACTGCTCTTAATGCTCCTGCCGCCCAAGGTGGTGGATTAGTAGAGTCAAAGTCAGCAGTTAAAGTTTCTAACTGTCCTTGTACGGTAGCTTCTTTTGATGGGGTAGTTTCTGCTGCCTGTACTTGTTCGGTAAACTTAGATGCTTTCTCAGCGTCAGCTACACCTTCAATTAATTCTCCTGCTTCTATCTTTCTTTGTACAGGGTTCTCTAGCTTTATGGCTGTACCTTGTGCTGATGTCAGGTCTGACACACTTGACTTGGTAGCTTCGGCTGCTGTTACTTTACTTCGTGAATCTGTTGGATCTAATTGGGCTGCATTTATAGCTTGCGTAGTGGCAGTTACTTTGTCTGACGCTTTGTCTGCGTCCATAGTACGTGCTTTAGCTTCTTCTGTGATGCCGTGCCAAGATCTTAAAGGTTGACCCTGTCTGGGATCTCCAAAAGGAAATATAGGTTGATAGCGAAAGTCGTATTCAGGATTAGGGTTAAAAGCTGTGGCTTTAGTTGTACCTGCTTGGGTAGCTGTACCTGTAGGTGACTTACCTACCTGAGAACCAGTGGGATCTATTGCCTGACCTGCTTCAGTAGGCACACCATAGGGAGTAATGGCTGCCCCTGTTGGTAATTTAGGATCTACAACTCTTTTAGCTGCAACTTGAGCTATTGTTTTTTTAGTTGGAGTTGCAGGAAATCCTCCACTTGTTGGATCACTCCTCTGATTTAATCCATCTTGAATCCTACTCTCTCGTTGTGCAGAACCCCCCTCCTGCATTTTAACTAGACCACCAGATACCATCTTCTTAGCTACGTCTTGGTAACGCATCATCTCTGCCTGTCTATCAGGATTGTCCTGTAAAAATTGTTGAAAGTCTTTTATGTTTCCCTGAAAGCCCATTGCATTGGCTATCTTCTCTACACCAGAAGGTTTGAATCCCTGAAACTGTTGTCCTTGTTGTGGTTGTTGAATCATTTAACGTCCCTACTTAATACTCTATCTAGCTTATCTTCTAGTCTATGTAATGCTTCCATTACTCCATGCATTTCTTGCTTTACCTCTGATCTTGACGCATATTCTTCTCTTGTTTTATTCAGAAGTATGTCTAGCCTTTTTACTTCTAGCATCATGTTACGAAATGTCCATAGTGCAGGAGCTATCACAAGGGTTAGAATTAAATTCCAAAACATTACTGGGTCAATTTCCATTTATTTAAAACTCTTATTCATTGATTCAAGAACGCTATCTATGTTTGGCTCTTGACCGTCAGGATCATATTTACAACGGTACTCAGTTGGACATTGCCCTTCTACTACTAATGTATATGTATCGTTTGCGCCTTTGTACAGACAGACTTGCTGTCCATTTCTAGCTTGTACTCTTTTATATCTACGGCATGTGATGTACTTAGGGTCTTCCCTCATGCCTAGTCTTTTCTCTTGCTCCCAAGTCCAATCACTGAACTTTTTTAGGAAGCAGGTGAAGCACTGCTTAATGTTGTCTGATTGTGCTAGGTGTATTGTACCATATTTATCTGCACATAAGTATTCAAACGTATACTGTCCACCTTCTTTTCTTACGCAGTTATCCGAACCAACCCCTGTCAAACCCCATAAGTGTGTATATAAAAGTACCCAACACACCAGTACCAACAGTAAGAACCACTGCAAGTACGACATACATTATAACCTTTTCTCTAAACTGTTGTTTATCATACACTTCCTTCTGTCTTCTCTTACGGATTTGCCCTTCCATCGCAAGTAGGTCATCCCAAGATTTTGAACCGTGAGTAAACATTAGAAACTGTTTTAGCTCATACCTCTGTTCTTCTAACTTTTTCTTGGCAGTAAATGC
>VTLG01007887.1_pt1 | contig 23704 bp, 16 predicted proteins | sample 4694571 | NCBI WGS metagenome assembly VTLG01 (sample SAMN12604809, study PRJNA352737) | marine metagenome | biome: ENVO:00000447; feature: ENVO:00000209|ENVO:00000569|ENVO:01000036; material: ENVO:00002151; isolation source: viral sequences binned using virsorter ...
CTGGTCGGGTCCAATCATGGTTGGATAACCCAGAATCAAGACTCCCAGTGAGCTGCACCGTCTTTGTCGTAGAGGATTCTATGGAGGGAAAAGATGGAATCGAAGCAAGCTGGAGATATGTCAGCCATGGACTCCGCTATGGAGCAGGAGTTGCTGTGCATTTATCAAAGCTCCGTCCCAAAGGAGCAGAAAACGGAAAGGGTCTTACAGCTTCTGGCCCAGTATCCTTCGGAAAAATCTACTCATCACTCAATGAAACACTCAGACGCGGAGGCATCTACAAAAACGGTGCTGTTGTACTTCATCTCGATTTGTGTCATCCTGACATCCTTGAGTTTATTACTACTCCCAGAGAGGAACTTCCCTGGGTCAAAAGGTGCGTCGACATTGATTCGGGATGGTGGCAGAACTGTAATAATCAAGTAAAAGATGCCTTACTTTATGGCATAAAATCTGGAGACATTTGGCTCAACAAAGTAAAATACGATGACAAAGGAAAACGAATCTATGGCAACGTCTGTCTTGAGGTTTACCTGCCCTCACGCGGAACATGCTTGCTACAACATGTCAATCTCGCAGCCTGTGAGCTCGGCACCGTCGAGTCGGCTTTCGATCAAGGTATGTCCCAACTGTGCGAGCTCCATGGTAGGACAGGTGTTGGAGCAACTGGAGAATACTTGCCAGCTGATATCGACCGCCAGGTTGGCCTCGGCATCCTCGGCTTAGCTAACCTCTTACGTAAGTATCATGTAACTTATGAAGAGTTTGGAAGCCAATTAGAGAAAGTTAATGGAGGTGAATACGGTGCTGGGCTAGCATACCAATTAGCATTCAATTTAATGCTAGGTATACAAAGAGCTGCCGATATCGCTGAAGAAAATAATATGGTAAGAGCTTTTGCTATAGCTCCTACTGCCTCCTGTTCTTATAGGAGTCAAGATCTGGCTGGATTCACAGCCACACCTGAGATAGCACCTCCGATTAGTCGGAAGGTAGATAGGGATTCAGGCACCTTTGGTGTACAATCCTATGACTATGGTGATGTAGAAATCGCCAGTGAAGTTGGTTGGGATGCTTACAAGAAAGTAGCAGACGAACTGATGAAAATGTATGATAATACGGGACTTCTTCACGGATACTCATTCAACTCTTGGAGTGATGTGGTAACCTACGATCGTGAATTCGTGGAAGAGTGGTTAGCTTCACCCCAAACCTCCCTTTACTATTCCCTGCAAGTAATGGGCGACACACAAGATAAGACCGATGCGTACGCTGCATTAGATCAGAACGAAGTCGATGATTACTTACAGGATATTCTCGGAAACGAGCCGATAACCTGTGACTGTCAAGAATGATGAGGAAAACACCGTACCAAAAATTATTAGAAAGAAAACGTAAGTGGTCTCCAGTACAGACCACTCCTGGAAAATTTAGAGATGGATCAGAAGATACTATTAGGCGTGCGCTCGCAGCACGTCATATGGAGCTACCTGTGGGTACCTTCATTACGGAAGGGCTTGAAAAGGCTGTTCCCGATCACGCTAGAACATTATTAGAAGATAATGTCAAAGATGAAGTAAGACATGATATTGCTTTACAATATATAGTAAACGCTCATGGAGTGGATGAGAAGACAGAAAATGAAGCAAAGAGGATAAGAGATGCTTGGATATCACATCCTGATCACACTATTACAAAGGCCCTTGTTGTTGAGCGAGCCATTTTTTTCGTCATTCTTCCGTTCTTTCGTTTTAGTGGCGATAGTGGTACTCGTACTGTCAGCGCCGACATTAGCCGAGACGAACAAATTCATGTTGCAACTAATTCCCTTGTATGTCGTGAGTTGGGTTTATCTCCTAGTCAATCTTTGGATAAACTTAGGAAGGCCACCATTAACTGGATTATGGAACCCCTAGGTATAAATACTACTGATAAATATTTAGACAAAAAATTTTGGCTGGATGCTAGTGATCGTTTAATGTATGAAGGTAAAGCTCCAGAGTTTTCTGACACACAACGAGCACGTATGCCAGCATTCTTTGAACATGCAAACACCAATCTCCCTAAATACGCTTAAGCTACACAATGCCAGATTGGATGAACTAATTAACAGGCTTGATTCTAACTACAGTTGGAAACCAGTTCATCCTAAAGAACCAATCGAATCTATTATGTATCGTGCGGGTCAAGCCAGTGTTATAGAATATATCAAATCAATTATGGAGGAAGAAATCTAATGTGTATCCGTGTATCTACACCAAAGCCACCTGATCCGCCACCTTTAGCACCAGCAGATCCGCCACCAGAGCCACCTAAAGATCCGTTACCTGATCCAACACCTTTAGAAGCAGATGTAAACCCTGCTGTACGTAGAGCTAAGTCTCAGAAAAAACAAAGTACCCAAGCTAAAGGCACTCAAAGTTTAAGAATACCACTTGATCCAGATGTTAATACAGGCGGAGCAGGACCAGCTGGAGGAGTACAATAATGAATGCACGTGAGCGTTACAACAAACTATCTAGTGGTCGTTCTCAGTTCCTGCACACCGCAGTAGAGTGTTCTGAACTCACGTTACCTTATTTAATCACGGACGATTTATCTTCACATCCTAATCATAAAACTCTTATAACTCCCTGGCAGAGTGTAGGAGCTAAGTGTGTAGTAACGTTAGCAGCTAAACTTATGTTAGCGTTACTACCACCTCAAACTACATTCTTTAAGTTACAAGTAAGAGATGATAAATTAGGTGAAGAGTTACCACCTGAAGTACGTAGTGAATTAGACTTATCTTTTTCTAAAATGGAAAGGATGGTTATGGATTACATCGCTGCATCAAGTGATCGTGTCGTAATACATCAAGCATTGAAACATCTTATTGTAGGTGGTAATGCTTTAATTTTCATGGGCAAAGATGGTTTAAAAAATTACCCATTAAATAGGTACGTTGTTAACCGTGATGGTAACGGTAACATTTTAGAGATAGTAACGAAGGAACTTATTAACCGCAAGAGTTTAGGTAAAGAGCTGCCTGAACAAAAACCTAATCGTCCAAACGATGAAGGTGCTGCAAGCTCAAATGGAGACGATGTAGAAGTATACACTTATGTCAGGATGGACGACAAGAGTGGTCGTTGGGTTTGGCATCAGGAATGTCAGGATATGATATTACCTGGTAGCCGTAGCACAGCGCCAAAATCTGCAAGTCCATGGCTGGTTCTCCGATTCAATACAGTAGATGGAGAGGATTACGGACGAGGTAGAGTTGAGGAATTTGTAGGGGATCTCAAGTCCCTTGAAGGACTCTCTCAGGCACTCGTAGAAGGCTCTGCAGCAGCAGCTAAAGTGATCTTCCTTGTATCACCATCTTCAACTACTAAGCCAAGCACTATAGCCCAAGCTGGTAATGGTGCAATCGTACAAGGTAGAGCAGAAGATGTCCAAGTAATTCAAGTAGGTAAAACTGCTGACTTTGCAACAGCTGCAAGTACAGCTCAACAAATTGAACGTAGGTTAGGTGATGCATTCTTAATAATGAATGTACGTCAAGCTGAACGTGTCACAGCTGAAGAAGTCCGTCTTACACAGATGGAACTAGAGCAACAGCTCGGTGGAATTTTCAGCTTATTAACTATTGAATTCCTTGTTCCATATTTAAACCGAACGTTGTTAGTATTAACAAGAAGTGGTGAGATACCTAAGATACCTAAAGATTTAGTAAGACCTTCTATTGTAGCTGGTGTTAACGCTTTAGGCAGAGGACAAGATAGAGAAAGTCTTACTCAATTCATAGGTACCATCGCACAAACACTTGGTCCAGAAGCACTGATGCAATACATTAATGCTTCCGAAGCTATCAAACGTTTAGCAGCTGCTCAAGGTATTGATGTACTGAACCTTGTTAAGACTGAACAACAGTTACAACAAGAGGCACAGCAAGCACAACAACTACAAGCTCAGCAATCATTAGTAGATCAAGCAGGACAGTTAGCTTCTGCTCCAATGATTGATCCATCTAAGAATGCTACGATGGCTGACACCATAGAAAATGGTGAAGTAGATTTAGATCAACAACAATAATATGGCAGAAACATTAACCATTGATCCAACCCCACCCGCTGAGATAGCAGGTGAACAAGAAGGTGTATCTCTAACAGCTGAAGAACAAGATTCCTTAGCTGTTGGTGAGAAAATCCAAGGCGAGCAAGAGACATTGCTTGCTGGTAAATATAAAAATGCAGAAGAATTAGAAAAAGCTTACGGTGAACTCGAGAAAAAGTTAGGTGAATCTGGTCAACAAGAAGAGACAAAAGATTCTACTGAAACAACTGAGTCTCAAGATGAACCTAAGTCTTATCTAGAAGATGGTACAGTTAATTATGAAAGTGTTAACGAAGCTTATGGTGAAACATTAGGTAATATTTTTAAAGAAGGTAATGTAGATCCATGGAGTATCAGTGAGCATTTTCATAACAATAATGGTACTATCACTGATGATATGTACAAGTCCTTAGAAGATGCTGGTTTATCTAGAGGTTCTATTGATTCTTATTTAGCAGGCAGAGCTGCCCAAATGGGTTATGAAACTGCAGCTGAAGAACCTGAAGTAACTCAGTCTGATATTGATTCTATCCAAAGTTCTATTGGAGGATCAGATGAGTATGGTAAACTTGTCGATTGGGCTGGTAGTAATTTAGATCAAGAGTCTATAGATTCTTTTGATAACCTATTGTCTACTGGAAATGTACAAATGATTAAACTAGCAGTGCTTGGATTAAAAGCAAAGTATGATGAAGCTAATGGTTATGAAGGCCGAATGCTTCAAGGTAAAGCACCACAAACATCTGGGAATGTATTCCGTAGTCAAGCGGAATTAGTTCAAGCAATGAGCGATTCTAGGTATGAAAATGATCCAGCATATCGTCAGGATGTTATTGAAAAACTGGATCGATCTGATATGCAATTTTAAGGAAGTTTTTTAAATGACTACAGCCACACTAAATAAATCTCCATTACAAGGATGGGATGAGTTTTGTGACTGGGTTACTAGCACCGACAACCGGCTTTACGTCGGTTGGTTCGGTGTACTTATGATACCCGCACTCTTAACTGCAGCAACATGTTTTATTATCGCGTTCATAGCTGCCCCGCCAGTAGACATTGACGGAATACGCGAACCAGTCGCAGGCTCTTTACTTTATGGAAATAATATTATATCTGGAGCTGTTGTACCTAGTAGCAACGCTATTGGGATGCACTTTTATCCCATTTGGGAAGCTGCTAACATTGATGAATGGCTCTATAATGGAGGACCTTATCAACTTATCATCTTCCACTTCCTTATTGGCATTTCAGCCTATATGGGACGACAATGGGAGCTTAGTTATAGATTAGGAATGCGCCCTTGGATTAGTGTTGCTTATTCAGCGCCCGTCTCAGCAGCCTTTGCTATCTTCTTGGTATATCCTTTCGGGCAAGGAAGTTTCTCTGACGGTATGCCGTTGGGGATATCAGGAACGTTCAACTTTATGTTTGTCTTTCAAGCGGAACATAATATCCTTATGCATCCTTTCCATATGTTGGGAGTTGCGGGGGTATTTGGTGGAGCTTTGTTCGCTGCTATGCACGGATCATTGGTCTCAAGTTCCATTGTTAAAGAAACATCAGATATTGAATCACAGAACTACGGATATAAATTTGGACAAAATGAGGAGACATATAATATTGTCGCTGCACATGGTTACTTCGGTCGTTTAATTTTCCAATATGCGAGCTTTAACAATTCTCGTTCTCTTCATTTCTTTCTTGCTACTTGGCCAGTGGTTTGCATATGGCTTACCTCCATGGGAGTCAGCACTATGGCTTTTAATCTCAACGGCTTTAACTTTAATCAATCTATCCTTGACGCAAACGGTAGGGTAGTACCTACATGGGCTGATGTATTGAACCGTGCTAACCTTGGTATGGAAGTAATGCATGAAAGAAACGCACACAACTTCCCGCTTGATTTAGCGGCATTACCGGAGAAAGAGTATGCCTAAAGGTAAAGGTACTTATGGTACCAAGAAGGGTAGACCCCCTAAAAAAGGTACTAAGAAATAAATAACTCGGCGGCTCGGAAAGTCGAAACCAGTAGAAGCCACAGGCAGTCGCGTCCGTTCATTCCCAGTGGGAACGCATGAAACCACATCATGGAACGGGGGTGTGGTACTATGGAGAAAGACGATGCAAAAAAAGCAAGTCACCCTAAAGTATCGCGGCGTGCCTTATACAAGAACACGTTAAACACTTTTTTCAATGAAAACACTAGCTCTAGCACTAGCCTCCACGATCGTTGCTCTTCCGGCTTCCGCCGGAGTCTACGTAAACGTAGAGAACAATGCAGATTATACAGGATCTGATTACACAGGTGCTGTAACTGATTTCCACATCGGTTATGAAGGTGGAACTGATACCTTTGGTTATTACATCCAGGGTGGTCCAGCTATCGTAGCAACAGATGGATCAGATTCCGATAACAGAGTTTCTGGTAAAGTCGGAGCTGACATCGCTGCTACTGATAAGCTTGACTTCTATGCTGAACTTTCAGTACTAACTGCAGATTCAGATACTGATAATGATAATACTTGGGGTACCAAGTTAGGTGCTAAGTTTAGCTTCTGATGAAATTTTTAGAATCCCCATGGGCTGTCCTTCTGGTAGCCCTGGGGTTCGTTACCATGGTAGAGGTATTGCATATTAATGCTCATAGCAATTGTAATGCAGACTGCCCCTGCCATGAAAAATTATCAGAGGAATATTAATGGCACATCAAAGTAATAAAGTAACAGCAAACGTTACTTCATACTCACCACAAAAAGTTGATATCAAAGATCCAACAGCTCATCATAATAAACCTGATGAGCATGAGGATAATACTCCTAGTGATTCTCAACCACCTGGTGTTGATGATGAACCTCAATCATTAGAAGAAGCTCTAACTGGTTGAGTAGGAAGAGAGGCACCTCAGAGTCGGACCTCTCTTTTATTGGCACTGGCCCTGTACGCAGGATACCCTTTGCCGTCTAGACGGTAGGGAAAGACCTACAAAAATGATCAAAAAATTTACGCGTAAGACAGTTAACAATACATTTTATCCATAACAATGGCTCATCAAAATGCTGACAACAATACCTCACTTACCTGGGGTGGTGTTGCCGCTAATAAGGGTACTCCTGATTCGACTACAACTGCTCACAGGAGAGCCCTATACCTTAAGCTATTTAGTGGAGAACTATTCAAAGGATTCCAACGCAACACAATTGCAAGGGATCTAATTACCAAGCGTACACTGAAGAACGGACGCTCTATGCAGTTCATCTTCACTGGCCGTACAAATAGTGAGTTCCATGTCCCAGGACAGAACATACTAGGTAACACAGATGGTGCTCCCCCAGTAGCAGAGGTTACAATCGAATGCGATGACCTCTTAATCAGTTCAGCCTTCGTGTATGAACTAGATGAAACACTCGCACACTACGATCTACGTGGTGAGATTTCAAGGAAGATCGGTTATGCACTAGCCGAGAACTATGATAGAAGGATCTTCCGTGCAATCACTAAGGCTGCACGTCAAGCATCTCCTATCCAGAAGACAAGCTTCCTAGAACCAGGCGGAACGCAAATCCGTGTTGGTACTAACAACCTTGGTACTGATGCTTATAATGCTGGAAGCCTAGTAAACGCATTCTACGATGCTGCTGCTGCCCTCGATGAGAAGGGAGTAAGTCAGGATGGTAGAGTAGGTGTACTTAACCCAAGACAGTACTATGAGTTGATACAGAATGCTGGCACAGCTGCCACTTCTTTGATCAACCGTGACGTAACTGGTGACGCCCTACAGTCTGGTAATGGAATCGTTGAAATTGCAGGCATCAAAGTCTACAAGTCAATGAACATCCCATTCTTCGGTCGCTTTGGTACTAAGTACGGTGGATCAGGTGCAACTGGTACAGGCGTAACTGACCCTGGTAACTCCGGATCCTTCGTAAGTGAGGACATGGGTAACCAAGCAGAGAGTGCTACCGGTGTTCCTGATGGTCAGCGCACAGTTAACGACTACGGTGAAGGAAACAAGTTCGACAACTCTTGTGGACTTATCTTCCAGAAAGAAGCCGTCGGTTGTGTAGAGGCAATCGGACCTCAAGTTCAAGTAACTTCAGGAGACGTATCCGTGATTTATCAGGGCGACGTAATCCTAGGCCGCTTGGCAATGGGTGCTGCACCTCTTAACCCAGCTGCTGCTGTAGAATTGATTGCAGGTATTGCTCCAAACACTGGAGTAGCTGTACCATTCTAACTATTATTTGCTCACACAAGGGGGGTTCTCACGACCCCCTTTTTTTTATTCATAAAAATTTATACCTATGACGATAACTCCCACAACCGTTGATAACGATACAGAACTATCCGCAGTAAATTCAATACTGGGAGCTATTGGTCAGTCACCAGTGACTACTCTCGGTTTAGTAACAGAGATACAAGGTGAATTAAATTATACCGGTAGTAATGCTAGGACAGGTACTTATACTAGAGCTGGTACTACTGTTACAGTTACTAGCGCTTCCCACGGACTTACAGTTGGTGAAGTAGTTACTATTGATTTTACATCTGGAGGTGCATTAGATGGAGAGTATACAGTAGTTACTGCAGCTGATGCTAATACGTTTACTGTAACAACTGCAGCTACCGGCACTATAACTACATCTAACCTAACTATTTCTCAAACACAATTTTCTCTTACTGGTTTAAGTTGGACACTTGAGAGTGAAATTAAAACTAAAATTGCAGGTGATGTTGAGACTGGATTTACTGTCGCAGGTAGTACTTTAACTTTTACTACTGCACCAGCTACTAATGCTACTGTAAAGATTTATAGAGAAAAAGAAGTATATAATACATTAGCCAATCCAGAAGTATCTTTTATATATAATATATTAACAGAAGTTAATAAGGATGTACAGAATGAGGGATGGATATTTAATATTGAAAGGCACGTTAAAAAAACACCTGAAACAGATACTAATTATATAACTATACCTGCTAATATTTTACGCTATGATTTGAATGAGGCACAAGCACATCATACTAGTGATTTAGTAAGACGTAAATATGAAGGAGCATTTAGATTATATGATACAGTAAACCATACTTATGAATTTTCCAATGCTCTTGATTTAGATATTGTATGGTTATTCCCTTATGAAGATATACCACCTGTTTTTAAACGTTATATTATTTCTAAAGCTTCTGTAAGAGCTGCTACTCAACTTGTAGCTAATCCACAATTAGTTCGTTTATTAGAAAACCAAGAGATGTACACACGTGCTGCTTGTATGGAGTATGAATGCCAGCAAGGTGATCATACTTATCTTGGATTTTCACATGATACTTACTATAAGTCTTATAAACCAGCAAATGCATTAAGAAGATAATGGCAAGTATTACACAAACAATACCAGGTTATGTTGGAGGTATTTCTCAACAACCTGATGAACTTAAATATCCTGGTCAAGTTAAAGATGCATTAAATGTTTTACCAGATGTTACTCATGGATTATTAAAGAGACCAGGAGGACGCCTCATAGGATCTTTATCTGATAATGGTAACGCTGCTCTTAATTCATCTTCAACTGGTCAGTGGTTTCATTATTATAGAGATGAGAATGAACAATATATAGGTCAAATAGCTAGAGATGGTAAGGTTAAAATGTGGGCTTGTGTGAAAGTCTTAGCCGCTAATGGTTCAACAATCCACGAAGCTGGCGCCCCTGTCACTGTTAAATTTAACACAACTCTTGAAAAGATAGACGTTACTGCTGCAGGTTCTGGTTATACTAGTGCACCAACTGTTGCTATAGCTGCGCCAACTGAAGGCGAAGGTACTGATGTACAAGCAACTGCTACAGCTACGTTAGAAGATGACGGAGTTCTCTCTGTTACTTTAACAAACAAAGGTAATGGTTATCTTGTAAATCCAGCTGTAACTTTTTCAGGTGGAGGTGGTAGTAGTGCAGCTGCTACTGCTAGTGCACAGAATGTTAAATTAACTACTTATTTAACACATACTGCAGATGATGATGTTCAGACTTTAAGTTTAAATGACGTTACATTTATATGTAATCGTAATATAAAACCTGTGATGGAGACTGCCACTGATCCTGATACAATTAATGAAGCTTTTATTGAATTAAAAAAGGTTGCATATGCTTCTCAATATGCATTAAATATATATAAAAAAGATGATCCTACTATTAAAGTTACAACAGCAACTAGAATAAGTGTACATCGTACTCACGATACTAAAAATATTTGTGGTGGGGACTCAACAACATATGATAATACACTACCACCATCCGGAACAACTACTGCACAATATTTAATAGGTACTGGCGCTGATCAAGGAGCTAATTGTGAAGCTGCAGCTGGACTATGGAGAGATTCATACTGTCCTAATGTAGATGAACGTATATTTAATGTTACTTATAATGATTATATAGATGGTACTATACCTGATACTGCTGAGAATATTGATTATAATGGAGTTTCCTATTTTATAAATAAAATCTCATCAGCCAGTGTTGGTTCTACTACAGCCGATAATCAAACTTTTGACACTCGACTGAACGATGCACTAGATGCATCCAGATCAAACTTAGTTTTCCGTATCACTACTACTGGTCAAGCTACACCATACAACAATGGGGCAGCTGGAGATGGCGCAGCACAAATATATCAATGTCGTTACACAACAACACATGATTTATTGTATGGTGGTGAAGGATGGAAAACTGGTGATACCTTCAATGTCTGGATGAATAGAGCTAGGTATAGAATAACTGTTGAAGAACATAGTGAGTCTGAGATTAAAGCTAAGATAGGAGGCAATGTATACGCAATTAGGCCGAAACCTACTTCATTTGATAGTAATACAGTTGTAACAGCTGAGAGTATATTAGGTGATATAGCACAGGAAATTGCTCAAGTAAGTAGTTGGGGTTTTCAAGGTAATGGTAGTGACACAGATCGTATTATTACTGGTATATCAGGAGTTGGTTATGAATCCGGCACGGCTGGTGTTTCTACTGATGAGGATGATTATATAGTAACACTTGATGGAATACCGACTACTGCATTCACCATCGCTCATGCAGGTGACCCTGCTGTAACTACTATAACATTTACTAGTGCTCCAGGTAAAGGTGTTGAAATTAGAGTCAGAAAAGCTAATGAATTTCAAGGAAGCCAAGGAACTATTGAACAAATAGGTAATGGTTTGTACATTAAAAGAAACGGAACAGCTAACAAATTTAGTATATCAACACCTGCTAATGATTTACTAAATGTAATGACTAATAGTATTAAAGATATTGCTGATCTTCCTAGACAATGTAAAAACGGCTATAAGATAAAAATTGCTAACAGCGAAGAAGAGGAAGATGATTATTGGATGAAGTTTATTGGCCGTAATGGTGAAGATGGAGAAGGTATTTGGGAAGAAACTACAGAACCTGGTAGAGATGTAGCATTTAATAAAGGCACAATGCCGATCAGGATGAATAGAAATGCTGATGGGACATTTACAGTAGAACAAATTAATTGGGAAGACTGCTTAGTTGGTGATACAACTACAGTAAAAGTACCTAGTTTTATTGATGCTGGTAAGACTATTAATAAAATGTTGTTCTTTAGAAACCGACTCATCTTCTTAAGTGATGAAGATGTTGTCATGTCTAAAGCTGGTGACTTCTTTAATTTCTGGCCTAAAACTGCTGTTACATATGCTAACACTGATCCTATTGATATAGAAGCTAGTTCAGGATACCCTGCTATTCTTTATGATGGTGTTCAAGTTAACCAAGGACTAGTACTATTCAGTAAGAATGAGCAGTTTATGTTAACTACAGACAGTGATGTTCTTAGTGTTAATACTGCTAAAATAAATACACTATCTACTTATAACTTTAATACAAAAACCCAACCGTTTTCACTTGGTACTACAGTAGGTTTCTTAGATAATGCAGGTAAAAACACCCGTTTCTTTGAAATGGATAAGATTGCTAGAGAAGGGAAACCTGATGTCATAGAACAAAGTAAAGTTGTCTCTAAATTATTCCCTAAGAATATAGACTTAGTAGCTAACTCAAGAGAAAACTCTGTGATATTCTTTAGTGAAAAAGATAAAGATATTATTTATGGTTATAGGTACTTCAGTTCTATTGAAAAGAGAATACAAAGTGCCTGGTTTAGGTGGTCAGTCTCTGGTAATATACAACATTTAGCTATGCTAGATGATGCATTATATGCAGTAATCCGTAATACAGTAGGTACTGCTCATAAAGATGTGCTACAAAAATTCTGTATCAAACAAGAGGATTCTAGTAATATATTAGTAGAAGACTATGATACAACTGATACTTCTGATGATATTGAATATAGAATTAATTTAGATAATGCAGCTATTAAATCAACAGCAGATGGAGATTTTGTATACGATGCTACTAATAACTGGACTAAATTTAATCTACCAACAGGATTCTATAGCGATAAAAAACTATCAGCTGTAACACTACCAACTGGGGATGATAAAACTTTCCAAGGACTAACAGCTGAAGTTCACACGTTTATAGAAGGAGGTGTGACAAAGGTTAAACTACCTGGTAATTGGAAAACTTATGATCCACAAGAAGTAGAAGATGGTTACACAGGAGATGATGTAACACCAGCTGGTAACATCGTACTAGGTTACGTCTATGATATGGAAGTAAAGTTCCCTACGATCTACTATTTAAAACCAGTTGGAGATAAGATAAGAGCTGAGACTCAAGGATCTTTAGTTGTACATAGAATTAAATTTAACTTCGGTCCTTTAGGAGTTTATGAAACCAGGTTAGATAGAGTAGGTAAAGCTTCTTATACTGAATTATATGAAGCTGTAATAGCTGATGCTTATAATGGTAATGATATTCAATACACACCTGATAGTTTCAAGACTATCCCTGTATATGAAAAGAACGTAAACCTTACACTAACATTAAAATCTTCACACCCTTCACCTGCTACATTGTATTCAATGACTTGGGAAGGAGATTACACTAACAAATACTATCAACGTGTCTAAATACATTCACCCGCTAACTGTGGAGGCTGCCATTGAGGTGGCCTCTAATTTACGTCCAGAAGACCGTAGAGAGATCGAAGAGGGTTGGGGGCTAGATCCTATGGATATCCTCATTAAGTCTGCTCAGGAGTCCTCTGGGGTATGGTTTGAGGTGCCTAACGGCAAGACTGCCGGAATGGCCGGAGTTGATGAAGGTTTAATATGGATGGTATGTACACCAGCTATTCATGAATACCCTATTACATTTGCAAGAGAAGCTAAACGTTTTGTTGAGAGTAGAACAGAACCTTTACTATGGAACATTGTTGATAAGAGAAATACAGCCCACTTAAAACTACTCAAATTTTTAGGCTTTAAATTTTTACGAGAAATTTTCCACGGGCCTAACCAACTATCCTTTATCGAGTTTTGCCGTGTGCCTAGGAGCAGAAGCAAGAGCAGCTAACAAAGCTGCCATGCAAAATTATGAACACAAACTCAAAGTTAGAGAACGTAAGTGGATGAATCAACTTGCGTTAACTAAAGTTGAACGTGTTCAACATCAACAGACATTAGATGCAGCGCACGTTGGCTTAGGCAATGCGTATGCAGAAATACAAGAAAAATATAGAGATCAGATTGGTGCTGCTTTGCAAGAAGATGAAATCAATTTCAAACAATATCTCCAAGAAAGTCAAGGTGAAAAACTTACAGCAGCAGGTAAGACTGGTAAATCAGTTGAACGAGTTGCTACTGTAGACTTAGCTGATTATTTAAGACAAGGTTCACGAAAAGCTTATGAACTTACACAGTCTAGACGTGAGCTAACTAAAGAAGGAGCTAAAGCTGCTGGTGTTGCTAAACAAGCTCAAATGCAATCCTTTGCTAATGTTAATATACAGAAGCACCCTGACTTTGCACCACCTAAACCTGTCATGAGAAATGTAGGGTTGGCGATGTTTACAGATGCATTAAAAATAGGTAGTTCTTTAGCTACAATGTACATGCCCTTTAAACCTTAATTAATTATGGTACTACAATCATCAAAATATTTAATAGGGTCTGAGCCAACCAATTGGATTGAAAAGTTAGCCCCATATTATACTGAACAAAATAAACAAGAAGAGAAATCTTTAGCAGAATTTGAAGCTAATAGAGCTGAGCAAGTCAAAGTTGCAAGTGAAGAATCTTTTGTTAAAACACTAGGATACATTTCAGAATTTTCAAGTAAAGCAGCTAATATTTATCAAGCTCATAAGAAAGCTGCAGCACAGGAAGAATTAAAAGAGCGATCATTATTTGAATCTGAGATGCTCTTAGATCCAAATCAAAAGTGGAAGATTGAAGGTGCTAAATTAAAGTATGCTGCAGATAAAGGTGATGTTACATCACAAAAAGCTTTAGATGCTCTTCTAACTAGACTTAAAGCAACTGGAAGACATGAAATTGCAGAAGCTATAGAGAATGAAAGTCCTAGAAATATAGTTTGGCGTAATGAGTTTTGGGCTAGACAACAACTACCTAATCTTACAGAAGATGCAATGCAAAAAGATCTTGCAGCATCAGGTAGATTAACAGAGTATGAGGAAGCTGGGGATAAAACATCATTTCATAAACGTTGGCAGTTAGAGAAACTAGGTTACTTAAATCTAAGTAAAGAATTTATTGCAGCTAATTTACATCCTGAATTACAGAGGCAGCAATCAACAGGAAGAGGGAGACAGAAAGCAGCTGCATATACTAATGTAGCAACGAAGACTCAAATTCAAGTTGGTGAAACAATCCAACAATTTAAGAATGATCCAGAAGGATTAGCTAATTATCTTCAAGAATTAAGAGAGAAACTAAAAACAGATTTTCCAGGAGATATAAAAGATCATACTGATAAAACTATTACTCAACAGCAACAGATTACTAATAGTATTAAAAAGGATATAATAGCAGCAGCTCTTGATTCACATATAGGTACATCTACATTACAAGGTTACCTAAATCATTTAGTCAAACATGATGGATTTAAGGGTGGTGAAACTACAATTGCTAAAGGTTTCTTCACTGAAGATGATGTTAATGAGATGGTAGCAGCTGCACGTATAGGAGAAGGTAGAGCAAATGCAGTACGTATATCTACTGGTACAGCTGAATTACATGCAATAAGAAATGCTAAAGGAAGAGGTGATACTGAGTATAATGGTGTGCCTATTGATTTAGCTATACAACAAGTTGAGAATAGAGTTCCTGAACTAAAGGAGCAAGTAAACAATGCTTTAAATATTGATGTCGATGCTAATTCTGCAGCTGGTTTTGAGAGAGCAAAGACTAAACTTGATCAAGATAAAGCAAATGGATTTGTAGGTGTAACTAAAGAGACTATTAAAACTATCAAAAATGATCAAATACGTGCTGAATATGAACGCATACTTGGTATAATAGATAAACATAATGCTCAATTTGGTGATCATAAAGGTAGTTTATCTGAAACTATAGTTAAAGCGGCTGGTAGTGTAATGCCTGCTACTGGATTAGGTACAGGTATATACTCTGATATTTCTAATGAACTCGATAGAAGAACTGCTGGAATGCGGCTGAAGTTAATCCTAAGCGGAGTTGACCCTGAAACTATAGCCGGTGTAGTTAACGAGTATAAAACTGGATTATGGGTCTCTGGCGGTGGTGGTACTAAAGGTCAAGATGGCAGGTATTCTGCTGATGAAACAGGTGGAGATTATACTAATTATAGATTAGCTGTAGCAGAAGCAAGAGCAGTTAAAGGACAACATAGTTTAAATTGGACTGCAGAGCGTGGAGAAGCATGGGCACAAAGTATTCAGACTAAATTAGTTAATGGTAATTATATCAGCAGTGATGGTACAATTAACTACGAACAAGCAGTTAAAGATGGTACATTCCTTAATGATACGGATATCATTGGAACATTAAGTACTGGTAATTATTCTGATAGAATGTTTTTTATTGCCAAAGCTTTGAATACAGATGTTAATACATTATTTGAAGCAGGCTTAAAAAACTTCCAAAAGGATACGGATAAAGCTCGTCGTTGGGGAGCATTACAATTAGAAAATAAAAGATCTAAATCTCAGTTAAGAAATTATCAAGTCATAACTAACAATTTTAATGACTTAGTAGATAAATTATGGGATAAGCCTGTTAAAAATAATACAGCTTATCAAGCTAAGGATTTACAGAATTTAATTAGATCAGTTGGTTGGTATGGTTTAGAACCTGAGCAACGACAGAGAGCTTTAACTACAATGCAATTTGCTGCTAATCAAGATACTGATGTAGGTAATATTGAGCAGCAAGTCGAATCTTCTAATATTGAAGAAGGTGCTGTAGCTCAAAAAACTGCAGCAAGTAAAAAATTACAAGAAGCTTTACTTCTAAAACAAAATAGAAGTCGTGGTATAGATCAAACTAAAGAACAGTTGTCGGAATTGCAGGACAAGGAACCATTACTTGGTTGGGATCCTGATCTATATGAATTAGTTTGGGATGAACAAAATAATGAGTGGACAATCATCACTAAACAACAATAACTATGGAAAATAAAGATCTTGAATCTATGAATGATGAGGAGCTACAAGCTGAAATCAATAGATTACAAGGAATTGTACAATCAGAAGCAGGACCAACTACGGTGATTCCTAAACAGCCTGAGCAAGTACAACAACCTTCTACGGAAGGACAACCTACGGGTAAAATCCGTAGCATGGATGAAGTATATCAAGATAGAATAGAAGAAGGTAGATCACCTACAAGACCTGGAGCTATAGGGTATGCACAAGATATACTTGAAGGTACAGGTAGGAATATAGTACAAAGTGCTGCACCTCTTGTTGGTGTAGCTGATACTGCTATTGATACAATTAACTTTCTATCTGCTGGTGATAGGTATGATATACCCAAGATACCTGAATATGAAAGTAACACCACTCAAGCTCTTCGTAATATATCAGGACTTGTTATACCTTCATTAGGTTTAAGAGCTAAGCTACTATCATGGGGAACCAAGACACACGCTGCAGGAACAGCACCTAAATGGTTACAAGGTTTAGGTAACAGTAGATCATTCCAATACTTTTCTAAGTTTGGAGCCGATGTAGGTACTGCTGGTTTAGTAGACTATGTCGCAGAACAAAACCAAAAAGATGATAACCTCTTCGGTACTCTAAAACATTACTGGCCTCAAACATATCAATGGATACCTAATAGTATAGCTACTAATGCTGATGATACACCTGGAGAGAAACGTGCTAAGAACGTTAATGAAGGCGCTGTCTTTGGTGTACTAGGTAGTGTAGTAGAAGGTATTGCGTATCTTACAGGTGCAGGTAGGAGTTTAAAAAGAACTGCTAAATTTGTACCTGGTAAAGAAACTAAGATAAGCCCCAAGGAATTAAACGCACGTACTACAGACCAATTTGATGCTACTAAATTCTCTGATAAACCTGTAGAAGATCAAGTACTCAGAGGTTATGCTAGAAAAGAAGATGAACTTAACCAACTCTCTGAGTACTATTTAGGTAGAGGTGAAGAAGCTCCTAATTGGCCTACATTTACTGAAGGTGAGAAGTTAGTACGTACTAGAGATTCTGATGGTATCATCGGTGCAATGGCTGATGAGGCTCAGATAACAAATAATATAGAAACAGGTTGGGGTAGAATAGGTAACTTATTAAGCGAAGCTGGCAGGAAAAGAGGTATAGAACTTAACAACCTTACTAATAGAACCTTAGTTAGTGAGATTACTGCTGAGCTCAAGGCTGGTAAAGGAGTTTCTAAAACTCTTAGATCAGGTACACGTATCACAGCAAATATGATTGATGAAGCAGGTAGAAGATTAGCTGCTACATTATTACATCCTAGAGTAGATACTGATGATATTCTTGGAATTCTAGATGAGTTCAAGAGATCAGTGGAGGGCTCTGCAGTTAGAATTGCAGGTAAAAAGGGTATTAAGTCAGCTGTTAAGCAGTTAAAAGAACAGATGCTTGACCTTGATGTACATAAAGCTAGAGCTTACCTAGCAACTTCAGAAGCAGGACAAGTAGCTGACTTTGCTGAAGGAGCTAGATTGATGGAAGATGGCGCTTCTGTTGCGAGGACAATTGATCTTATGGCAGATCGTTTAGAAGTACTTCAAGTTGAAAAAGCCTTAGCTAATTATGAAGCTAATTCTATGTTGTCTAATATGAACACATGGAAGTCTGCTGTAGAAACAGGTGATGCACGTATAATGAATGCAGCTGCTGAAACTATAGTAGGTGATGCTGGTGAAAGGTTGACAGAAATCATACCTAAAGCTAAAGAATGGACTGAAACATTGAAAGCTATATCTAGAGAGAACCCTCAATTCCTTAGACCTTTCTTATTAGCTAACGAGTTTACTGATGGTAACGTAGACTCAATGTTTAAATTACATCAATGGGCACAAGATAATTTAGGTGTATTTAAGAAAGCAATTTATGATGGCAATCCAGATGTACCTTCAATTATTAACAAGGCTTGGTGGAGTAATATATTTAACTCGGCTTTATCAGCATTTGGTACTCCCTTTCGTGCTGGGGCTGGTAACTTAACAGGTTTACTTGGTAGAGGTACTGCTACTGTATTTGGTTCTGTAGTTCAAGGTGATTTTGTTAGAGCTCAGAAAGCAATGACAGCTCACTTTGCATTAGATGATACTTTAACAAAGTCTTTAGATCATATGAGATTGGTCTTTAGAAAAGCCTCTAACAATCCTAAAGAAGTTAGTTATGTAATGCGTAGTGATATTGCACTTCAAACAGAGAAAGGTTTAGATACCTTAAGAGCTTTTGCTGACGCTGCTTCTGCAAACGGAGAAGATGGAGCTTCAATGCTTCTAAAAGTATATGAAGATCTAGATGCTTTAGCAATGGATCCTGTACTTAGATTTGGAGGTAACTCCATGACAGCTCTTGACGGCTTTGCTAAGTCTGTTGTAGCTAATACTGAAGCTAAGTATATCGCTATTAATAAATTAACTCAAGCTGGTGAAGAAATTACTGATAAGAAATTGAGAGCAGTATCTGAAGAAATATATAATAGCTGGTTTGATAAGAATGGGATGATTGCTAATAAAGCTGTTGATTCTATTACAAGTGAAATAGCATTGAACGCTGATTCACCTGTTGTAGATGGTTTTAATACGTTTCTTAAAAGATTCCCAGGTGCTAGATCATTCATTTGGTTTCCTCGCACAACCGCAAACGTTATAGATACGTTTGGTAAGTGGAGCCCTGCAGGTATATTATCTTCTGATTATCAGAAACTATGGGGGCCATTGGGACGTAAGAAGATGGCTGAATTTACTCAAGATGAAATTGTTCAATTCTTAAAAAGTAAAGGCAGGCCAGTAGATGAATTTGCCAGCGAAACTTTTCAAATGCTTCGTTATGAAGTAAAAGGCAAGGCCGCTATAGGTAGTTTATTTGTTACTGCAGCAGGTTTTGCTGCTATGGATGGACGTTGTACTGGTACAGGTCATTACGATAAGTCTAGACAACGTATGAGAATACGTAGTGGATGGAAGCCTAAAACTTGTAAGGTACCAGGTACTGATAAAGTAGTTGATTACGAGTGGATGGGACCGTTGGGTGACTGGCTAGCACTAACTATTGATGTTGCTGATAACTTCGATAGCTTAACATCTAGTATGCAAGAGGATTTATATAAGAAACTTATGTTCCTTCTTGGTTCTTCTATTACTAATAGATCAGTTCTATCTCAATTAGAACCATTACATGATGTATTACAAGGTAACGGTGCTGCAGCTATGCGCTTTGCTACTAGCTTTGGTAATAATTTAGTACCTTTAGGTAGTTTACGTAATGAAATGGGTAAATTATTGTACCCAGGATTACGACAAATACGTGGTGAATTAGATGAAATGCTACGTAATAGAAATGCTTGGTTAGACGCAGCTGATCCTAGTAGAGCATTACCACCTTTAGTTGATCCTATTGATGGTAAACCAGTAGGTTATCAAGAGAATTGGTTCATTAGAGCGTTTAATTTAGGCCCAATTAAAATACATGACAAACCTTCTAAAGAACGCCAATTCCTTATTGATATTGAATTTAATAGTTCTCCTACTATGAAACTAAGCCAAAGAAGTGCACCACTTGAGGCTCATGAAATATCAGCTATTAATAGTAAAATCGGTGAAATGGGTTTATATCAAGAACAAATAGGTATAATAATGAAGGATGCTAATAAATTAACATACACTGCTCCAGATGGTACAGTATACAAAGGGTTTGTTAATATTGTACAAGCTGCGAGACGAGGTTTTATTTCATCTGAAATATTAGATACTACTAAATATGCTAATATTTTTAGTAGATTAACTTTAGCTTATTCTCAAGCTAAACGTTTAGCAGAAGATAACCTACATGAACCTATGAGATCTGGTATTAGACAGCGTGAGTATGAAAAGATCAGTTCTGATAATGCACAGAAAGCAGGTAACTTAGAAGAATTACCTTTAGTCCCTACTAGATAATCATGGCATACATAACAGAAGTAACTTACACCCAAACGGGTGATACAAACAAAGCGTTTAAAATTACATTTCCTTTCTTAGAAACCACAGATGTTAGCATAGAAGTAAATGAAGTTGGTAAAACAATTACTACTCATTATACCATCAGTGGTACAACTGTAACATTTGAAGATGGTGTACTATCAGGAGGAAGTACAGAGAATAAAATTAGATTATTCAGACAAACAGATTTATCTAGTACTGACCCAACTTTCCAAACAGGATCTTCCATAAGAGCACAGGATTTAAACAAATTAAAAAACCGTTTATTATACGCAGCTCAAGAGTATGGAAGAGGGACTGGTGGTACTGATATTGATTTAACTACAGGTAATAAAAATCATATAACTGTTAACACTGAAACTGACTGGACTATTAATAGCAATAAAATTACAACTGCTATGATGGTAGATGATGCAGTGACTTCTGCTAAGATTTTAGATGGTAATGTTACACTAGCTAAAATAGCAGAAGCAGCTGTCGATGAGCATCGTTTAAATATTAGTAATGCTGGTTCAGATGGTAACTTCTTAACTAAACAATCAGGAAATACTGGTGGTTTAACTTGGGCTGCTGGTTCTGTAGCACAGAGTGATAGAGATGCTTCATCTGGTTGTGTTACGTTTTTACGTACCAGTGCTTCTAATAACTCAGATGGTGCGGATACATTTACAGGATATAAACCAGACGGTACTACTATAAGTACTGGTGGAACTACTACAGGTGGACTTCAAGAAGCTATTAATTATGCTGCTAATAATGGTTTAGATTTCTTCTGTCATGGTGGTGGTATAGCTAATAGACCTGATGATACAGGTACAGCTGGTATACCACATGGTATACTTAGACCTTCTAGCGGTTCTGGTATGACAAACGGAACTTATACTGGTAAGTCCCTTTCTGGTGGAAGTGGTTCTAGTTTAGCAGTTACTGTTGTTGTCGCAGGTGGTACTGTTACTACTGTAACCATTACAACACCTGGTAGTGGATATAATAATAATGAAACTGTAACCCTTGCTGCAGGTGCTTTATACACAGATAGTCCAGCATTCAGTTGGTTAGTTAGAACAGCTACTGATGTTGGCGTTATTCAAACTACAACTCCAATTACTATACCTCCTTCACAAAATAGAAGTTATCATTTTAGAAGTTGTACTATTAATGCTGTTCCTTCAACAATTACTAATCCTGCTTTAATAATTGATAGTGGGATGATGTTAGATTTTGACTTCAGAGGTCAAGTTGTTTATAGTGGTACAGGTAATGCAGTAAGTATAAATCCAACAAGCCGACCACCTTATGATGGTTTAGCTGCTGCCTCTGGTGTTCTAACAGATAGTAATATAAGAATTGATACAGTTGCTTATATTGGTGAACAGTCAGGGACTGCAGCAGGTCATGTTATTATGCTAGCAGGAGCAATAAATAGAAATAACTTTACCTTTGGTGAACTAAATGGTTCTGGTTATGATTCAGAAGTTGGTGCTGTTACTCCATTTGCACTAAATGGGTTACATTTGACTAACTCTGAAGTTAATTATAATATAATAAAGGTAACTGGTGTACACGATACTGCAAATTCTGGTATACAAGTAGGTACTACTTCATCAGGAGTACAGCCTAAAGGTAATCATTTTACAATAGGCGAAGTATCAATGAATGCAGCTTCATTTAATGCAGTTGATTCATTTGGCCAATATAATTTATATGACTTTTATGCTGCAGGATCGTATACCCACGCATTTAAAGCACAAAGTACTTCTAAATTTGAGAGAGTAAATATAAGAAGAGCTGACGGGAACTCTGGTGCTAATATTCTCCATGGTCCAAACTTCTTTGATAATTCATATTGGGATGGTGACACTGGACAGAACATACCACCTAACTTATTAATAGGTACTTTAACTGGTGGTGCTTTTAAAGCAAAAATTAATGTTCAAGGTGACGCAGTTGAGGATGTAAGGTGTCTAGATTTAGTTTCAGCTCAAAGTGATAGAGAGGTTCTATTTATACACAGTTCTGATGGTACTAGTTATGTTGGTAATCATATAAAAATCCAATGTGATAGAGGTCCATCAGGAGCAAGTACACCACATGACTTATGTCAGTTTGATGCTGGTGGTGATCAAAAATTCCATGTCCGAGCAAATGGTGATGTAAATGCAGAAGGCACTTTCACTAATAATAATGCTGACTATGCTGAATACTTTGAATCTTCCACAGGCTCTGTAATTGCAGTTGGTACTACAGTTGTTTTAGATAATGAAAAAATTAGAGCAGCAACTGGAAGTGATTCAACAGATAATATAATCGGAGTTATAAGACCAGTTGATGGTTCTTCGGTTATAGGTAATTCTGCTTGGAATAATTGGAACAACAAGTATTTAAAAGATGATTTCGGACAAGAACAATTAGAAACATATACTGTTACAGAATGGGATGAAACAAAAACTGATTCTCAAGGTGATGAGTATACAGTAAACCACTCTTATGCTACTGATAGAATACCATCAGATCTTACAGTACCAAGTGATGCTGCTGTAACAACCAAGGATTCTAAAGGTAATCTTTATCAACGCCTAAAATTAAATCCATCTTGGGATAAAACTAAAACATATGTTCCACGTAGTGAGCGTGATGAATGGTGTGTTGTTGGTTTATTAGGACAAGTTGAAATTACAAAAGGTCAGCCTACAGGATCTAAGTGGTTAAAATTAAAAAATGTATCATCAACTGTTGAAAGATGGTTGGTTAGGTAATTAAACCTAAATAAAACTTATGGCTACAACTAAAATAACTGAAAATTTACACACAACAAGTGGAGGAGCCGCCACCAACTACTCTTTTACATTTCCATATTTCAATCAAAGTGATGTTAAAGTATCACTTGATGGAGTCACCCAAGACACAACTTCATATACATTTCCAACAGCCACACAAATAAAGTTTAACTCAGACCCTGGTGACGATAAAGCTTTAAGAAT
>VTLG01013132.1_pt1 | contig 23698 bp, 43 predicted proteins | sample 4694571 | NCBI WGS metagenome assembly VTLG01 (sample SAMN12604809, study PRJNA352737) | marine metagenome | biome: ENVO:00000447; feature: ENVO:00000209|ENVO:00000569|ENVO:01000036; material: ENVO:00002151; isolation source: viral sequences binned using virsorter ...
GGATCTACTTTAGTTCTAGAACCTTTACTTATAGATTTAGCAGCGTCTTTTGTTTTAGCTCTTTTTGCTTGGACTGTTTCACCGTTATCTATCTTATAGAGATCTATAACTCTAATAACAGAAGCTGGGTCATCCATGTTTTCATAGAGAGCATCTTTTACCCATCTAGGTTGTTGCTCTGCCCAGTTGTGAAACTCATCTGATTGTCTTAGTGTGTCAAAGGTAGGATGTGCTTCTCTAATTTTAGCCTCAGCACTTTTACGTTCTGTTTCATACTGTAGCTCATCTAATCTTGAAAGACGATCCTCAGCTTTTTTGAACATCTCTTGTGCTTTTTTAGCAGCAATAGTTTCTACTATACCTGCTACATCTGGATACTTCTTTGACCACTCTGTAATGTCTTCATCTGATTTAGGTGGTACAATAGACTCACCCTTCATCCTAGTTTCTAATGCTTCAAGTTTTTCGTTCCACTCTTTTTCTTTCTCAGACATATGCCGTCTAAGATCACCATAGCGTTTCTTAAAAGATTTTTCTTCAGGGTTTAAGTCTGAGTCATCTTCTTGTGCTTCAGCTTTAGTGTCGGCTTCTTCTTGTTTGGTATTATCCTTGGTCTGTACTTCGGTTGTCTCAGATCCTTCGCCATTGGATTCATTCTCTTCAACTTCTTCGCCACGAGCCTGTGCCTCTAGTTTAGCAATCTCTTCTTCTTCTTTTTTCATTCGATCTTGTTTACGTGCATAGTTACTTCCACGTTGTACAAAACCAGCATTCTTCGGTGTTTCTACTGCTTCTAATTCAGGCATGTGTTTTCTCCTTATGTTGGGGTCAGCCGTAGCTGAGTAGCCTTATAGTTATTTGGATTAGTTAGGGGTTTATCGTGTACCTAAAAGAGTTTTCATTTGGTCACCTACTGGTTTATTATCTCTTTTAATACGATTTTTGTAGTCTTCTTCATTGATTATTGCACCTGGCCCCGGTCCTTTAAAAGGTCTATAAGGAGCACGTTCAGGCATATCACTAGCATCCATACCATTGAAATCTCTATCAGTGCTTTCAAGAAGTTCTCTAAATAGTTTACGCATAACATCTCCAACAGGACTGTCAGCAGCATCACTTACTATTGTTTTTTCTTGATCAGAAAGTTCAGCGAACCTTCCACGTATAACATTTTTTAGTTCTTGTACGTCCATTACACTTCCTCTTTTACAAAAAGACCAACTAAGAATGTCTGTATTGCACGATAGTAATATCTACTTGCAACCTTAATAGTGAAAGGACGTTTACCGTTTGCCCATTCTATACATTCTTTAAATTCTTTATATACTGTTTCTGCAGTTCCATTTGCGATATGTTTACGCCCTAGGTATCTGTAACCTTTACGCATTGTCTCACCCCACCATTTATCGTGAAGTGTTTTCTTACACCATTCTACAGCGTTAGTTTTATCACCTGATTGGAATGCACCACTTGCTACAGCATGAGTAGCTATTACACAACCACTCGCAGCAGAAGATGCTGATGGGGATGAGCCACCACCTCCTCCACCGCCAGATGATTGATTAGCTTTATTAGACTTTTGTTGCATCTTTTTGTCATACTCTTTATCTGCAAATGCAACTTTTTGTTTTCCTTTACCCTTGATGTTTACTGCTTTACCGTGTTGACCGTCTGCTGCAGCTTCAGCTAAACTGTTATATGTTTTAGTACTGCTACCTGAGTCAGACTTTTTAGTAGTAGTGGTAACAGTGCTTGATCCACTAGAAGAACTATCAGAACTTCTTATTGGTGAGTTATTCTTTTTACCACTACTATCTGTTTTAGCGACTGTCTTACCAAAGAATTTATCTTCCTTTTCAGCTTTACCTAAATTCTTAGCTGTTAAAGCACTACTACCAAGTTCAATAACTTCATCCATAGAGCTACTACCTAGAGTCATGTTACCAAACTTATGACCAGCATTTTTCAAATCTTGAGTTTTTTCTTCTGCTTCTGCATCTTTACCTGCTGCTTTAAGATCTTGTATCTCTTGGATAGCATCAGCATTCTTAATTGCGAAGTCATCCTTTGCAGCATTAGACGTAGCTACCAAGCTAAAGTGATTTGCAATAGCTGAGTCTCCACGATCAACAGCATTGTCAAAGTGTTGTTGTTGTTTAACGTCTAGGTTACCTGACAGATTACCTGCTGCATCTTTTTGAAAGCCTTGAACACCTTCAGCAGTTATAGAGTCTGACATACCTATGTAGTCTGATACTTCATACTTTGATTCATACTTATCGTAGAAACCGTCACCAAACAAATCAGACATGGCTTCACCCATAGTCTTATCTTCGAAAGGTTTTGTAATACCTTCTTTAATAGCTTGCGCCCCAGTAATACTATCTAGAGTTTTCTGTGCTTCCTCTGGGGTAATACCTAACTGTTTAGCTTTCTTTAAGTAAGCTTCTTCAATATCGTTTAAAGTTTTCTTAGCAGCACCAGCAGCAAATAAGCCTACACCGGGAACACCTAAAGCAAGACCCTGACCTACTTTTGCTTTTCGGTACTCTTCTAATAGTTTAGATCCATCGGTATCTGCTTTCCATAAGTCAGAAGTAGGGTCTAAAAGATTATTAAAGTCTTCTACTCTTTTCTTTTCTTTATTAGTTTTTAATGTTTCTAACTTTTTAGCCTCTACTTTTCTGTCTTCATCGTCAGGACCACTACCACCTACTGACTTTGTTTTACCAACACCACCTGAAATGTCATCCGTTGGATCAGGTGTTTCTTGAACAACTTCAGTTCTATTCTCTGGTGTATCTTCTTTAAACTCTGAGAAGTCTGCTGGAACAGAACTAATTGGTTTACCATTCAACATAAGAACTTGTATACGTCTACCATCTGGATGAAAGTAGAATACTGTTTTCATACCACTTCCATCACCAGTTGATGGTGTCTGATCATCTGTTTGAACACCTACAACATTTTCAGAAGGATCAGTTTTTTGTTTGTCTATACCGTATATGTTAGTTGATTCTTGATCAATGTCCTGTAGAAATTTTTGTTGCTCTGGTGCTTCTGGTGGATTAATTGCAGGTCCAATAGGATTACCAAAAGCATCTGTCATACCACCTTCATCAAATCCTACAGGTTTATTAAATTGTGTAGGTTGTGGTTTAGGTGGCATCATCTGTTGACCCATCATCATGGGCTGTGGTGGTTGAGGCTGTTGAGGTTGCATTTGGTTCATACCACCTTCAGCCATACCCATGACTTCACCAAGTAGTGTCATCTCATCTTCTGTAAGCTCACCTTCTTCAGGTACAGGTTGTCCACCTATACGTCCTTCTTGTTCTAACTCAGCCATCTCTACCTTAGCGTTATCTCTTAGATCTTCGAAGAACTTTAGACCGTAGAACTTAAGGACATCTGCAGGAACTACATATTCCCCTTCAGATAACATAGTAGGTATATCATCTCGTACTTCTTTAGCTGTAGATCCCGGTGGTATTTCATTACCTGATACAGGATCAATTGCATCTACGTTCATGTCATCTTTCATTGCTATACCACCTTGATTAAATTTTAAACCTAAATCAGACAACTTAGGTAAATCTGCAACACCTGCTTTATCGTTTATCTTTTTTACTTCTTTACTACTTAATACTTTGTTTACTTTTAACTCACCACCAATTAACCAGTTACCTGTCATGTTAGGGTTTGTTTTATACCTATAAAAACCACCATAAGGAACTTGATCAGTTATGTGTGCAGTTTTTACGTCAGGTGTTCCGTCCTTTTTTATTCTAGCTCTTTCGTTTGCAACAGATTGCCAATCAAATTCATCAAGCATTTCAACCTCAGCCCATACTTGATTTTCTTCTCTTATGTTAGGAGGCATACTTCCTTTTAGTCTTTGACCTGTTTCTAGGTCTACCTTACCACCTATGTGAGTTGCTATCGGTAAATCACCTGCATGAAATCCTGGACGATAAGCTAAGTCTCCAATTGAAGATTTTACTTTACCTGTTTTAGTATTAAGAGATCCTTCTTCTGCTTTTATCCATTTACCTTTTGGTATTGGTTTATTATCTTCCATCTTTACAAATAGAGGATATAATTCACCTTTGTCGTTTGTTTTAAAAAGTTTGTAAGCCTTTACAGTTTTTTTATTTTTAGAAACTTTTACAGGTTTAGGATTGGAGGCAGACTCTATCTCACTAACCTCATCAATAACTTTATCTTGATTTAATTGTGTTATATCATCTACTGTCTTACCTTTTTTACCTGCCTTTACTGCTGTCATTGCAGGTTTAGCCATTGGTGCTACTGCACCTGCTGCCTCCATAGCTGTCAATAATCCAATCTTTTTATAGTCTGGTTCTTCTTTCTTTAGTTCTTTACTTATTTCAACAATTGAATCAAGTGGTGTTAAACTAGTAGCACCCTCAATAGCTTTAACACTAAGTGGTTTTTTACTTCTATTACTATATAAGTTTTTAAAGTTATCTGCTGAAGGTGCTACTCTTTGCCTTTCTTCTGGAGTCATATCAGATAAACGTTTACGATAGTTAAACGCTTCTTCTGTCTGAGTAATTAGACCACCTTCATCAAAGTGTTGACTGGGTGTCATTAAGTAATCTGCAAATCCTTTTACCTCATCAGTAAACGGTTTGGCTTTTCTCATTAGTTTATCTGTTAGAGTTTCTTCTACGTCTTCTTCGTACTGCTCTTGTTCTAGTAAAGGCTTATAACCTTTTTCTATCTGCTCTTCATCAAACATTGTGTCTGAACGCCACTCAGCATAAGCACTAGCTTCTGGTTCACTCTCAAATGTTGGTAGTTTTTCTCCTGTGATAAAGTCTCTACCTTCATTGTCTTTTAATCTTCTAGCAACTTCTTCATCAGAAAGTTTAGATCCATCTTTGTCAATAGTAGGGGCTGTAATCCATTCAGTTCCCCAAGGTATTGTTGTAGTTACCTCAGAATACCTAGTGCCTTTCGCACCAGTTATATCCCCTGTTTCATCTATAAAAACAGATCTACCACGTAAAGTTTTTTCATCTGTTTTAGTTCTAGGTCTTAGCTTTGGTCTAAGAGGTGGTGTAGCTAACTTATTAACCATTTACTTTATCTCTTAGTTGAGTCAGTGAGCGTAAAGCACGAACTTCTCCTTGAAGTCTATACAACTCTTCTAGTTCTGTTCGTTGTTCCATTTGTTTGTGAGAGAAAGCTATGCGAGAGTTTAGTTCCTCAAGCATAGCATCCCAAGTGTCTTTATTGTTTACGATTAACTTCAGGCTCATGCAGCACCTTGCTGTCCTGTATTACCTGAGAAACCTTGCTCGTTTGGTTGTGGTGCAGTACCTGTTCCTATATTACCACCACCTGCTCCTGAAGTATCTTGTACTCCTGTAGGTGCTCCCTGACCTTGAGGTGGCTGTACACCTTCAGCAGGTTGTGCATCAGGATTCTCTGCTCTAAACTCTTTGAGCAACTCAGCCTGTAGTTTTGCATCAGACATAGAGTTTACAAGCTTATCAGGATCTAGATCCATACTCTTAGCAATCTCTCTGATGATATAATCCATCTTAGAGAATGGTGCTAGTGTTGGGTTCTGTGTAATCTGTAGGAACTGCATCAAGCGTTGGCTACGTACTTCATTAGCCATTAAGCTTTCAGTGCCTTGTGCTTTTACTTCTAAGTCACCTTTTATAGAGTCATCAAAGTCAAATTGCATGTTGAAGTTGAAGAAAGCTTTACCAAGAGGTGATAGCAAGTAATCATCCACATTTTTGACAACATTACGTATACTACCATTAGCAGCAGACATAAGCATACTGATTCCAGAAGCAGTACGCCCCACTCCTTGAACTCCTGTTTGACCATGTGCAAAAGATGGAAAACCTGTCGATTCATCTGCTAGTACCCTTGCCTTATCGAAGAGTTGCATGTTTTCGTTAGATACGTTAGGGAACTTAGTTCCGAAAAGAGCCTGACCAGGTGCCCCTCCCTGTCTCCTAAATACTTTTCCCGGATACACGGAGAGGTCTTGCCCTGGGACGAGATTTGTCTCGTCTACCTCGATGATTAGATTTCCTGAAAGAGCAGCGTTATCTACTGCCATTCTCATAAAACCATTCATTAATGTTTGTGTGTCATCCATGTTCTCTGCAATACCTACCCCAAAGAAAGAGTAAGGGTTTACTTCGTAAGGTACTGCATAGTACGGAATGTATGAAGGAGTGAAAGGATTAAGCACTAATCGTAGTACTTGACCATTACATATCCATGCGTTTACGGATACCTGATCTGAATCTTTCATGTCTTTAGGGATGTCTACATTCTGATCTTTCAACATCTCTGTGTCTACGTAGCCCCAAAACTCTAGGACTGAAAACCTTTCGCTTTGAGCTTCTTGCTCATCGTCCTGCATAGCTTGTTCCCACCACTCTTTAGTGTAGGACTCTCCCATAGATATAGCTGTATCTATAGCGTTGCTTCTGAAGAAAGGTCTATTCTTAAGTGCTCTCATTTGTGTTCGAGACATCTTGTGACGCTCTACAATATACTCTGCGTCATCCATATTAGATGCATCAGGATCAGGGTAGAAGTTCCAAATAGAAACTGAGGAACACTTAGGTACTGTTTTTATTATAGGTGAATACTCACCTTCATCTGACCAGTTAGGGTATTCCTTGTCTACCGCAAATGGTCCTTTCATGATACCTGTACCAAACAGGGCTGTCTCAAACGCAGCGTTTCGTAATTCTTTTCTTGCGTTAGACTCTTCTAGTTGGTCATGTATTTTCTTTTCCATCTTCTTAGCAGCTACCATAGCTGGATGGAAAGTAATTTGTGTGGGTGATTCTGCTTCACCCTCTTCTAAATTATCTTGTACAGGTGCTAGTTTTTCTTTTAGACCTGCTAGTCTATCTCTAAAATCAATAAGAGTTTCACCGGGTTGTACCTGCTCGGCATCACCCATAGGTGCTTGCTGTTCCTGCATTTTCTTTGCAGTGTCTTCTGTCTCTAAGTGTACAGCTTCTGAAACACCCTCAGGTAAAACTGTAGGGTCTATAGTAATAGGAAACTTATTAGCACCAAAGAGTACTTCTACAATCTGACCATAGGCAGCTAGTACCTTTGTTTTTGTAACCTTAACAAATACTCTAGACTTTTCTGAAGAAGTAAAACTTACGTCTGGTCCGTAAAGACCTCTATAGTTTCTGTAAGCTTTTATCCAGCGTTGTTCTTCAGCATTACGAGCATTCTCAGCCTTTTGAAAACGTTTCTGTATATAACCTACAATAGTTCCAACTGAAGGATCAGCCTTAGAGTCTTCATCTGTATCTTCTATAAAAGATACTTCAGCATCTTCCATATATACTTCTTCAGCTAAGTTTTCGTCTTCTTCCATATTATTTTACCTTCCAAGGTCCGTTGTCAAAATCGTATTGTTCTTGACACTTAGGACAACTATCAAACTTATCTGTATTATAAATTACAGCACACTTAGGGCAAGTTACTAACACTCTAGTATCCAAACGTTGAATCAGCCATTTGAAAACCTGTCCTCTGAGTATCAGGATTGTAATCAAATAGGTTACTTCTTGGTCTTGTCATGATACCATACCTGATAGCATCATAGATGTGATCTTCAGACTTAGTGTTTACATCCTCAGGATTGTTTTTATCTAGAGGTAGTGAAGGAAGTTGAGCAATTGTATTATAACAATTACTAAAGAAAACTATTCGAGGTTCTTCTGTGAAGTCATCTACCTGTAGTCTTCTGTGTAACTCGTTCTTACCCGATACACGAGAGCCTTTTGATCTATCGGCTGGTCTGAATCGACAACCCTTCTGTATCATCTGCTCCGCAAGTGAAGGACCAGTATCACCTCTTTTGTGCCAGAGAGAACTGTCAAGAACACCGTATCTTATTTTCTCATCAGACTCAAGATCTAGGATCATATCTGCTAAGTCTGTAGCTAAAACTTTACTTACATATAGCTCTCTATAAACAATAAGCTGTTCGTCAGGAGCTACAGCAAACCATATAACAGCAGAGTAAGATCCGTATCCGTAGTCTGCTGCTCGAAACCTAGGCCAGTTACTTGGGATATCATATGGATCTACTACATGTATCTTTCTACTGAACTCAGGGAAAGCTGCACCTTCGTTAATATCCCAATCTCCCTCTAGCAACTGTCTTCGTTGATGCTCAGGAAGAGAGAGTAGGTTAGCTTCGTACATTCCATCATCAGAAAGATAAGGATTGTCAAACAGAGTAGCAGGAATAAACTTTCTCTTGAAAAGAGGTTCTCCCTCTCTAGTATGTCCTTTAGGCCAACAGATTACTTCACCTTCGTTATCTGTAGCCCAAAATGCTTTATTAGGTTGACTAGGATCTATAAAGTATCTCTTAACCCACATGTGACCTGGACCGCCAGGATTGCTTGTAGCTCTCATGTAAAGAGGTAACCCTGAAGCTTTTGTAGTACGTAGACGTGACCTCATGTAATTCCATGCGTAGTCTGTAGGCCACTGCGTTAGTTCGTCAAAACCTATCCAGTTAAATGCTTGACCTTGGTATCTCATAACGTCATCGTCACGGTCAAGGTAGGACATCCAGAGAGTTGCACCACTAGGTGCTACCCAAGTCTTGTCTCGCTCCATAAACTTAATACCTGGAATAGCTCTTGGATAAAGCTGTTTACTTACAGATATAAGTTCTCTTAGTTCTTCTGTTGACCTACGCACTAGAAGCATTCTAGCGTTAGGATTGTTTAGGTATCTGACTGGATCTGCTACGAGACTGTAGCTTTTACCGCCACCTGCAGCACCACCATATAATACTTCTTGTTCTGTAGCTGCTAGGAATGTTGTTTGAGGTCCAGCGTTAGGTTCAAAGATAACATCTCTAGGAACTTCTTCTACTTCATTCTGTGGAGACTTCGGTGTCGATGGGAGCGTCTGACCATCCATCTCCAAAGATTCGCTTGGTTTCTCTACCACCAAGTCTTTGCTTTTCAATCTTCTCCGCTTTCCTTTGCGCTTCTTTGTACTTCCTAGCGTAGTTGCGGTAGTTTGAGGAAGCTCTTCTCCGTTTCTCTTCGATCCTGACACGTTTGTCTAACCCTACATGTGATATATATCTACCTGATTGATCTGATAACCACTTGGATACTTTTCTCAAACTATAATCCTGTAGAAATAATTTTGCTTTTTCTAAAAGTTCTAATTCTTCTGGGATGGGTATAAGTAAGTCAGGATCTTTATCATCCTGTTTGTACCCGAAAGGTACATGTCTTCCAACTCTGATGATAGGATACCACTCACCTTTTTCTCCTCTGAGGGGTACTTGCCAATCTACTTTGTCTGGATAGGTAGCCTCTGATGCTCTAGCTGTTTTAATCTTTGTCATCACTATCTTTAGATGGTAGGATAAACACTGGCTCTGAGGTTTTTACTTCTACCTTCTCTGTCTTTGTAAATCCTGCTCTATCTAAAAGATCTTTAGCTGCGAGCATCTTTTCTTTTACACCCAAGTCTGTTGGATCAGCCATTACACTATACATTGTGTAAGCAGCTTTTGTAGAAGACTGGGATATAAACTTCTTAGTTAGTTCCACGATCTCATCTGTTAAAGGAGCTACAACCTGTGCTGTAGCTACACCATCGGAGTATCCTGCAAGCTTTTTAGCTTTGACAGGATCTCCTTTGGCTTCATCAAAAAGAACGTCTAAGAACTTTTGTTGTTTATCTGTTAGCTGTCTCGCCATAGATTCTTTCTCTTATTTCAGATCTACCAATACCTAGATCCTTAAGCTCACGCTCAGATAAGTTTATCAGGGTATGGTAATCTGCTCTTCGCTGTTGTGACTTCTGTATAGCTCTGAGTATACGGTTACAATATTCTTTCCACATAAAAAATCTCCAGTTTCGTTTTTGTGCAAGCTGGCTAGTAAACCAACTGGAGACTAGTTTTACACATATAGTTATAACATACTATAGATAATATTGCAACCCCGTTATGTCGGCTGGTAATACTCCGCACCCGACAGAGTTACTTGAAAGTCAGAACTACTTTCTTCAAATCCTATAATCTTATCACCTGCAGCTAGGGCTAGGTATGCACCACCCTGTATTACATTTTCATTTGTACTAGCTGCCAAACTCACTTCATCTACAACACTGTGATAAGTAGTTGTAGCTAGTTCATACCACTGTATACTATACTTCTTTGCACTTGTAGCACCATTTGATACATGCAAAAAGGTGATGAGTGACACATGGTTATTAGGACATGTATACACTACATCACCACTAGCACCACCTGAGGTGGCTGATAAGTTCTTTGCTTTAGTAAAGTATTTAGCTGTAGCAGGGTTTGCCATTTACTTTAGTACTTTCCTTCTACACCAAACTTTTTCTTGTGTTGAGCAATAGTTTCTTCTTTATACCTAGTAGTATACTTATTACCTCTCCACATAAAGGTAGCGTTACCAGCATTTCTATTACGTCTAAAAGCTTTACCGAAAGACTCGTTAGTTACTGGACCTGTTGCTGGTGCAGTTTTTCTAGGTGGAGCCTTTTTAAGTGGTGGCTTTGTCTTCTTAGTCTTAGGTGTAGTTTTAGGTACAAACTTCCTATCTGTCTTCGTCTTAGGAGTGTTCCTTGGTTTTACAGTGCTCTTATCAATCTCTGGTCCACCCTCTAACGGTGCTGCTCTTAGAAGTGCAGGAGCAGAAGTTCTATTAGGGGGCGTTGATCTACCTGATACCCTAGGTGTAGAACCACCTCTACCTGATCCAATTAACTTAGCATTATCTCCTGGCCTTGACCTCACTGGGGCAGTTGTAGACACCTTAGGTTTAGCAGGTACTTTCGGTGTAGTTGTTTTTTTAGGAGTAGTAGTCTTACGTCCTACAGGTGGGTCTTTCCTAAGTTTAACATTCTTAGGAAGGTTATCTGACCTTTTCGGTGGTTTCTTAAGAGGCACTTTTACCTCTGGTACTTTAGGTGCAGGTGCTTTCTTTACGTTAGCACTTTTAGGTAGTTTATTCTTTGGTATTCTTTTACCACCTTGATTTATTAATTGTTCTGCAACTTTTTTAGAATTAGTTCCAAAAAAACTTCTTCCTATCTTAATAATTATTTTAAATGCGGCTCCTGCTGACATTTTACTTTCCTTTACTTATAAGTATTTTTAGGTCTAGCAATACCAGTGTTAAGTTCATTAGAAGACTTAACCATACCACCTACGTTATACATGGCTACCTTACCGCCTTTAGCGTATGCTTTCTTTTTCATTCCAGCACCACCTTTAGCGTAACCCTTTTTCTTCATCATGCCGCCTTTGTTCATCTTACCTTTGCCATCAGCAGCATAGAAAGGAACCATATCCCCTTCTTTATTTTTTACCATTTTAAGACCGCCAGCAGCATAACCTTTTTTCTTCATGCCACCCTTAGCCATACCTTTCTTTTTCATCATACCACCTTTCGATTTTTTTACAGGAATAATATCCCAAGAACCATATTTCTTATCCATTCTTTCTTCAAATTTTTCTAGATCAGCGAAGTGTTCATCACTTCCATCCTTTCTAGTCATACTCAATAACTTTTTGTATCTAGATAATTCGGATGCAGTTAACTTGCTCATTAGTTTTTCTCACTATAAATATTGTTAAAAACTCGTTGCGTATCCCATACATAGTCTACGTCTTCTTTAGAGTTGTACATATATTGATTAGGTTTAAAATCTGGAGCACCTTCTCCTGTTTCGAACCAAGCTGGGTGAGTTACTCTCACTCTGTTATTGGGTAACGCAACTATGTTACCTGTATAATTACCAGCGTCTAACAACTCTAATACGTGAGACTGTTTGTGTTGGGCTGGATCGTCAGCGACTTCACTGTCTGTGTAGTCTACTGTAAAATAATATTTAGCTGGATAGAACTCCCCATCTACTTTTGCTATCCAAGGGGCTGGAGTCGCTCTCTCCAGTTTGTAAACTGAGTGATAGTGCGACATACAATCCCAAGGCTGCGCCAAGTATGGTGGTAATTGCTGAGGCCATTCTTCCAACGGTGTATCTGCTACGAGTGCTACAAGAGGTAATCTAGCCCACATCGCACCACCATGTATATTGGGGCTATCACTATCATCAGACTCACAGCCTGTAAAAATAACTTGAAAGCTGAGAGTCCTGTTTGGCATAGTAGTGACACCAATGACCATGCAATGTAGGAACTCTCCATGATACTCTTCTAGATTTTTTGTGTATTCTTTTCTTACCCAAGCTTTAAAGTGAGGGATGCTACTTGTTAGATACGGCATTATGTTTCCTTCGCAACTCTGCTTTAGCTTGTTTAAATAGTTTTGCTATAGCAGTTTTCCCCATAACCTTAGCACGTTGTTCCGCAACTGTCAAGATTTGGATCTATCTTGCGTAGGGTTTCTTAATTCTTTTTACTTTTGCTATAGTAGCTTTTGCATCAGCTATTGTAGCAAACTTTATTGATACAGTATCTTTAGGGTTTTCATCTGTGTATAGTCTTCGACCAGATCCTTTAGGTTTTTTTCCTGTACCTACTTTAGGATCTTTAGCTTTAGCCATTACTTTTTCTTTCTTGTAAGACCACCCTTAGCGGCTCTAAAAGATTTCGTTTTCTTTGCGATTTTCTTAGGTTGAGCCACATGCTGCTTACCTGCCTTAGTGCCTTTTCGTTTTGCTCTAGAAGTGGCTGCGTACTCACTAGCACTAAGAGACTTAATAGCCGCAGAAGGTAGGTAACGTTCACCAGTAGCCTTAGAACCTTGCGTAGATGGTTTACCACTTTTGGTCCTCCACTTCTGATCCCCCCACTTCTTTAATGACTTCTGTGGTGCTCTCATTTAAACACTTTCTACAACCATATACAGAAATGGAGATGCTGCCACCATCATTAGAAACAAAATATGTAACGTTACTTTCATTTCTTAGCAGCAATCACACTGAGGGTTACACTTCTTGTTTAAAAATGCACACCAGATTCTTTTAAGATATCTCATCATGACTTGTATCCTCCTCCTTTGGCTTTGTACTGTTTGGCAACCATTTGCGCTTTTCTCGCTGACCATTGTCCAGGTTTGCCACCTTTGCTACCTGCTTTAACTCTGTTGAATATACTTTTTCTGAGACCCGGTTTGGTGTAATTACCAGCAGCATTTACTGTGCTACCCCCTTTAGAAAGTCTTTTTGGTTTACTAGCTTTTTTCTTCACTGCCATATTAAAACTTCCAAGTGTTAAAATAATACATAATATGATTTGGAGAAGACCCACTCTTCTGACAAGTTTCTTTCCAAGCTTCATATTTTTCTAATGCAACTCTTCGAGCTTCTTCAAACTCGGAATAAGCTTTGTCTATTTCTCCATAACGCATTTCATGAAGTTGTTTTTGTTTTTCTTCAATTTCTTTTTCTAGTTGTTCTTCTGTCATCTTACCTACCAATTAGAATTTAATTTTTGCTCCTACTGTAATATCACCAAATTCAAAATCAGCATCTGATGATACTTCTGTATATGCTGTCATACCATTCCATACGTACTCAGCTTTCCAGTCTACCCCTGTAAAGATGTCACCATTGTTAATGTCTAGCACATCTACAGTTGTTTCAGCAGAAAGAGAAGCACCGTACAGACTTAAACCCACAGAAGGTGTGAAGTCTAACTCCCATGTTTCTGTTCCTGTGGTGTAACTCATATCTGTTTCAGCAGATAGTGATAGACCGTAACCTAAGTCCATTGCTGATACTGATGTTGTCGTGGCTACAAGTGCAGCCGATAATAATAGTTTCTTCATTTTATTTTCCTATAAAGTTTCTCCGATTTTAAAACAGGCAGGTCTAGCATACATACCTTGTGCTTGCATTATAGCAACACCCATATCTACTTCTTCTTTACATGCTTGTTCTGTAGCAAATAAATCATTTTGTTTTGCGAACACAATACACGACTGAGCGTATGGTGTACTACAAGCTAATACTACTGCTAACCACATTACCATTTAACCTTGTGTGACCAGTACCTAGCACTTAGTTTACTTGGGCTAGAGTCCTGTGCGTTATGTCTTGCATAGTAACTTTTCTTACGTGCTTTGTCTTTTGCAGACTTAGGACTTTTACCTGCACCCTTTACACCTTGCTGACCAAAACGAATAAACTTATAAGTGTTACCTTCCTTTGCCATCACACAGTGCGACTTGGTAGGATGGCTAGGAGTACGCTTGGGTTTGTTTACACCCTTAAGCCCTTCCTTCTTCATCTTAGTTTTTACTCGTTCAGGTATAGACATAGTTACCTACTCAATTATAAAAAGGGATTGTATCAGAAAAATTTATCTGTGTCAACCAATCAATTCGAAATGTGGTCCATCCATAAACGGTCTACGTCCTTGAGATCTACGTAGGTCAATGTAAGCATTCATAGCTTCTTCCATTGAACCTTCCCACTTACGAATATCCATTGGGTAAGGCATTTCTGGTGTACCCCATGCTGCTCCCCAACAAATAGGAACGCCTACCTGTATAGCTGCTTGTTTCATAGCATCAGCTATATCATCATAAACATTTAGTTCCCAGCAAGCACGTCCATTAACATATGCCATAAGGTCTACAGCTTTACCTTCTAGGTGTTTAGACTTCATGGTTTGACTAGCACCAGAAGCTACTAACTCCTTCTGCTGTTCGACAGTTCTCATACCTTGGATAACTCCGAAGTCGATTTTATCGCTTAGAGTGATAGCCATTTTGACTACTGCCTGTAGGCTATCATCTACACCTTCTAGTTTGTCTAAACTGCGTCTACTTAATTTAAATGCCATTACTTCTTCCTATTGTCTACAGTTGATAATACCATACCGCCTTTGCGATAGTCCATACTTCCTGTTCGTTTCTTTGAACTATAACCACCTTTACTTTGCTTTGTAGGTTTTTTTCTTTTATCTTGTATATACTCTTTATATAGTTCAGGAAAAGATTCTCTTGCTTTCTTAAATTTCTTTTCAGCTATTAAATCATCAAAGGCACGTTGGGATGGAGAACCAAACCCTATAGAAAGTAAAAAGGTTTGTATAGCACCCTTAGGTTTTTTATCTTTCTTTGCCATGACTACTTCCCAAAAAACTTTGTTGCTGATCTTACACCAAAACTTGCAGCTACAATTACTCCAAGTGTGTACTGATACCACTGAGGCATAGTCTCAAGTGCAGTAAATCCATTTGCTACTATCTCTCTACCCCAGTCACCTGTAAACACGAGCACAAGCGGTATCGAAAACAAAATAGTCAGCCACTCGTCTTTCCACGAAGACTGGCTACCTTGTGCCATAATCTTTTCCCAGTCTGCCTCACTGGTTGCACGAGACAACATAATTTGCGCTTCAGCTTCAGCCTTTGCAACCTTTGCTTTAGTCTCTGCAGCTTTTGTTTCAACTTTTCCATTTAACCATGTTCCTGCTAAACTTGCTATAGGTCCAATTAAACCTTGTATCATTTCTTATTCCCCATTGCAGTAAACCCAAAGTATGCACCAACAAGTGCTGATACTGATACAACATAGATGTTAGCTATATCAGCTATTAGCATTGCTGCTGTATCCATCTTAAGTAGTGTACATAGAAAGATACCCATAGGGTACAGTACCATTCCAGATAAAGCAAACCAAGTCATGTTGCGCTGGGCATCACGCTTCGCATCTTCATCTTCCATTTTCCTGCGCCTATCCTCTAAGTAGATAGCACGTTCTTCTGCGTCCAGTTTACCGTTCCCATCTAAGTCGTATTCTTCTACCATTATTCCCAATCTCTTTTTCTGTCAGGGTCTAACACGTTGTATCTACTTATCATACCCTCTAGAAACATAGCTCTTTCTATTCTATCAAGGGATACCCATTCGCCTGAGTGCTGATGGTATGCCTCTCTAGCATAGAAGACTGAACTGTGAGGGATGTGAACTCTTCGTAGAACTCTTTCGTTACCATTAGCTAAAGCTCGATAGAACTCTTCTAGAACTTTGTCTGACTGGTAGTATTTTACTTTTCTTGCCATTGGAATTAATCAATGCACCACTAGTTTTATCTATTAGCTTGCATCTGTCAATAGATAAATGCAGAACTAAAATTATTATTTTACTTTAAATGAGATATACTTGTAATACTATTAGTAATATCTAGTAGTATTATAAGTATTATAAGTATAAGAAGTAATAGACTACTAGTAATAGCTAATAGTTATACTCATAAGTATTACCTATTAGTAATACTAACAGTATAATTATAGTTGATACACGCACTTTTGTCAAGCAGTATGTTTGTAACAAAGTGTTACAGAATGTTTCATCTATTTGTACCCCGGACTTCTGCCAGGAACAACCCGGGTAAGAGTGTAAACTTAGATGTACATAAGTGGTTAACAAACTGAAATTCCTAATCTCTGTCATTCTGTGTATACATATACTGCGTACCCCCCGGTGGCCCATGCCCGCCAGGAACAAAACGTGAACATCTGGTAGAACAAAAAGAGAATAGAAACAAATAGTTATAGCAAGTAGTTTAACCTTAAACAATTCTATTGGGAAAGTAGTTTAACGTTAAACTATCTGTATTACTTTTGGTTTAACATTAAACTAAATTCGTTTGGCTCTAAGTTTTGACTAAATGTGATCACAAATAGCAAAAGCAACTACAAAAACTTGTATCACTTGTGATCACAAACAGTAAAAAGAACAAAGAGAGAACAACCTGGAAAATAGAACATTAAGAGAACATAAGGTGAAATAGCTCTGAGACTGATTTTAAAGCGTTTCTAGTGGGGTTTTAGCTTTTGATAGCCTTAGGTATATAAAAGAGCCTTTACCCTCAAAATCGTTTCAAGTGTGTCAAACTGTCACAGTTAGTAAAAAAATTTAGTATTACCCCTTGAAATGAATTTTATATTTATAATGTATTAACCAAACGCAACCAAAAGGATTTTATATTATGAAAAAGTATTTCACATTGGCAATATTTGATAATGACACTAAAAAGTTTCATGCTGAATTTGGTGATTATGATAGGCAAACTGTAAGAGATGAAGCAGAATTTACTTATTATTACACGCCTAAAAAACATATGAAAATATTGACTAGCGGTGATAGTCAAAAAGATATTAATGAAGTAATAGCAAACTTAAATGAGGGTTTAATCTAATGGAAAAAATGACAGTAAAAAATGCTATTGAGCAATCAGGCAAGGTATCATTAGGCAACACTAAAATGCCTAGTACAACTTTCGCTATTAGTGCTAAAGCTTGCAAGGTAGGTGCTAAGCTTGCCAAGATAGAGAATAGTACTTGTTCAAGGTGCTATGCTCTTAAGCTTCAAAACCTTAGACCGTCCGTTGATAAAGGTTGGACTAACAATTTACTTAAAGCAGAAAAGCTAATTGCAGATAATCCCATGTTATGGGCTAAGCAAATGAAATTCCAAATAGAACGAGGCTGTAAAAAGCTAGGGGTTTATTTTCATAGGTGGTTCGATAGTGGAGATTTACAGTCTATTGAGATGTTACACGCTATCGTTTTGACTGCTCAATTAACCCCACAAATTAAGCACTGGTTACCGACTAGGGAAGCAAAGATAGTTAAAGACTATCGGAAGCAATACGGACAAGAGCCTAGCAACTTAGTGATTAGGGTTAGTGCTACTATGATAGGTGACAAGCCTATAACAGGCCATAAGAACACGTCCACAGTACATAGAAAAGGTAAAACGATACATGGCAAAGAATGCTTAGCGTATCGCACCAATAAAGACTTTGAAGTAATAGCTGAAAAAGTCTTTAAGAATATGACTAGGGATGAAAAGAAAACTCAAGACTTTGGGCATTGCGGCAATTGCCGTGCCTGTTGGTCTAATGATGTAGAAAATATTTCCTATCCTTTGCACTAGGGGTAGGACAAACAATAAAGGGTATTCTAATGAAAACAGTAATAAGAAAAAGAATTGCGACTACTAACGTTTACGAAATAAGAACGTTACCTAAAAGAAAAGGTAGCGACTATAAGTATAGATTATTTGTAGATGGTTACGGTAGGTTACTATATAAAAATTTGGCTGATGCTAAAAAACATTTGAAAGTTATAGAAGCATGGAAACAATAGTAGTAACATTTATTTTAATGGTGGTACTTGTAATATTAGTTTTAATGATTACGTACTTAATAGAACACTAACACAACTTGCTTATGAAAGGATATAACATGGCAAAAAAATTTCAAATCGAATTAACTAAACCTGAGGTTGAGGAAATTCACACTATAGTCGATACTGAGATATTCGAGTATATGATTGAACAGGATAGGGATGATCATATTCTTGTATCGATTAGAAACAAAATGGCTAAGGTTTTAGATGACTATCAAAACGAGGGTCTAGAACAATGACACATCAAAGTAAATTCGTGATTAGTCTTTACGACTATACAGGGGAAGCCCTAATACCTTGGGCAAAAGCAGGTTATACATGCTATGCATTTGACATACAACACGATGCCAAAACGATACGCAAAGAACACTTTGATAGTGGCGGAATGATACGATACGTCAATGCTGATTTACATAAGCAAGAAACGTTTCATTCTTTGCTATCAGTATTTAGAAATAAAGTTGTCTTTGGTATGGCCTTCCCAGTATGCCAACACTTAGCCGTCAGTGGGGCCGCACATTTTGCCAAAAAGAGAAAAGCTAATCCTAAATTCCAATGGGAAGCGACACGACACGCTGTAAGGTGTTCTTATCTCTTTGAAGACTTAGAGATACCCTACTTTATTGAAAATCCTGTTAGTGTGCTATCGACACTATGGCGCAAACCTAACTACAGCTTCCATCCTTGGCACTATGGCGGCTACATATCAGACGATGAAGCGGAGCATCCCAAATGGCCTGACTACATAGCACCTAAAGACGCTTACCCTAAAAAGACCTGTCTTTGGACTAGCGGCAACTTTCGGATGCCTATCAAGCTTCCTGTTAAACCTGAAGACGGACACAGTAGGCAACACCTGAAGCTTGGCGGTAAGTCTATGAAGACAAAGAACATACGTAGCGCAACGCCTAGGGGCTTTGCCAAGGCTGTATGGCAAGCTAATGATCCTGTCATATGGCGATACTCAAACCTAGTAGCATGAAGGGAATGAAGTTATGAAAATGCCAGACATGAACAACGTATATGTATTCCACAAAGGCAGGGAAATATCTATCTCACATCACACAGGCAGATACCCATTGCCTGATGAGCGTGAGGTAGCCGTTATACCTGACAAAGACAGAGGTGAAACGTACTCTAATATGTACATAGAGAGATATGGCAATTCACTGAATAGTTTGATTGATGAATTGATAAAGGTGCGTGATGCAATTAATGAAAAGGAGAATGACTAATGGAATACACAATAGAAGAATGCTTAGAGATGATCGAGTACTACAAGAAAGAACGTGCTGACATTATCAAAAAATATGGTACTGGTATGCGTCCATCGTTTGTATCTGCTGACATAGCTAGTGCTGATATGGGTATGCTACACTGGATAGCTACAGCAGAACAATTAGGACACAAGTTTGAGGACTGAAAAAAAAATTGGTACTAGGGGTTGTAATACAATTTGTAGTACCCACATGATAATTATGTTTAACAAAAAGGATAAAATAAAATGACTGAATTTACTAGACAACAATTAAAAGATTTGCGTGTTGAAATGCAAACTGTACTATTAGCACATGACTTTGGTGATACCATTAATTTAGAGGTTGATAAAATCAATGTAGGTAACTGTAAATATTCTGGCGGTGAAGCTACGTTTCAAGTCAAGTTCGTGCTTAAAGGTGGTAAAACTAGAGAACAACAAGACTTAGAGTTCTACGCTAAGTTAGAAGGTATCGACACAACTGCTATTGCCAAACTACAAGGTGAGGATATGAAAGTTATTGGCTACAAGTCTAGAGCTAGAAAAAATAAGTGGATACTACAGCGACTACGTGACGGTGCAGAGTTTGTTTGTAATGACCACGTAGCAAAACAATTCTTTAAGAAACGAGAGGAGATAACACAATGAGAAAGATCTGGTGTTTAGATAATAATATCTTGGATAAAGAAAACCAAACTTACAAGCATATGTACAATGTATTCTATACGTCTAAGAAGAAAGCAATCAAGGAAGCTGAGGATATCATTAAGTACTTAGACTTCGACACACCAAAGGTAAGAGATCGTGATGGCAGTGTGACTGTAACACCTGCTAACAGCATGAGCCGATACATTTGGATAACATCAAAAGAATTAAACTAGGAGTAATAACTATGCTTAAGAACGTAACAACAAACAAAGCACTTGGTTACACTGAGGATCAGTGGCATCAACTAATAGAAGCTAATGGACTGCTACTCATGTGGTTCATCGAGTGGAACAATCGAGACTGGCACAAGATACCTGATGCTAATATATTGGAGTTCTTTGCTCGCAAGTATCAACAGTCAGCAGGGTGTGAGCCTTTCCCTATGGGTGGTAAGGTATCACTTGATGGTAAGTATGTATCAAAAGATGATGATGACCTTGAGCCATTCTTCCTGATCAATACTGATGATGGTGTAGGATACATCTATCCCTATGCCTTTGTCGCACTGCCTAAGAAGTCAGGTGGTCACCACATAGTGAGGATGGACTGATGGCTAACAACATACCACATGGCATGAGAAAATATCGTGTACAAGTATGCACAGATATAAAAACAAAAGACTATACCTCTTTTGATATCAAGGCATACAATAAGGATCAGATACTAGATCAACTAAGTCATTACTTTATAACAGAACTGGATGAGGTAACAGAATGAAACAGATACAGATAACTAACTCGACTGACTATGAGCGCAGTATGCCTCACATGATAGACAGAAAAGTAACAAGAATATATGATGTAGTAGTAAAGTATTCTGATGAAACAAAAGAAAGGATAACAGCAACGATAGGAAGTGAAAGTAGATACTGTGAAGACATACTCGATATGTTCGAAGAGACTAACCTTGAGTATGTACGAATAGAACCGTCAACATATTGGAAAACTAAACGTGACCCAAATCATGACGTATAAAAATAAATACATTGGTTATGGTAAGGACGGTAAGATCCTTATCATTTCCAGGAATAAGAAAATTGTTAAAGCATACTTAGAAAGTAAGGAGAAAAACTAATGGAAATAATTATTGATTGTGACAACAAAGAACTTGCCAAAGCTATAGCTGATAAGCTATCTAAAGATACAGGTGTAGACAGAGAAAAGTTTAAGGAGAGCACTGATGAAACTGTACAAAAATAGTGATGGTGTATGGGCAGGTACACAACTGGATGCACGTAAAATGTGTGGTAAAGGATACTCGACAGTCGATGTGCCTGTGGACAAACCTGGATTGTTAAAATTTCTTAACTTAAATAAGGTAGGATCGTCCTATACTAGTAACGATAAGAAACAAGAGGTTTCCGATGATGGTGACCTCAATCAGAAAGCACTGTCCTACTTTGCATGGGGTTATGACAAGCTATGCAGTGGGCAGTACGATGAGGGTAAAGAACTAATCAGGAAAGCTTTGCTCTATAAAAAGACACATGATATACACGAAGGAGAATAGATGGAAACATATGAACTAATTGCAATAGGAACTACCATAGCTTTTTGGATAGTAGTATACTTAATTTACAAGAGCACTTGAAATACGAAAGGAGATTTCTACGTAATACTTCTAGTACTACTATAAGAATACTAATAGTCTTTTTATTCTTATAGAAAATAAAATACTAATAGTACTAGAAGTATTTACCAATAGTGATATAACTAGGGTGTCTCTGCATTTAATAAAAAGGAAAAGAAATGACTGAAGAAGAAACAAAATACACAGAGTATGACTTCGAGGGAATTGAAACCGTTGAAGAATACTTTGATAGATTTTGGAATAACAGAGAAGCACTAGAACATTTAGTAAATCTATTCCTTGATCAGGTATATGACCTTCAAGAGTTTATTAGTGACAAAGGTTTTAAAGAAGAAGAATTTTTAGATTGGCAAAAGAAAAAGATGCAAGGATACTATCACTGATGGACGACTATAAGTACGTACAATTAATGATATCACCTGATGCTTTACGAAAGATAAAGCAGATACTGATAGCTAAGAAGATGGCTGACAAGATTGATACCCTTGATAACCAGTGGGGTAAGATCATTGATGGAATCCAGGATAGGAAAAATTCTATTACGATAGAGACTCAGAAAGACAAAGAGAAGGAAGGAAAGTAACATGATGTGGATATTAGTATGGATGCAGTTAGTCACTAGCCAAGGTGTTGAGTACTACCAGTTAGGTACGTTCACGAAAGACACTGACTGCAAAGAGGCATTAGCTAAAGCTGTAGTGCTAGTCAACACTAGCGCAGAGATGTTAGCTTGCTTAGAGGTGGATACAAGACAATGAACTGGTTAATACTAGTGACTTTAACTTTTGGTGATTCGTTTATTGTGTTTAACAAAGAGTTCGAACATGAGAATGCTTGCATTGAATATGTTAACAGCCCTGCCAATTATGACACGCTTGCTATCGAGATAATAGCAGTCGCAGGATTCAATGACCCAGTGACTGACATCATTTGTATTCCAGAGTATGAAGAATCAAAGGAAGGAATAGATGGATGAATAAAGACATCAGACCTATGGATGATTCAGAAAGAGACAGAGCGAGGGTAAGGAGTATAAAAAACCAAAGCAATTTAAAGTTTGACAAAGACATAGAAAAGTTGTATGAGGGTGATGATGATTGGGATAATTGGTGTGACGGAGATGCAACATGAACACAGCAGAAGACAAAAAGTTTGATATGGAGAGAGTAGCTTGCCCCTACAAAGATTGTGGAAGCTCTGATGGATTTTACTACAACACAGCAACCAAGTCAGGGTTCTGTCATGTGTGTGAAACCAAAACAGGAAAGGTAGGAAAGTATCCTAGACCTAACTTTAGAAATGATATAGCTGAGTGGGCAGAGGAGACTTACCCAGTGAATGCAATGAAACCACCAGTACATTTAAGACAGATAGACTCAGCCACCTACAAAGGTATTCGAGGATTAGATCAGGACGTATGCAAACTGTACAGCATACAGCTACAGATAGATGGTGAGGGAGATCCTGTCAGGTATGCTTTCAAGTATCCTTCCAATGTAAAGTATCGAGGCTTCGAAGAGAAGAAGTTTTGGACTGAGGAAAAGGGTGCATTGCTAGATCTTTTTGGTCCAGACTTTAACGCAGGATCTAGTAAGCGTATCTATTTGACAGAGGGTGAGTTCGATGCAGCTTCTCTCTATCAAGCACTAGGTAAAAGTTTTCCTGTTAAATCAATACCTTCTGCGTCACTATCTGATAAGTTCATCAAAAGAAACTTTGAGTATCTCAACTCTTTCCAAGAGATTGTGTACGCAGGTGAACAAGATGAGGCAGGTAAGGGTGCAGCTACTAGACTATACGAATTATTCCCTGAGAAGTTTTACTATGTGCCTCTGACTAAACACAAGGATGCTAATGCTTTCATTGAGGCAGGTGACCAAGACGATCTCAAGTGGGCTGCTGTTAAGCCTCAGAGATTCTCACCAGATAATTTCT
>VTLG01014863.1_pt1 | contig 23695 bp, 20 predicted proteins | sample 4694571 | NCBI WGS metagenome assembly VTLG01 (sample SAMN12604809, study PRJNA352737) | marine metagenome | biome: ENVO:00000447; feature: ENVO:00000209|ENVO:00000569|ENVO:01000036; material: ENVO:00002151; isolation source: viral sequences binned using virsorter ...
TAAGACCTTAAGAAACAGTCTTCTCTTGGTTCACTGACCCAGAAGTTAGTCAAAGAAGTAGAGAAGATGAACACCACAGGAGGAGGCGCAGATGAGCGTCTTTGGAAACCTGAACTGGACAAAACCGGTAACGGTTATGCAGTCGTTCGTTTCCTTCCTGCACCAGAAGGGGAAGATATTCCCTGGGCAAAGATGTATTCTCATGCATTCCAAGGTCCTGGTGGATGGTATATTGAAAATTCCTTGACCACAACTGGTGGTAAGGATCCTGTATCAGAGCACAATCGTGAACTCTGGAACAGTGGTAATGAATCTGATAAGGATGTTGTTCGTAGACAGAAGCGTAAGCTTTCTTACTATAGTAACATCTATGTTGTTAAAGATCCTACCAATCCTCAGAATGAGGGTGGAGTATTTCTCTTCAAGTTTGGTAAGAAGATCTTTGACAAGGTTATGGAAGCAATGCAACCAGAGTTTGAGGATGAAACTCCAATTAATCCTTTTGACTTCTGGCAAGGTGCAAACTTCAAGTTGAAGATTGTTAAGAAGGATGGATACTGGAACTATGATAAGTCAGAGTTCGATTCAGTAACACCACTCCTTGAAGATGAAGATGCTCTTGAAGCACTATGGAACAAAGAATATTCTTTGACTGCCATTACTGCTCCAGACCAATTTAAATCTTATGATGACTTAAAGAAACGTCTTGACTATGTTCTAGGTGCAAAACCTCCTACTCGCCGTGTATTCGACGAAGAATTGGAGGATGAGAGTGAAGGTCGTGGTACATTTACTCCAAACTTTGAGACTCGTAAGGCAGAAGAAAAAGTTACTACTGCTGTAAAGTCATCTAGTTCTGATGAAGATGATGCGTTAAGTTATTTTCAGAAACTTGCTGATGAATGATCAGTTAGGATAAAGTCTAATATTTTCTCCTACTTTAAGGGTTCCATCCACATACTGGGTGGAACCTTTTTTATATTCCATTATTTCTTCTAAGTCATTAAAGAGTACACTTAGATATTCTGGTTTGAGGATAAAGATGTTTCTTTTTTTATCTTGAATGTTGTCTTCATAAGTGAGATTAGTTACTGCTTCACTTATATTAGTAGCACTTACATTTGAACTTAATCCCTGATCATAATAAGTAACAGCAAAACCTACAGGAATGTGTAATCCTTTTTCAATTATTATTGCACCACTAGAATTTGTTACACCAGCACATTCATAGTGATGTACTTCTTGTAATTTTTCATCGGTTCCATACTTATCAATTAAGAAATTATAATAAGACTGCTCACTCATTGGCCATTCGGTTTGAATGTTGGTGATGTTATTTGCTAGAAGAATAACCCAATCTAATGTTGAATCCTCATAATATTTCTCAGCAACATTATCTGGTCTTTCATCTCCTTGTATTTGATATTTTGTAAAATAGCTTAAATCGCTAAAAATATCTTCTCTAAGTTTAGCTCTTTTAAAAAGATTCTTTACTTCAGAATAGTCATCAATTGTTTTATTTCCTGGAGATCTATCAACATAGAGGAAATATGGAATTTGACTAAAATATGGTTTAGACATTTTTTAATACCCCATGTTTTGTGAATCTAATTCAATATCATCATTGTAAATAGGTTCGATTTCAGCTAAGTTCATACTGACTTTATATGATGTCATTGAACCATCTCCATAGGTCATATAAGATCCGTCGGGAGTATAATCAACATTAAATCCTACCATTGCGCAAGGTTTAATTTTATTTAAGAAAGGATGTTCTGTTGTTCCTCTCATAAGATATTTAATTTTAAATACAGCAGGAACGTTTAAAAAGATGGCTGCTTTACGTCTTTTTGGTGCCATTGCTTTTTTGACAACCTTTATTATGGTTCTGATTGTTTTTGCTTCACGGTCATCTCTAGGAGTAAAGTTAAAATTATAACTAAACGTTCTAAGTTTAGGACCATTAAAGAGAACTTCGAGGTTAGGATTAACAATAACTCCTGCTCTTCCTAGTAAGTTTGCACCAACTGCTTGTCCTGCAAAATAAGCAGTTAAAAAATCTCTTATATTATTATTCTCTAACATTTGGTTGGCGGTGTCTCCGATATCTGAAACAAAAGTCGATGCTCTCTCTCCAAAGGTTCCTTCTCCTGCACCAATGGCGTTAGCAGCAATATTTCCAGCTGCTAATTGAAGTGGGTTAAGTGATTCTCCACCCCAATCAACTTGGTTTGATTCATTTATACCAGGCACCATTGGAAGGAACATGGTAGCTCCTACTACTCGTTCTCTTTGCTTATAACGTTGTTTAACGCTAGTGAGCTCACTAAATGAACTACCGCTACTGCTAAGTTGAGGAACATATTCGATAGGTACAAGTTTTATAAAATCAAAATCTCCCTGAGCATTATCTTGAGGATAAACCAGATGGGTTCCTGGTTTACCTGCCATTTCATCTTTTTGAGTGGCTAATTGCCTTGGTTTAAGTGAAAATCCGTTATTATTAACACTACTTTCAGGTGAAATTAAACTATTACTTGGGATTATCTTATTTACTGTATCTCTTGCAATTCTTTCTGCTTCTGCTTGTGATTTTCCATCATCTTTTTCTCGTTGTACTATTGCATTGTAGGTAGTTGTAGTACTCTGATCTCTAATGGTTCTTAGTCCTTCTTTGGAACTAAAGTATGCAACTTGAGATGTGGTACCGCTTCCATAATTACCAGTACTTCTTGCATTTACTACGTCTGGATCATCGTGTGGCACAAATGTATTAGGAGATCGCGAATCAACTGTTCCAATGAATCTATGTTTAGATAATCCTATACCCCATTGATCTTCATAAACAGAAGTAATACTGTAGGATTTTCCCTTATCATCTGTTTTTACTGTTGTGGTGGTATAAAACTCTCCCTTTGATTTTTGACCAGTTTTTGTTCCGGCTGTATCAGTATATTCTAAAGGCCAACGATTCTCGTTGCTTCCATATGATGACATTAGATTACGCTATAATCCTTGTTATCTATTTAGCAGTCCGTAGGAAATAGCCATACGGAATAGTTTTCATATATTCTATTTCATCTTCTTTTACTACATGTAACATTCCTGCTACTTCTTGCCATGTATAATTTCTATAGTCATTCCAGTGGAAGTTTACTCCTCTAAATCCCCATTTAAAGATATCAATACAGGCAATGAGAGGAAAGTTGTCAAAAGCAAGGTCTTTAGTTTTAGGTATGTATATGAAGGTATAATATTTGCCTACATCAGGAATAATTTCTGTTTCTTGGAAGATACTAATAATCTCCAACATAATATCTTGAGGATCATTGAGTCCTGCTATTTTCTCTTGAAGTTGTCCTACTCTATCATTAGGATTAAGAGTTTCATCTAAACCAAAAGTTTCTAGCTGTTGTCTTTCTAGTGCTCTATTTAAATCTCTATCTCTTCTTTGTTTGATAGTTTTCCTTGCCATTACCTAATTCCTAGTTCTTTTTCGGTGACGATTTTAAATTCAACTTTACGATCAGCACACCATTCTCTTGCTGCTTTCCATTTTGCTTGGTTAACCTCATAGGTTTTGCATTCATAGAGGTAGGATTTAGTCACTTTTTTTCGAGGTTTAGGTGGTCTGGTTTGTTTCTTGGGTTTAACTTCAATAACATAGGTTTTAATTTCACCTGTTTGTTCTTTTACTTTCATAATGAAGTCTGGAAAGTATCTACGAACTTTACCATCAGGAGCACGGTAGGGGATCCAAAACTCTTCACTTCCCCACTCTAGAACATTTTCATTCAGATCACACCATGAACAGAATTTTCTTTCCCAACTACTTCTACATATTATATTGCGATAATCACCATTATATTTCTTGGGATGGGTAGGTTTATACCGACTTTTTAAACTTTCTCCCATTATCTTGACTACATAATATATAAAGTAAAATTATTTATAGATGGCTGCTCCACGTCCAAATAGAATTGGAACATCTTTTCTAAAGTCTAGAATTTTAAATGTTGCTCAAACTTCCGTTTATCAAGTGAAGTTGCAACCTACTGCTTCTGTTATTAATTTTTTAAGAGGTCCAAGCAGACAGGTAGATTATAATTCTCAAGATGGACTTAATATAGAATTATTATGCAGAGAAACAAATCTTCCAGGACAATCTCTTGCTACACATGATCAATCAATAGATTATCCTGGTGTGACTGAAAAGATGGCCTATAGAAAGATATATGATGATAGAATTGATTTTACTTTCTATGTTGATAAAAGATATAAAGTAGTTGAATTTTTTGAAGGATGGATAGATTACTGTGCGGGTCAAGGAACTACTTATGGCACAGAGGACTATAAAAATAGAAGTGCTTATTATAGGATGAATTATCCTATTGATTATAAGACAGATGCTCTTTATATCACTAAATTTGAAAAGGATGCAAAGAATTCAATGATTTATAATTTTATTGGTGCTTTTCCTATTAGTATTGCTGCATCTCCTGTTACCTATGACAATTCTGATACTTTAAAGTGTACTGTATCTTTCTCCTTTATGCGTTATTTGAGGAGAAGAAGTGGAACTGCTCTTGATAAGAAAGGATTTGTATATCAATACTTAGAAGGTGAGAAGAGTTGGAGATATGTTGCACCGAGATCATTCAGTTGGATTGGAGGAACACCTTTAACGTGGGATGATATTTGGGGTGGGAATGATGATAATAATGAAGAGGATAAACCAGGAGATGAGGATTCATCGCAGAATTCGCAGAATGAAGAACCATCGTGGAATTATGGAGATATTTGGAGGGGATTAACATCACAAGGTATGTCTCCTCTAGGCTAGATTATCGTTAGTATTTCTAGCTAAATAACCATACTGAAATCTTTGTAAGATATTATGCCTTTACCAACCATTGCGACTCCCACGTATGAACTTGAGTTGCCATCTTCGGGGAAGAAGATAAAATATAGACCCTTTTTAGTTAAAGAAGAAAAACTTTTAGTTCTTGCTCTTGAGAGTGAGAGTAATAAAGAAATATCTACTGCCATTAAAGCAGTATTAAAGAGTTGTATTCAGACAAGAGGAGTTAAAGTAGAACAACTTCCTACTTTTGACATTGAATATCTATTTCTTAATATTCGTGGTAAGTCTGTTGGGGAAGAGATTGAAGTTAATCTTATTTGTCCTGATGATGAAGCGACTAGCGTCACTGTTACTGTTGATGTTGATGAGATTAAAGTAGAGAAGAAAGAAGGACATACCTCTCAAATTAAATTGGACAAGAATTTGATGATGGAAATGAAGTATCCATCTTTAGATCAATTTATTAAGAATAACTTTGATTTTGCTGGAGAACCTGGCATTGATGAATCATTTGAGTTGATTGCTGCTTGTATTGATAAAATTTATAATGAGGAAGAGGTATGGACTACTTCTGATTGTACCAAGAAGGAAATTGTTAATTTCTTAGAGCAGATGAATAGTAAGCAGTTTAAAGAAATTGAAAAATTCTTTACAACGATGCCAAAGCTTTCTCATGAGGTTGAGATTGTTAATCCAAAGACTAAAGTAAAGAGTACTGTTGTAATTGAGGGGCTATCCAGTTTTTTCGGATAGCTCTAGTCCACATGGATCTAGAGAATTACTATAAAATCAATTTCGCTTTGATGCAGTATCATAAATATAGCTTAACAGAGATTGAAAATATGATGCCTTGGGAACGAGACATCTATGTGGGTCTTCTCCAACAACATCTTGAAGAAGAAAAACTCAAACAGCAACAACAATCATCTTAATGGCAGTAGCAGCTCCTAGTCCAGTAAAAATACTTTCCGATCTTGGATATGAAGTCTGGGAGATAGAGAATAATGCAGATATGCGGAGTGCCTTAATAGAAGCTATTAATACTCTTATTCTTACAAATCCTAGTGATGGTAGAATTCCAATATTACAGGACGCAGTAAGAAATATACAAAAATCTAAATTTCAAACTAGAAAGGTTAGTGTTAATAAGTTGATGAACCGAAAGGTAACTTCAACTCAAAAGGTAGCACCTCAGAAACTTTTACCTGCTGTAATAGAAGAAGGTGGAGAGAAAGATCAGACTATTATTACATCTAATCTTGCAGAGAGACTGAATAATATTCAAGAGGCATTAAAAAGTCTTAGTAGATCATTTAGACAACAGTTACGGTTAGATAAGAATCTGGCTGAAGTAGATGCAAGGAATGCCAAAGAAGCAGATAAGTTAGAAAAAGAAAAGCAACTAGAGACAAAGAAGAAAACTAGATTGGGTGGATTGGGATTTGCAAAATTATCCAAACCAGCTACTGGATTTTTTGATACCCTTCTTAATTTCTTTAAGAACGTTTTTATAGGATCCATTCTTGTTGGAATGCTTGATTGGATGAAGGATAATAAGCCGAAAATTGAGGAATTTAGTGAATTTTTTAATAAGAACGCTCCATTGATTATTGGTGGGATAGCGGCTCTTACTGCAGCAAGTCTAATAACTCCTATATTGGGATTGGGTAAGGTTTTATTGTGGGGTGGAGGTTTATTAGTTGGTACTCTGGCATTTTTTGGTAGAAGGATAGGAGGATTATGGAGGGGTCTTAGAGGTTTAGGAGGTCCTAAGCCAAATTTACGATTAGGTGGACCAAGCCGAGGTATTACACGAGGAAATTGGTTTACACGAGGATTAAGTAGGATGAATCCTTTGAGAAAACCAGCAACTGTTACTACAGGAGGGAATTGGTTAAGCAGATTTTTAAGTAAAGTGAAGCCTTCAAAAGTTACGGGAGTAAAACCAGGTGGAATAAAGCCAGGTGGTATTCCGGTCTTAGGAACTTTATTTGGTTTATTTGATTTTGGAATGAGAAAAGCAGAAGGACAGACTAATGTTCAAGCAGCATCTGGTGCAGGAAGTGGTTGGGTAGGAGGACTTGCTGGTGCAGCTTTAGCGGCAACACTTTTCCCTGAACCTGCTAGTAGTGCTGCAGGACTAATAACCCTTGGTGTTCTTGGTACTCTTGGATATAATGTGGGTGGTATGATTAGTGATCAAGTAACTGGGGTTAATGGTGATATTAAACAGTCTTTTAGTAAAGCACAAGTTTCTCCTTCTGCCACTACTCCTCCTCCTATAACTTCTCCTACTGGAACAGGAAATATTCAGGTTTTGGATGTGAGAACAGGAGGGCAACAAGCACCTGTAGTAAGTGGGGGAAATCAAGGAGGAGGAGAGAAGGTTCCATCATTCTCTTCTTCAGATCCTAATAATCTAACTACTGTGACGGTTAGATCAATTTATGGATTGGTGAATTAAAATGGCATTAGGTTTACTTGGAGGTGCGTTATCGGTAGCATCAAAAGCATTTAAAGCAAAAAAAGTACAATCTGGTGCTAAGATGGCATCGGCCATTGTTAAAAGAGAACCTCAAAAAGATGCAATAGCAAAGGAACAACCTAAGGTTAAGACTAAGGTAGTTTCTGTTTCTAGTCTGATGAACGTTAAGTCTTTGGAATCCCGGGACATAAAACAGTCAAAAAAATCTTCTGGTGTTGAGTCTGTTGATATTGTACTGAATAATATTGATAATACTTTGGCAGGTTTAATAGGAACTCTTAAATCTAGTTCTCAATTATATAAAAAGGAAATTAGACGCAAGAATAGAAGGAAGGAACGGGCAAAAAGATCTGAGAAAGAAAAATCTTTAGAAAATAAAAAACCTATGAGGTTTGGAAGAGTTCCTGTTCCATTTAGGAGTGCATTTAATAGTATAAAAAACTTTTTTAGTAATATAATAATAGGATCTTTAGTAGTTCTTCTTCTTGATAATCTTAATAGAATAATTAAGGCGGTGAAGGAGACCTATAATAAACTAAAGCAAGTTGTGACGAAAGTGGGAGAATTCTTACAACCCGTATGGAAGGCACTTAAATGGATTTGGCCAGGGAATAGTCCTTCTGGTCTTGAGATGGTTCGTTCTATTTTAGGAAATAAGAATACGCAAGACTTAATGGATCCTACCAAGATAAAGGAAGTTGAGGATGTATATAAGCAGATTGAAGATCAGACAAAAGTATTACAAGGGTCATTTAAAGATATAGAAAAAGATACTAATGATGCTAGAATTGAAGAAGGTGAACCCCCAATTTCTATGAATGATGTTCCTCCACCCCCTCCTATTGTACAACAGGAGACATATAATATTCCTCAGATGGTACAACTTCTTAAATCTCAGGGAGCAACTGATAATGAGGCAATAAGATTGGCTGCTATTGGGGTATTGGAATCTAGTGGAAATCCTAAAGCGCGGAACACTTCATATCCAGATAATTCTTATGGGTTATTTCAAATTAATATGCTTGATGAACCAGGATATAAGTTAGGTGAGGAAAGACGTGAGAAATATAATATTCAGAATAATGATTTATTGGATCCTGCTACAAATGCTAGAATTGCTTTAGATATTCTTAGAACTCAAGGAAGGAGGGCATGGTCTACTGATAGTGAGGTAACTCCTGCTCAATTGGAGATGGGAGAAAAGACTATTAATCGTTTAAACAATACTAGAATTAATATGGGAGATCAATCATCACTAAAGAATCTTTCAGAGAAAATATCATCTTTGAAAACTCTACCATCGTATTCTATGGGAGGAAATAATACTATTATTGCAATGGATAGTGGTTCTCAGTCTTCTCCTACACAAAGTTCTGGAGATTCTAGTCCTATGGTAATTCCTCTTATTCCTTCTAGGAAACAAGTGATGTTAAATAATTATGAATATAGAGTTAATAGTGCTCTCTGGAAGATAGGTTAATGGCAAATACAGGAGATAAGTCCACACGGGCTGGAGAGATTGGAGTATTTCAAGTTTTTGAATCTAAGGAAGGTACCAAGAGATTTGCTGATCTATCTTTGGGATGTGTAGAACTTTCCTATTATGAAGATATCCTTTCTAATAGTGTATCTGCTTCTGCTGTAATTGTTGAAAGTGGTTTAAGTGATGCTGCAGTTGGGAAAGGATTTTTAGGAATTCTTGACAATCTTCCTGTTGTTGGAGGAGAGTCGGTTAATTTGGTTTTTAGGGATAATAAAAATAATCCAACAACTTTGAAATTTTTAGGAGCTAAGAGAGGGAATGGTAATGAGTTCTATGTGAATAGAGTAAGACAAGTAAATCCTGGAACTCAGAGAGATATTTATTACTTGGATTTATGTACCAGAGAATTTATTTCTAATGAGCAAGCACGGGTTGTGAAGAGATATGATGGAACTATTGGAGAGAATGTATTAAAGATACTTAAAGGAAAGTTAAGTGGGGATGGTGGGATAATAACTCCTAAAGGAGTTGAGATTGATCCTACCGCAAAACCTTATAATTTTATTGGCAATGATAGAAAACCTTTTTATGTTTGCACTTGGTTAGCAGCTAAGTCGATTCCTGTATTATCGGTTGATGGTAAAGATGCTATAGGAGGAGCAGCAGGATATTTCTTTTATGAAACTTATGATGGGTTTAAATTCAAAGCTATAGATGTTCTTAATGGTCAAGCACCAAAGAAAAAGTTTATTTTTACAAATACGACGGGTCTTCCTCAAGGATATGATGCAAAAATTTTAGATGTGAATGTTGAAAGGGATATTGATCTTCAACAAAATTTGACAATGGGTGCATATGCTAATCGCACACTCTTCTTTGATTACGTTAGTATGAATTATAAAGTAAGAGATTATACATTAACAGAGAATCAGAAAGATAAAGTTAATAATGCTGGTAAAAAATCTTTTGGGGATGGTGTGTCGCCTGCGATTAAAGATGCTCCTTCTCGAATAATGAATAAAGTATTGGATATTGGAACTTTGCCTTCAGGGATAACTGCGGATGACCAATTAGAAAAGTGGAAGGAAGATCCTACCAAATCTACTTTTGCTTCTGCAGAGACGGTAGCACAATCTGCAATGAGATATAATCAAATGTTTACAATTAAAATAAACATTACAATTGCAGGTGATTTTAGTTTAAGAGCAGGTGATATGATTTTTTGTGAGTTTCCTGAATTGACGGTGGCTCAGAATAAACTACCTAATAAACAAACAGGTGGTAATTATCTTATAGCAAGTGTATGTCATCGTTTGACACCAGAGGATTGTTATACTAGTCTAACTTTAGTACGTGATAGTTTTGGTAAAAAACCTCCAGCTATAAGAACGGGTAGTTCTAGTTCTAGTTCTACTTCTAGTTCTGGATTAAGTAGTCGGGAAAGGACATTTGCTAGAAGGTCTTCAAGTGCATCTGCACAGGCAAATACCAATAGATTTGGTCAGAATGTAAAGACTTCTCCGAATGCTGCTCCTACAGACTGGGCGGCTAGAAGGAGAGCTCGACGGGGCTCTTCCTAAATATCAAAGTAAGGGACTAATTTTATGTCAGAAATTAAGCACGATTTAGATCACGAAGTCTATATTGACCCAAAAGATAATAAAGAACATATCAATCATGGTATGTTGGAATATTCTAAGGAAGATTTAGAATCTTCTCATGCTTATTATGATGAGTATCATAAGAATGAAGAGATAGATCCTAGTGATGCAAAGATTAATGATTATCATACGAGACATCAGGATCAACATCTTGAGGTTTATTGTGACGATCATCCCGATGCGTTTGAATGTAGAGTATACGACGAATAATGATAGAAACTGAGGTATTCCAAAAGAATTTTGTAGGTAGAGATGGGTTTATCTGGTGGATAGGCCAGATTGCTAGTGACTCTTGGACTAGGAATGCGCCAGGATCGAGTGCTACTGGCAGAGACCTACAAGAGCAGCGTGGATTTGATTATCGATATCAAGTTCGTATTATGGGATATCATACTGCGGATAAAGATGAGTTGCCTGATGATCAACTTCCATGGGCAACTATCGTATATCCAGTTACTGCTGGTGGAGGAGCTAGAGGATTTCTTGCTAGTCCTAACCTTAAACAAGGAAACTTTGTTTATGGATTTTTTATGGATGGTGATGATGCCCAACAACCTGTTATTTTAGGTATATTAGGATTTAATCAATATCAGGAGGTGTTAAAGGGTGTTTCACCTGTTGGATTTGCTCCTTTTAGTGGATTTAGTAATCCTTTATTAAATGGTACACCCACTTTTTCATTATCTAAATCAACTCAGGATATATTGGGAATTTTTGGTGCAGATGCTGGGATTACCACTACTACTAAGAGCCGTCAAATTACCGGTGCTGCGGGAGATGCTACAACTCAGAGTGTTGCTAATAATAAAGAAAAAAGGGATGGAGAAAAAGAGAAGGAATTAGATTCTAATTGTGATGAGTCTGCAACTGGAGTACAAAAAGCAATTAGGGAATTAATTAAAGATATTGAGGATGCAAAAGAAAGTTTAAATGAGGTTAATGATTCTTTAACAGTATTCCAAGAAGACGTTGAAGAAACTCAGAAATGGATTCAGAAGAAGATAAAGAAAACGGCGAAAAAAATAGTTAAGTGGATTAAAAAGAAGATTAAAGCAATATTTAAATGGATAACAAATAAAATAAAAAAGGCAACAGACCCTGTTCTTGCCACTCAACCACCTGATAAGAAGACTGATGCTAAGACTGGAATTGAAAAAGCATTAGAATTGTTGAAATGTGCTTTTGATAAAATTATTGATCATCTTTTAGATATTGTAATACGGGGATTACAGGAAGCACTCGTACGATGGGTTAATGTTCCTCTTTGTGCTGCTGAGAATATTTTAGCTGCTATTCTTGGTAAATTGATGGGATTGATTAATGCTATAGTTAATTCGATAAGTGGTGTTATTAATAATGTAATGGGATTGGTTGATGATGCAATTGATATTGCTGATGACTTAATTGGATTTCTTGATGCACTTTTATCTATATTTGAACTTTGTGATGAGGAAAAACCAGCATGTCCTAGAATAACGGATTGGAGTATATGGGATGGTTCTTCTACTCTGGATAATCCTTTTGATATGGCAGGTTTTATTGATAAGGTAAAGGGGTTTGCATCGGGAGTAAGTGATGTAGTTGATCCAGATAATTTTGATTTTGATTTTGATTTCAGTGATGTATTTGATACATCTATGTGTGATACAGGTCCTGAGTTGTGTGGACCACCTCAAGTGATTATTTGGGGTGGATCTGGTAGTGGTGCTGCAGGTAATGCTATTGTAAGTGCAATAGGAAATATTATTGGAGTTGAGGTTACTAATGCAGGAACAGGATATGCAGAAGATCCTCCTTATATTAGATTCGCAGATAATTGTGGGAATGGAAATGGTGCAACTGGCACTGCTGTAACAGGACCTGTTTCTCCAACAGATTTAAAACCATATAGAGCGAAGAGACAGAATATTAATAAAAAACCTCCTACCTCACTTGATGATTGGGAACTGTTAACTATACCTACTGAAGGATTACCTTTATGGCATCCTTCAGTAACATATTATGGTGAAAGAAGAATATCAACACCTGAAATTGAATATTTGCCTAGTGAAGAGAATGCGAATCTCAAGAAATTATATGAAAGTCCAGTAGAAGTGAAAGATGCGGAGGGAAATGTTGTACTTAAAACTGCTGCAGAGAATGGATATCAGGCTTCTATGAGTGTGGGTGTAGCTACTTTTTCTGATACTATTATTCCTGCTGATGTTGTTGCTTATAGTCCTAATTGGGTTGCTGATGATAATGGCGATTATGTGGGAGTAACAGGAGTTACTATCCGTGATACTGGGTATGGATATTTACCTGTTTTTGATGGTTCTCAGGGTGGTGATGGCAGAATTTGGGCTCCGGCTAATAATTCTACATTAGAGAGTTCAGATGGAATATGGTCTCCTCCATATTCTCCTGGTTCTTTAATTCCTGTTTTGAAGGGAGATACAGTTTGTACTCCTGTGGGTTCTGTTACAGAATTAAATGGGGTGGATGGTAAAGTTACGGAATTATTGGGTGGTTGTAATGTGATGCCTACTGATGGAGTGGTAGCAGCACCGGAAGGAACTGGTGTATCCCGTGAATCAGAGAATGTTTATCCTGTTGTTCTTTATATTTGTGAGGCTACCATTATTAATCCTGGTTTTGGATATCAGGAAGGGGATAAAGTAATTATTCAACCTGATAATGGGGCTGAAATTACTCCTAAGTTTGGAAATTTTGGTAATCTTATTTCTCTTGAGGTTATATCGGGAGGAGAAGGATTCCAGGATATGCCTATAGCTTATATTGAAAGTGAAAGTGGAATCAATGCAGAGATTTCTTTAAGATTGTGTATAGATAGAATAGGTGATGACGCTGCTAAGGAACCAGGTGTTCAAGATAAAGTTGTTTCCGTTGTTGATTGTGTTGGTAAAATATAATGTCAGTAGGAATTAAGACTAATCCAAATTATCAGTGTGTGGCATCCACTGCTGATGGACAGATACTTCTCGGTGAAGTTAATGAAGATAATGTTACATCTGGCATTACTTTAAGAGTAGGTAAAACAACTAGTCCTGTTCCTCATTATATTCAGATGGATAAGGATGGGGATGCTTTAACAAAAGGTAGGAAAGGGACTATATGTAGATCTCCTGGTGCTTTTCAGGTTAAAGCAGGGGATATGTGTGGTGATGGAATACCAGGAGTTTATATTGATTCTGGAAATGGAGATCTTATTCTTAGATCAGATGGTCGTGTAAGAATTCTCGCGGAAAATATTGATTTAATTGCTAGTGGAGCTGATGAAGCTAATGGAATCGTTCAAATTAATGCAAATTCAAAAGTATTGATAGGATCTGATGATGTTCATATTGATTCTGGTAATCTTACAAAGATATTTTCAGATAAAACAACTGAAGTGATTGGAAATTCAATTTTAAATTTGTTTGGTTCATCTATTGAGCAACTAGATGCCACCGCAGGATTCAAGGGTTCAACCGGATTCTTACCTGCTCCCTGGACTCCAAGGGAAATGCGGGAAGCCATAAATTCATTAAGGAGGATTGTTTCATAATGGCTAAGTTTTCGGACGTTTATGTAGGAAAACAACTTTATTGCGGAACTTCTTTTCCCGATGCTAAAGGACCTACAGCACTCGGACTTGGAGCAGCAAGTATTAATGGATCTGCTTATATTGCAGGACCAGCTATTGTAGGTAATTCACTTACTTTTGTAGGTCCTGAAGCTAGTTTGATGGTTTCTAGATGTTTGAATCCACATGCTCTTGCGTTAGTACCTTCTATTTTTAAGGTTTCTAGTCGATTTAATGTACCTACTCCTCTTGATGTAGTTATTGGTGACCTTGAAGGACCTGTGGGTGTTATTATGAACGCTCAAATGATTAATGCGACTTGTTTGACAACTACTACTTTTATTTGTCCTAAAACTACATGGGTAGGTGCGGTTAGTTATGTTGGATTAAAGACTAAGGCCGGAAAAGAGATTCAAACAGGATTTAAATCTCTTTTTGGGAAGAAGACTCACTATGGTGGAAAGGCAACATATGGAAAGGATACTACTGCTGGACTAAAAGTTGATGCAGGAAAAACTGTTGCTCCTATGCAGACTGCTCCGGTTCATGTTGGGACTGCTACTGGAAATAAGAAATTTGATATTAAACACCCTAATAAAGAAGGGTGGAGACTTTCTCATGTATGTGTAGAAGGTCCTACCTCTGATGTTTATATTAGGGGTAAATTGGATGGGGATCATGTTATTGATATACCATCCTATTGGCAAGGACTGGTGGATTATGATACAATTACTGTAAATCTTACACCATTTGGTAGAAGTGATACTTCTTTGCATGTAAAAGAGATTACGGAAGATAAAATAATAATTTCTTCAGATCATTTGACGCAAGTGAAATGTTTTTACCATGTTTATGCAGAAAGGATTGATGTTGAGAAGAATATTCCAGAATATGAAGGAGAAACCCCAGCAGATTACCCAGGAGATGTTAATCAATCTTCAATTGCTGGTTATCATTATGATGTTAGGGAGGATTAAATCATGGGATTAAATGATGACATTAAAGATAAATTAAAGGATGAAACTGATGGTATAGTATGGTTAGGAGACCAGATTGTTCTTCTTGATGCAGAAAAAGAACAATGGGATGCTGCTATTGATAAGGTAGATAGACCATTAGTGGTAGATATTGATGCAGTAAATCAGACTTTGGCTGATGTTGAGTCGGCAATGGAAGATAGAATATCAGTAGGTTGCAGAACAGATATGTTCTGGAGAGTTTTGGATGTAAGTGGATCTCCGGCTGATAGTTGGGATGTTGTTTGTACTAAGATATCTTTGAATGGATATGATGCTATAGGTTCTTCTGGTTTAGGCACATGTTTGGCATGGTTAGTCCCAAGTGGAAATAATTCATCAGGCATTCAATCATTTCCTCTTATAGATTTGAGGACTCCTAAGATTGGGGTAACTACTGACAATTTACATGGACTCAAATATTATAATGAACCTTATACTAGAGATATAGGTGATACAACAGTAGGGCAGTTTATTGGAACGGTGAATACCAGTTCAACTACTCTTACAATAATGGAACCCTATGCAGATAATTTGTGGGGTGATTTTGAGGTGGGTGATTTAATAACTTGTGAAAAAGATGGAGTAATAAGTGGTGGGAGTGTTAAAATTACTGGATTTGGATCAGCAGTTACTAATCTATCTGGAGTAAGCACTGCCTATCAGACTTCCTTTACTACTGAGAGTGGAATTGGAATAACAGTAGTTCCTACCATTACACTTGCTTCTGCGACTATTGGATTTGCTACGGCACCAGAGAGTGATGGAAAGTTTACTGTTTTCAATGTATTAAGTGATCCTACAGGTATTGTTACGGCAAATGATTATGCACTTAGTTTTGAGGATAACCCTTTCTCCCCACAAACTTTGGGAGTTATGAATGGTGATAACATTGGCATTGGAACTTGGGTAGAGTATAATAATGCAGGATTAACTTCAGCTCCTCAGAGTTGGAGACCTGAATATGAAATTTCTGGACATACTGATTTAGGTATTCCTGATGTAGTTGCACCTCCTGTGGGTGCAGGTGAAATATATTATAAGGATGGATGGACTGTTACTCCTCTTAACGCAACTGAAGGAACTACACGAACTCTTGATTCATTGACTAGTGTATTTTCAAGTTTATCTTCTTGTTCTACTGAGGATGCTGCAGTAACTGCAGCACAGAATGCCAGAAATACAAAAGAGTCTGCATTTGCATCTGATCTATCTAATTTTAATAATAAAGTTACAGCCTCTAACGCATTAAGGGTTGAAAGAGATCAACTTAATGCTAGAATCTTTCAAGCACGAACTGCTATTGGTGCGGCAGTTGATGATAAAGAAAGACTTGAAGCACTTCAAAGACATGTTGAGGATCAAGGATTAGACTTATGAGTATTACTATTAACCACCCTACTCTTGAGAAGTATAAGTTAAATTTGGAAGGTCTTGTAGGACCTGAAAATGCTGTATTCTATAGGGGAAGACTTATTAGTCAAAAGGAAATTAAATTGCCCAATTATTGGGAGGGTTTGGTAGAGGAAACTTCTATTTCAGTACATTTAACTCCAATTGGTGCTCATCAGCATATTATTGTAAAGAGAATAGGAGATAATAGGGTATATTTGCAATCACATGGTAATATGCCAATTGATTGTTATTATTTGATAATTGGAGAAAGGAAGGATATTTCAGATCTAAAAGCAGAGGAGCAGATTGACAAATCTTCTGAGTAGTGATATAATATGATATAGATGGATGACCTGCATGGAAGACGAGTATTTGTCAAGGTGTGTAGTAGACACTGCTAAGAGATCTTTTTATCTTTACTCTAGTGAAGGAGATGAAAAGGTAGTTGCATGTGATACTATGGAAGAGTTTATGAATGTATTAGAGTTTGTGCGTAATAATACGGACGAAGATTTGTTATCTTATTCTGATCCTTTATGAGACCACCTCAGGTTATTTCGGCATTTCCTTCTCTTATTCATTGTATTGAGGTTGATAATTTTAAAAAAACTCAAGATGAATTAATTGATTATGCTTATAAAAAGGAAAATGAGGACCCTATTGGAGTAGTTAAATCTAATGAGGAGGGTTGGCAATCTCAGACGATTCATTCTACTGAACCCAATCCTATATTTTCTGTTCTATCTAAAGAACTTGTTAAATATTTTTCAAATAAGGATATTTTTATAGAAACTTTTCAAATGAAGGTTGGTGCTTATTGGATAAACATCAATAGGAATGGTAGTTATAATCGTTTGCATACTCATCCTGGAAGTGATTTATCAGGTGTTTTTTGGATTAAGACTCCTAAGCATGGGGATTCGGGTAGCTTACAATTTATTTCTCCTTATGAATTCTTAGATTATAAGTTGATGCAGATTTGTTCTCCAGAACTTAAGAAATCTTTGACTTATTATCCTGCTTCTCAATTTTTTCCTACTCCTGGAACTATTATGTTATTTCCTGCTCGTTTAATGCATGAAGTGCGTACAAATCATACGAGAGAAGATAGAATTTCTGCTTCATTTAATATAAACATTAATTCTATAGATTGATGAATTATATCTATGTACCAGTTCAATTGGATGAGATTCAATTAATTGATAATATTATTTCTGATGAAGAAAGAGAAAGACTTATAGAAGTAAGTAAACCTCTTCTTGTTTCAGGTGCTGAGCTGGCTAGAATGAGTGGTATTAAGATAGAATATCCTGGCAGTCAAACTCTTTCAAATCTTCATCGCAATCCAGAGTTTGATTATTTACATAACGAGATAATGAGACGCATTAAAAAAGAAACTGGAATGGATCTTGAAATAGTTAAATCATGGGTAAATTGGACGAATGGTAGGAAGAAAGATGTAAATTGGCATCTTCATCATTGTTCATATGCGCTTGTTTATTATATGAAAAATCTTCCTATATTGAATAATGGAACCATATTTGATATAGTAATTAATAAGAAGAAAAGAAAGAAATTTGTTAAGGCTTCACAAAATAGTGTGATGCTTTTTCCTGGTAATGTATTACATACTGCACCATCTTCTTTTTTGCGTAGTGATAGATATACTTTAGCCTGTAATTTGGAATTTAAGTAAAAATTATCCATAAATACATTATGGAAATAAAGCTCTGGTACTCTAAAAGGATGAAACAATGGCGATGGACATTGTTAGAAATTGAATCACGGAGACAAGAATCAGGGCAACAATACCACGTTAGAGATGTAATGAATGATATCGCTACTACCGTCGAGTATATGGTAGAGAAAGAACAATATGAAGGGCAGGAGAATTGAGGTATCTAAATAGATGCCTTTTTTCTTATGATAAATAATCCATAACAGAACTCATTGTGCGAAGAAGATGCCTCTAAGTCGATTAGATAATTTTATCAAGAATACCCGTGGGAATATTCTTTATGTTAATCCCAATGATCTGGATTCTACTGATAGTATCGAAAACCAGGGTAATTCCTTAACCCGTCCTTTTAAAACTATTCAACGTGCTTTAATTGAGGCATCTCGATTTTCATATCAGAGTGGACTCGATAATGATAGGTTTGGTAAGACTACAATTCTATTATATCCTGGTGAACATACGATAGATAATAGACCCGGATGGATTCCTTACGGTTCTAATCAATATTATTTGAGGAATGGAACTACTTCAACTGATTTTCCTCAGTGGGATTTATCTACAAATTTTGATTTAAGTAGTGAAAATAATGCACTTTATAAGCTTAATAGTGTCTATGGTGGTGTAATTCTTCCTCGTGGTACTTCAATTGTAGGTTTAGATTTAAGAAAGACAAAAATAAGACCTAAGTATGTTCCTAATCCAGCGAATGATAATATTGAGAGATCTGCAATATTTCGGGTAACTGGTGGATGTTATATCAATCAATTTTCTTTATTTGATGGAGATCCTAACGGAAAGGTTTATAAGGATTATACAACTAATGTTTTTGTTCCTAATTTCTCTCACCACAAGTTAACTTGTTTTGAGTATGCTGATGGAGCAAATAATGTTAGTATTGATGATGATTTCCTTTCATATGATGCTGAACGTAGTGATTTAAAGATTTATTATGAGAAGGTGGGTCTTGCTTATGGACCATCTTCTGGTAGGGAAATTGAGCCTGATTATCCTTCATCCGGTGTTGACATTCAACCTAAGATTGATGAGTATCGGATTGTTGGACCTACTGGTGGAGAAGTAGGTATTAGCAGTATTAAAGCAGGTGATGGTTCGACTGCTAACACTACTATTACTGTTACAACTAGCTCCACTTTAACAGGTGCTGACGTAGATACTGCAATTAGAATTAATGGTATTAGTGCTGCTGGATATGATGGACAATATGTAATTAGTGAAGTCACCAGCTCTACGGAGTTTAAGTATCAGGTATCTAATGCTCCTGATAATGCTCTTCCTACACCCACTGGATCAACTGTTAATTTGGCGGTTGATACTGTAACTTCTTCTTCTCCATATGTCTTCAACTGTTCTTTAAGATCAGTTTATGGTATGTGTGGTTTGTTTGCTGATGGAGATAAGGCAGACGGATTTAAATCAATGGTTCTTGCCCAGTTTACGGGTATTGGATTACAGAAGGATAATAATGCTTTTGTTAAGTATGATAAGACTAGTGGCGCATATCAAGATAGTACTTATGCTGGTAATGAGAATATTCACACAGATTCATTAGCTGTTTATAAACCCACTTATGCCAACTATCATATTAAATGTTCTAATAATGCAGTTTTACAGATTGTTTCTGTCTTTGCAATTGGTTATGCGGAACATTTTGTGGCAGAGAGTGGTGGTGACCAGTCTATAACTAACTCTAACTCTAACTTTGGTGCAAAGTCTCTTACTGCAGCGGGATATAGAAGAGATGCTTTCTCTAGAGATGATGTAGGATACATTACTCACTTTATTCCTCCTAAGGAAATTACTACTGGTGATAGTAATATTGAATTTACTGCAATTGATGTAAGTCAAACTGTTACTCAAGCGGTTGGTTCGGCTACTACATGCCATCTATACCTTTATAATGAAAAGAACTCAGAAGTTGCTCCTAATAATGTTATTGAAGGATATAGGATTGGTGCAAAAGAAAATGATGCACTTAAGTGTTTAATTACTCAGAGTGGAGTTACTACATCTTACTCTGCTAGAATTGTAATGCCTAATACTCAAGGCACAAGTCCTGTTACTGGTGGCTATGAGGAAAGGACTTCAGAGAAGAAATCTCTGATTGGGAGAAGCAGTGCTGGGATTAATAGCATTTCATCTAATACTATTACTTTTACTAAGGTTCACCAGTTTATAGAAGGTGAGTCTATTAGATTTGTTTCAGAGACTGGACAGTTACCTGATGGTATTGATAATAATAAAGTTTATTATGCCATTACTTCTGGTATTGGAACCAATCAAATTAAAGTTGCTAAGACTTTAAATGATGCTAAGAATTCATCAGCATTGGGAATTAATGAACTTGGTGGAACAACGAATGTTCTTTCTAGAGTTTCTGATAAGAATGCTGGGGATATTGGTCATCCTATTCAATATAATAGCACAGCATCGCAGTGGTATATTAACGTTGCTGTAGCATCTACAGATAATGATCTTGCTCCACAGGTAGTATCTTTAGGAACGACTGCACTAGGTGCAGCAACTCCAAGAACATTCTTTACAAGACAACCTGATACAAGGAATTTGGGTGATACAATTTATAAACTAAGATATGTAATTCCGGCAGGTAGTGGAATTACATCTGCTAGACCACCTATTGATGGATTTGTTCTTCAAGAATCGAATGATACAACAGGTGCATCTGATACTGAGGTTGCTTCATACTTTAGTCCTACTTCCGTTTCACTCAGTAATGTCACTGAGAACAGGAATCCAAGATTTGTTTCTAATGCAACATGGGATGGTACCAATGCATACTATACAACAGAAATTCCTCATGATTTATCTGTAGGTTCTGTTGTTGAAGTTGTAAAAATAACTAGTACAGAGAATACTTCTGGTGTAAGCAGCACGGGATATAATAATACCTTTACTGTTGCTGGTATTAGTAGTTCTAAATGTTTCTATGGCCCGATTTCTGGTGATCCTGGAACATTTAGTAATGATGTTAATAATAGAGTTACAACTTTACCCAGATTTAATCGTAAGGATTATAATAATACCTATTATGTTTATAGGTCACAAGAAGTTCAGAAGTATGTTTCCGGTGAGCAAGATGGTATTTACCATTTGCTAGTTCTAAACTCAAGTAATTCACCATCTACTTCTCCATTTACAGGAGAGAATTTCTCTCAATCGGTTAAGAATCTTTATCCTCAAACCAATAGGGATACTCCAACATCAGATCCTGGTGATGCAGTTTCATATGCTCTTCCTACTCCGGTTGGAGATGTTGTTGTTGATAATGTAGAGAAGAGTGTAACCAAAGAAACTGTTACTAAAACTCTAAGTGATAATGCTATTGGTATTGGAATAACCAATATTATGACTACATGGGATGCCACAGTTGTTGGTAGTTCTCATACCATTTATACGCAGTATGATCATGGATTGAATAGAATTACTACTGTAAGTATTGCTAATAGTGGTACTAAGTATGGTTCTGGATCTGCTACTACACTTTATGATGCAAAATTAGTAGCAATTGGTTCATCTACAACAGGTGAGTTTGCTACTGCAATGGTTACTATTGACGCTATTGGTGGTATTACTGCTGTCAAAATTATGGATGGTGGTTCTGCATATGGTGTTGGTAACACTATGCATGTGGTTGGTATTGCTACTACAACTGGATGGAATGTTGGTGTAGTTAGTGTAACTGGAATTTATGATAATGCTGGCGATGTTGTTAGAGTTGCTGGTGTATCTTCTGCTCTTACTCAAGATTATAATCAGTTATATAGGATTGTTGGAGTTGATACTGGTAAGACTAAAGAAATTAATGTATCTTCTGCTTCTACTGTTGGGACTGCGTTAACTGCTGGATTAGGATCTACTTTATGTGATGAGGCAATAGCTTACCCAACAGGTGCTTCAATTAGTGTTTCATCTCTAACATATGATCGTGTTTCTGGTGTTGCAACTGTTGTTACATCTGCTAATCATGGTCTAAAAGTTGATAATAGAATTAGAATTACTGGTGCGAATGATGATTATTATAACAAATCATTTGTTGTCACAGAAAATGTAGGTCTTACTACATTTGTAATGAATGTTGGAGTTGGAACTTCTGCTCCTGCTACAAGTGGAACATTACGTGCTTTAAGGGAAGGTATTGCTGCTAATGCAGGTAATGTAACTAATGAAGATGAGAATTTGGGTGGTCGTCAGGTTGTAGAATATGAGGGTGTTACTACTACATTAAGTTCTGCTATATCCAACGCCACAACAACTGATGTTAGTCTTACCAATGCTACTACTTTAGGTCTGAGAATTGGTGATTACTTATTGATAGACACTGAGATTGTTAGGATTAAGTCAACTGTAAGTTCTAATCCACTAACTGTTTTCAGAGGTATTCTTGGAACTCAGAGTACAACTCATGTGAGTGGAGCGGTTGTTAGAAGAATTCGTGTAAATCCAATTGAATTACGTAGGAATTCTATTCTTCGTGCATCTGGTCATACATTTGAGTATCTTGGATATGGTCCAGGTAACTATTCTACTGCTCTTCCAGAACGTCAAGATAGACAACTTTCTAAGGCAGAAGAATTACTTGCCCAGTCTACTAAGCAGAATGGTGGTGTAGTTGTTTACACTGGTATGAACAGTGATGGTGACTTCTACATTGGTAATAAGAAGGTAAGTTCTGCTACAGGTCAAGAAGAAGTATTCGATGCTCCAATTCCTACTGTAACTGGTGAGGACATTGCAGCAACTGGAGTTAGTGTTGGATTCGATGTTCTTACTCCACTTGAGATTTCAATCAGTCGTTCTCTAAGAGTTGAGGGTGGTCCTGATAATGATATCCTTTCAGAATTTGATGGTCCAGTTGTCTTTAATGAGAAGGTTACATCTACATCTTCTGATGGATTTGAAGCTACTCATCTCTTCTTACAGGGTGATGCTACTGTTTCACGTAAGTATACTGTAGGAATTGCTACTCCTTCATTAGCAGGTAACCCTGGAGATGTTATTTGGAATTCTGAACCAGAGCAAGGTGGATATCTTGGATGGGTTTATACTACTGCTAATGCATGGAGACGTTTTGGTAATGTAAGTATTTCAACCAACACATCTACTGCAATATTTGATAATGTTGGAGTTGGAACCACTACATATGCTGGTGTTGGTGGAACTGATATAACCTTTAAGGTTGGATCTGGTTCATCTGTATTCTTTGTTGATGGATCTGGAAACGTTGCAATTGGAACTACTAGCGCAACTAATGATGCTGCAAGATATAAATTGAATGTGGTGGGTGCAATGTATGCCTCCTCCTATGCTGGTGATGGTTCTGGTTTAGTTAATGTTCCTACAGATAGTAGGTGGAGTGCGGTTAGTGGGGCTGGATTAACAGGGGTATATCCAACAGGCAATATAGTTGTTGGAGTTGGAACTACTACTCCTAATAGTAGTTTCAGTCTTG
>VTLG01015786.1_pt1 | contig 23694 bp, 14 predicted proteins | sample 4694571 | NCBI WGS metagenome assembly VTLG01 (sample SAMN12604809, study PRJNA352737) | marine metagenome | biome: ENVO:00000447; feature: ENVO:00000209|ENVO:00000569|ENVO:01000036; material: ENVO:00002151; isolation source: viral sequences binned using virsorter ...
GTTATTTCATATACAAGTGATGCCAATAATTTAGTATATTTTCCTAACGGTAATTCTTTAATGACGAATACAGAAGTGATTGTGGGAGAGACTTCTGGAGCAAGAGGGACATTAAGTCAATCTGTATTTTCTACGTATAAATTTGATGAAGGTACATTAGCGGCGGTATCAAATACGACTGTCATGACTCTTGGAGCAAGTGCAAATAATACTTCTGATAGCATTTATGTAAATTCAACTTTGTTTATTAAAAATAATGCCGCCAGAGGAGAACAATCAAAAATTAGTGCCTATGATGCATCTTTGAGAAGGGTCACCCTAGAACATGCATTGACCATAAGTCCAAATACATCATCTGGATATACAATATCACCAACCGTGCAAATAGATGGAGATGGTGATGCCACAGTTATGGGAAGAACAGAGGGTAATACAACTCATGGAGTCACTGGTATTTTTGTTACCGTAAAAGGATCAGAATACACGACTGCAAGAACCAATGTGTATGCTAATTCAAGTCATGGTTCTGGTGCAAATGGTACAGTTATCATTAGTCCGCCAGGAGGTCATGGTAAAAATGCCGTAGAAGAATTAGGTGGAAATCGTGTTATGATTGATGTAAGAGTTTCAGGAAATGAATCTGGACTTTTCACAACTGCAAATGATTTTAGACAAGTAGGTCTTGTCAGAGATCCATTACAATCAGCAAATGCAAATGCGTTTTTTACTGCTCCTTTGGCAGATCAATCTGTTAAGTTGTCACTGACTGATGTTACAAGTTTTCAAGAAGATGAAACTGTAAAAATGCCACAAATTTATCAAGGTAATGGATTAGCGAATAGTTCCGCTAATGGCGTTCTTATTGATTTAAAAAATAACGTGATGAGATTAAACAGAATACAAGGTGATTTCACATCAAATTCAACTGTCAATACAATCACTGGTGCCACATCTGGCGGTACTGCAACAATTATTACTAATGGTGTTTCTGATCCTGATATGAAACCGTATAGTGGAGACATACTATATATTGAGAATAGAAAACCAGTAGTAAGATTAGACGATCAAGTTGAGGATTTTAAAATAGTCCTGGAGTTTTAATAAATGCCTAAATTAACGCAAGATTTTAATATTTCACCTTATTATGATGATTTTGATAGCACTAAGAATTTTTATAAAATTCTTTTTCGTCCAGGGTTCTCAGTTCAAGCCAGAGAACTTTCTCAACTACAAACCATTTTGCAAAAACAAATTGAAACTCTTGGAGATTATGTTTTTTCGGATGGTGCAAAAGTCTATGGTGGTGAGGTCACTCTAAATACGACTCTTAATTCTTTACAATTAAAGACAAATTATTCTGGTGCTGAAATTGATGTAACAAACTTTCAAGATAGAATTATTACAGGTCAAACATCAGGCGCAAGAGCATTAGTTGTAAAATCAGTAGCATTTACCCAAACTTCTTTAAATACTCTTGTCATAAATTATCTTGATGAAAAAACATTTGTTGATGATGAAATCATTCAAACAGTAACTTCAGGTACATTGTCAACATATTTTGGCAATGTAGCGGGAGAGGCAGAAGGTTTAACAGGTGTTACTACATTAGTTACATCAATTTCTTCAGATGTTACGTCTACCGCAAGTGTATCTGAAGCAATATACTACATCGGAGGATATTTTGTATATGTTGAGCCTCAAACAATAGTTTTAGATAGACTAGGAAATACTCCGACCTATAGAATAGGTTTGACTGTAAATGAAGAACTCATCACAAGTGTAGATGATACGAGTTTACTTGATAATGCGTTAGGATCTTCAAATTATTCTGCTCCAGGTGCAAATCGTTACAAAGTTTCTATGACACTTTCTAAAAAAGAAATTTTTGAATCTGGGGTTCCTATAGTTTCATCAGGTGTTACTTTTTCGTCAGCATCAAATACAGTTACAATCACCACTTCAACTGATCATAACTTATCTGCTGGTGATTTGATAGTTGTATCTAATACTAATCAAACAGAATATATTGGTAAACAAACAATCGCAAGTGTTCCTTCTGGCACAACTTTTACCTATTTTATTTCAGGTTTACCAGTTACTCCTGCTACAGGAACAGATATTCAGTATACTAAAGTCATAACAGATCCTATTGAAAGAAATTCAGACGAAAATTTTATTGAATTGCTAAGAGTAGAAGACGGAGTAAAAACTGAAGAGGTTACTTATCCAATTTTAGGTGAATTAGAAAAAACTCTTGCAAGAAGAACACATGATCAATCTGGAGATTTTACAGTAAAACCTTTTGGTTTAGATATTGTTCAACATAAAATTTCAGGTGTGGCATCAGCAAGAACTTCTGCGAATGCATGTACAAATTTTACAGGTAATGGAACAAATTTTGCAAGTTCTTTAAATGATTCAGATGTGATTTTTCTATCAGGTAATACTTCTCGCACAGGAACTGTAAGTTCAATAACAAATAATTCTGTTTTGACTTTATCAACTGGAGTAACTTTAGGAGATGGTTCAGATAATCAGAGAATAGGTGTTGAAACGAAAATTACTGGTGAGATGGGACCTGGTAAAGCATATGTCAAAGGTTATGAATATGAAAGTATTAGCACAAAAACAGTAGATATTAACAAAGCAAGAGATACAAGAACTGTAGATGGCGAGAGTCAAGGAGTAGATTTTGGTCCATATTTGATTGTTACAGATTTACTCGCAAATACTCAATTTGATATTGGTGCAAATACTGCTAATGGAGCAGTTAAAGGATCAGGTATGGATCTTGTTGATTTGCATATGGTCAAACATCCAGCAACCGTAGCATGTGAATCACCATCAAGTCCTATTGTTTTTACATCAAATGGTGAAATAGATTTTGTAGGTATTGATGATTCTACAAGTGCCGCCACAATTGCAAATACTAAAATTGGTACCGCAAGAATACGACAACTTGATTTTAGAAAAGGTAGAGATTCTTCTGTTAGTACAAAATATGGAACTACTGATGCTAATACAATGCATCAACAATATCCTCATGTTTATGATGCTCATCTTTTTGATTTTAGGTTTGACAAAGCGACCGGAACTGTTGGAGGTGCGGTTGCAAATACAACACTCATAAAATTAAAAACATCAGGTGCTCAATCTTTTCCAACAATGAATTGTTTATATGGAACGACAATTACAGTCAATACTTCTTTTCAAGGAATTACCACATCAGATACAAGAACAATTATTAGTTGGTCGGGAGCAAACAATCATGCAGGTGTAGGGTATGATCCTGATAATGATGGGTCCGCTGAAGCCGCCAATTATCATGCTTTGCTTGATTCGGCATTAACGCAACAAACAAGAGCGGATTCTACTTATTCAATAAATTTTGGTGTTAAAGACATATCTTCAATGGTTCAATATTCTGGAACTACTATCGTAAAAGGATTAAATGTTGATCCATCAGGAAGATTGAACGGAAAAGAAACCGCTAATACCATATTATTTGATAATACTGATGATAGAAGAAGTTTAATCTTTCCATTACAAAATAAAGCGGTCGCTAATCTTGAGCCATCAGGATCAAGTAATACAAAATTTAAATTTAAAAGAACATTTTCAGGTACACTTACACAAAATTTAGTCACATTAACTGCTCCAACAGGAGAAAAGTTTCATCCAGGTACTGATGGTACGATAACTGATACAGTAGTTGATGCAAATTATATTATTACTGTAGCGAGTGGAACTCATCAGGGAGATACGATTGAGTTTTCTAATACTTCTGGTTCAGGTTTGCATTCTGGATCGTCAAAAACCAGAACACTTGTTACATCTTCAACCGCTGGTCAATTGGCTATTAATGTTCAATCGGATGATTCAAATGCCAAGAACTACGCTGGTTCTGAGTTAGAAGTGATCGCAACTATGCAAATTGATGCCGCTACTCTTAGCACATCTGGATCAGGTATTGGTAAAAAAGTTCTTGTATCGGGTAATACTACTGGAGCAAATTCATTATTTAATAGTGCAAATTCAGTTCAAGCAACTGCAGGTCAAATTCATTTTGGTACGTCAATGAATAATGATCCAGGTGCAAACAATTCGTTAAAATTAGCAGATATTAAGAAACTTGTTGCAGTTGTAGATTCATTGTCTGATACGGTGGTTGTTTCAAATTCAATGGTAACTGCCGCTATTGCAAGCACATCTAATCAACATAATATTACATCAAGATTTGTTTTAGATGATGGTCAAAAAGACAATTATTATGACTATGGTAAAATTTCATTAAAACCAGGTGAAACAAAACCATCTGGACAAGTAATTGCCATCGTTGATTATTACACACATTCTGGTCAAGGACCATTTACTGTAGATTCTTATATTTTCTCAGGCTCAGGTAATACACCTTATGGCGAAATACCTGATTATACATCACCTGCTACAGGTAATAAAATTAATTTGAGAGATGTTATTGATTTTAGGCCTAGAAGAATAGGAATAGAAACTGCAAATGGTGATTCGGTCAATTATACAAATGATATAACCGCCTCATCTAATGTCTTTGCTGAAAAAATTATACCAGATTATGATTTTACATTTGATACTGACTATGCACATTATATTCCGAGAAAAGATAAAATTGCATTATCAAAAGATCGTGTTTTCAAAGTGATTGAAGGTGTATCTGACATAAATCCAGTTTTGCCTCCTGATGATCCAGATTCAATGACATTGTACAATCTTGAAATACCAGCATATACTTTTGCAACATCTGATGTAAAGGTAGAGTATGTTGACAATCGTAGATTTACAATGAGAGATATTGGTAAACTTTCAAAGAGAATTGAAACACTGGAATATTACACCTCTTTGAGTTTATTGGAAAAAGAGGCAGATGGTCTAGTCATTACAGACACAAATAATAATGACAGATTTAAAAATGGTATTTTTGCAGATCCTTTTGCAGGTCATAATTTAGGAGATGTAGAAAATCTTGATTATTATGCAGGTATTGATTTTGATAAAAAACAATTAAGACCACCCACGACCACAGATCTACAAAAACTAGAATTTAATAGTAACACGAATTTTAGTACATTAGTTAATAATGGAGGTTTGATAACATTACCATTCTCATCAAGTAGAATTATTGATCAGCCATTGACAGGTAGTGTAGAGGGTAAGAACATTCAAAAGACATACTCAATAAATCCAAATTCTTTGAAAAATTATATTGGACAGATGTCTTTAGATCCACCAACAGACAATTGGTATGACACTACAAACCGTGCAGATGTGAAGGTCAATTTAGAAGGTCAATATGATAATTGGCTTTCAGTGACAACTGCAAATGGTCATGGAACACATTATAATGATTGGGAAGATATTTGGTCTGGTGTTGAAGTAAACGGTGATTTGAAAAAAAGTGTTAGGGACTCAGGCGATGTATTAACAAATAATAGAAAAGCAAAAACAACAGGTCAAACAAAAACATTAACTGGTCTTAAATCGGGTAATGTACCAGAAAAAATTGTTAAGGTCGTTGGAAACAAGTCTGTTAATGTCAGCGTAGTTCCTAAGATTAGGGAGCAAACAATAACATTTGTGGCTAAAGGTCTGATGCCCAATAAAAATACCTATGCTTATTTTGGTGATACTAGGGTTACTGCAAATGTAAAACAAGCATCTTTAGTTACACTTTCAAATGTAAGCACATCAAATGTTTTTAGAACAACGCCTGGTAATTTTGAGCAAATTACAATTCAAGGCAGTGCAAGTAATGCTGGTAATACGGCAAATGTAGTTTACATGTCAGATAGAGATAGTGCTAATGGTTGTACAATTATGATTGTTAATGAATCCACAGAGGCCGCATTTACAGTAGGTTCTATAATAAGAGGGGATGATACACTTGCAAACGGAACAATTTCGTCAGTAACAAATTATTCTTTTGCTAATTCTGAAATAAGAGTCAATAATGAAGGAATAACTGCAGGAATATACAATGTTCAATCAGGTACTTTTCCAACAGGTGAAATTCTTTTTAGATTGACAGACGATATTGACAACATTTCTGCTTCAACAACTTCTGTAGCAGAAGATATTTTTCATGTTAAAGGTGTAATTGAAAATAATAGAATAGGTGATTTTATTTCAACAAGACCTATGATTCTAAGAAGAGAAGACATAACAGAAGATCGTATTGCAAAAAGTTCTACTACCGCAAGACAAACAAGTTCAAATAAGTATTTGAATCCAATGGCTCAAAACTTTTTTATTGACGAGAATCTTTATCCGTCTGGTTTATTTTTAGATAGTTTGACTCTGTTTTTTAATGCTAAAGATACATCTCTCGGCTCTAAAAATCCTGTTACATTACAATTGAGACCAACTTATAATGGAATACCTAGTTCTTCTGAAATTATTCCTGGTTCCGAAGTAGTTTTAACTCCTGGTAGAGTTTCAGCAAATACGACAACTCCAAGTGCAAATACAACAGGAGGTTTTCCTGGTGCAACATTAGGTAATTCATTTTCAGCAAATAAGAGTGGGACAGATGTGGGTTCTAGAACCATTTTTAAATTTGATATGCCAGTTTTTCTATCTTCTGGTGAGTATTCGTTGGTTCTTATTACAAATAACGCAGAATATAAAGTTTATGGTTTTGAACTTGGTGCGAAATCTACAGGAACAGACAGAAAAATTACAAAACAACCTTATGTAGGAAGTTTCTTCAAACCTACAAATGCTGGTGTGTGGACTCCAACTAATACAGAAGGTTTAATGTTTCAAATAGACAGATGTAATTTTACTTCTGAAACAGGTCATGCAAGATTTGATAATAAAGTTTTTACTTCTGGCAATGCAAGTTCAAATACAGTTATGGATAGCATGAAATTAGTTACTGAAAGAGTAGAACATGCAAACACTTCAATTTCTAATTTCTTTTTTGCTACTGAAAAAGGTGGAACATCCAAAGGAAGTTCTACTAAATTTACCTTTGATAAAAATATAGATTTCAAGACTCAAAAACAAATAACACAAAATAATACATCTTCTAACACTCAATATCAAAACAGTTTTACAGTCAATGTTTACATGACAAGTGCCAATTCATTTATCAGTCCTGTAATAGATGAGCATAGAACAGGTGTTATAACCATTTTGAATAATTTAGATAATGCAGATTTAAGTAATAGTGATATATTAGTGACAAACTCTGGAGCAGGGCTTGCCCAATCTGAAATAGGTGGTGATGGTGGTGTTTTCACTACTACAAATGCAAACACAGGTAACACCGCATGTTTTGTTATTTCTGATCCTGATATTGGTAGCAATACTGCAACAATGGCTGCCAATGTTACTGCAGGTGGTATTATAAATGACGTTGTAATTGTAAATGCTGGATCAGGGTATTTAACAAATCCAACAGTTACAGTTAATAATTCATTGACAAATTCTACCTTACCTTCCTTTAAAATTAGAGGCGAGGGTGCGAATGGTTCAATAGTTCTTTCTGCTAATGTTGAGCATTCAAGAGGTGGGAATATTACATCAAAATATATTTCTAGAAGAATTACATTAGAAGAAGATTTTGATGCTAGAGATATAAGAGTTTATATTAATGCTTACAAACCAAGAGGTTCAGAAATTTATGTGTATTACAAAGTTTTAGCAGGTGACGATCCTGATAATTTTGACGATAAACCATATATTTTGATGTCACAAGAAACTGATACAGGTTTATTTTCATTAAATGAAGATGATTTTAAGCAATATTCTTATAAAACTGAAGACGAATATATTACATATCAAAACACAGATGGTGCCAGATTTAATAAATTTAGAACATATGCTATTAAAGTTGTGATGACTTTAGATCGTGTTAATCAATCAACTTTTATTGGTATACCAAAAATTACAGACTTGAGAGCGGTTGCATTAGATACTGAAGGTAAGCCTTAATGAGAGCAAAAACTGACGATCCTCGCTATGTTCGTGATTTAACTTCAGGTGGTTTATTGGCAATAGATAAAAAGGCTTTGATGAAACATAGAAATGAAGTACAAAAATTTAATGATTTAAAACAAGAAGTGAATGAAATAAATAATTTGAAGTCTGAAATTAAAAACATAAATTCAAGGTTGGATCAAATTTTTGAATTGTTAAATAGGAATCAATAATGGCGACTGGACCTACAGCCGTAACATCGGTAGCACTTACAAATACTTTTGATGAATGGAGAAATTCTACTAATGATTTGATAACAATCATTAATGCCGCTAATTCAGCAAACCCAGAGGGTGCAGTTGTATTTGCAAATAGTGAACAAAGTTTTTCCGCAAATGCAATCGTTGCAAATAGTATTCAAGCAAATGTAACCTCTTCTCTGATAACTGCTACTGGCGCAAATTTAAATTTTACAAGTGCTAACGTGACCTCTTTAGGTAATGTTCATCAAACTCACATTTTGGGTGGAACTGTAATTACAGGTTCAACACCAGATTCTTCAATATCAAATGTTCAACTTAATTATGCAGAAATAAATCTTAATGGTGCAAATTTTAATGCAAATGGTTCTTCTACGATTAATTTAAATGGTGCAACAATTTCAGATCTTGGCACAGTCTCAACTGTGGATTTAAATAGTGGAACTATAGACGGATGTGATATTACTATTACAGGTGCATCAGGAAGTTTGACTATTACAGGTGGAACGCAAGATTTTTCTGGTGCTACCATATCTTCACCAACAATAGCAGGCGGTACGATTAGAACTCTTCAAGTTCACAGTTCCAACTTAACTGTTAATGGTACTTCAACACTTGTAACAAATACAGGAACAATTTTTGGTTCAAATAATAATGATGCCGCCAATGTTGGTATTGGAACTTTTCCAGAATATACCGAAGCGGGTGCGACAAGAACTCCAACATCATCACATGGTAAACTTCATGTAAGACAAGGATTTGCAACTGGAACCAGCAGTGGAACTCAACCAACCGCAAATGCACAATCAAATGCTCTTGTATTAGAAAATGAAACTTCTACTGGTCTTAGTATCATCACCGCTAACGATGCAAATGGTGCTATTACATTTGGAGACGAAGACGATTCAGATATAGGACAATTATTGTATCATCATGCAAATAATGATTTAACTATTCGTACAAATGCACAAGATAAATTACGAGTACATACTGCAAGCGGTGGATCACTACAAATTCCTGGAGCGAATACATTTGGAACGATTGGTGGAAAATTACATGTAAATGTCGGTTCATCTGATGCCACTTCTGGAATTTATTTAGATTCAAATGATGCTGATCAAGTGGGTATTTCAGTAGATGGTGAACAAACAACTGCTCATGTTATGAGAATGGACGTTGATGCTCTCACCACAGGTTCTGCAATTTTTGTAGATGATAATTCAGCCTCAACTGGTGCGAGAAAAATAGTTAATATTGTTCAAGATCACGTTGATGCGACTGGAGGTAAAGCATTATTTGTCAAAACTGATGGTATGGATGCGGTTGAAATTAATCAAAATGCCGCCGCAAAAGTAGGTCTAAATGTATACTCATCCACTGCACATTCAACTCAACTTGTTCGTCTTGTAGATGATGGGGCCGCAACCGCTGAAACTTTATATGTTAGAAATGATGCTACAACTACAACAACAAAAGTGGTGACTGTAGCAAATAGTTCTGCTGATATGTTTACAATAGCCGCTAATGGAAATATTGGTATTGCTGATAATAGTCCGAGTTTTGAATTAGATATTACAGGCGAAATGAGAGCAACGACTAACATGTATATAGGACGATATTTGTATCATGATGGTGATGTAGACACATATATAGATTTTGAGCCTGATCAAATAGATTTTGTTACTGGTGGTGATCGTCAACTGCTTATGGATGGCTCCACAACATACTTATATCATGACGGAAATGAAAAATTAAGAACCTTATCTCATGGTATAGATGTTAGCGGAAATTTAATAGCGGACAGAGTTTATCCATGTTTTGGTGAATCAACTTCAATTTATTTAGATTATCCAACAGGTAGTCATGGAAGCATTCAAATAAATGGTAGCGGTGCAAGTAATTATGAAGGATATTCTATTGACGGTAGAGCAGTTTTTATGCATGACGGTGCCTCATCCATGGGTTTATGGGACGATGTAAATAATCATTGGGCGCTACTTCATGTGATGAATGGCGCAACATCACTTTATTATGATGGCAATGCAAAACTAGCAACCTATTCTTCTGGTGTAGATGTTACTGGAAATGTATTAGCGGACAGAGTTTATCCATGTTATGATGCTAGTACAGGAATATATTTTGATTATCCAACAGGAGATTATGGAAGCATTCAAATAAATGGTAGCGGTGCAGGTAATTATGAAGGATATTCTATTGACGGTAGAGCAGTTTTTATGCATGATGGAAGTACAACGGTTGGGTTATATGATGATGTAAACAATCATTGGATACTTCATCATTCAATGAATGGTGCAACAGCACTTTATTACGATGGTGTTTCAAAATTTGCAACAACTTCTGCTGGTGTACAAGTTAATGGGACTGCGACCGTAACGAGTAGCCTTACTGCCACTTCAGGTACAACAACATTTGGTAGTGATGTAAGAATAGGAAAATATCTTTATCATCATGGAGATACTAATACCTACATGGTATATGGAGATGGAGGTGATACCATTACGTTTGTCACGGGTGGTGATACTCAACTACATATGGATAGTGCAACCACATATTTGTATTTTAATGGATCTAATAAATTACATACAACTTCTGGTGGTATTCAAGTTAATGGAACTGCGACCATAACAAGTAGCCTTACTGCCACTTCAGGTACAACAACATTTGGTACTGACGTAAGAATAGGGCAATATCTTTATCATAGTGGAGATACTAATACCTACATAGCATTTGGTGCAGATACAATAGATTTTTACACTGGTGGTGATCGTCAATTATATATGAACGCTGCCGAAACATATTTGTATTTTAATGGGTCCTATAAATTATATACAACTGGTTCAGGTGTTACGGTTGTTGGTACAATGACTGAGACTTCTGCTCTTGCACTCAAAGAAAATATTGAACCAATTACAAATAGTCTTTCAATCATAGATGGTTTACAGGGTGTCAAATATGATTGGAAAGATAAAGAAAAATTTGAAGATAGAAGACAAATTGGTTTGATAGCAGAAAATGTAAAAGAAGTAATTCCTGAGGCAGAAGTTGATGGAACTGTTTCATATACCAAATTGGTGGGTTTATTAGTTGAAGGAATAAAAGATTTAAACAAAGAAGTAACAGACCTCAAGGCAAAAATAAATGGCTAACCCTACCACGAGAGAAACACTCAAGCAGTATTGTCTAAGAAGTTTAGGTAAACCTGTTATTGAAATTAATGTTGATGACGATCAGGTTGAAGATCGTATAGATGAGGGAATACAATATTTTCAAGATTATCACTTTGATGCACTTGAAAAAACTTATATTAAACATAGAATAACTGGTTCCACACTTAAAATTTCATCAAACACAGGTGCATTTACCGCAGGTGAAAAAATAACAGGTGCAACTTCTGATGCTGAAGCGGTTGTACATGCCGCCAATTCAACAATAATAACTTTCAAAGATCATAAAGATACAAACGATATTGCGAATAATAATGTTTCATCAAGTTTTTCAAATGGTGAAACAATAACTGGAGCCACGAGTGGTTCTACTGCCGTTGCCGCTACAGATGCGAATTTAGTAACATTTGGTGATGTTGACAATCACTATATTCCGTTAAACGATGCAGTTATTAGTGTAGTAAATATTTTTGATATTCAAGATACATCTGGTGGTCAAACTTCAAGTGATTTGTTTTCGTTCAGATATCAATTTCATCTTAATGAAATGCCATTTTTAACATCTGGTTCAATTACAAATTATCAGATGTCTATGCAATATATTCAATTGTTAAATGATATTTTTGTCGGCAAAAAACCTATTCGTTTTCAACGACACACAAATCGTCTTTATCTTGACCTTGATTGGGCAAATGATGATATAAAAATAGACGAATATATTGTTGCTGAATGCTATAGAACTTTGGATCCTGAAACTTATTCAGATGTTTACAATGACATGTTTCTCAAAAGATATGTTACTGCTCTAATCAAAAGACAATGGGGCGCAAATCTAATTAAATATGATGGTGTTCAATTGCCAGGTGGTGCTACATTGAATGGCAGACAATTATTTGACGATGCTCAAAACGAATTAAAAGAAATACAAGACGAAGTTCAGTTAAGGTTTGAATTACCTATTGACTTCATGGTTGGACCAGGACCTTTCTAATGGCCACAAGCGTTTATTTCAATCACTTTGAAAACACTTCAGAACAAGCCCTTCATCAAGATTTAATCATTGAAGCAATTAAAAATTTTGGTATAGATGTATTTTACATACCAAGAACTCTTGTCAATGAAGACATACTGTACGGTGAAGATACAATATCAGAATTTACCAATGCTCATTTGATTGAAATGTATGTGAAATCTGTGGATGGTTTTGAAGGTGATGGTGATTTTATATCACGCTTTGGATTAGAAATTCGTGATCAGGTCATTTTTTCTGTAGCAAGAAGACGATTTGATAATCTGGACATAAATTCACAAGATAGACCTCTAGAAGGTGATATAATTTTTCTACCATTGAATAAGAAAATATACGAAGTTCGGTTTGTAGAACATGAATCCATGTTTTATCAATTCGGTAAATTGCCAATCTTTGATCTTACTTGTGAATTGTTTCAATATGATGATCAAAAAATTGATACTGGTATTGCAGACATTGACAAAGTGGAAGACGAAAATGCTTATGCATTAGAATTAACGATGGGTTCAGGATCTGGTGAATATGTTGAAAATGAATATGTATATGTTGGAACTGATCATGCATCTGCTAATACAAAAGCAAGAGTCATTTCTTGGAATACAACTGATAATACTTTAAAGATTACAGATGTTGTAGGATCTTTTAGTGCAACATCAAATATTGTAGGAAATACGAGTGGGGCTTATTATTCATTACAAACTGAACCAGATACTCAACAATTTGTAAATGACACATCGGCAAATAACTTCACTATTGAAACAGAAGCCGATGGAATCATAGACTTTTCTGAGTCAAATCCTTTTAGTGAAGGTAATATTTAAGCGGTTGCTTGCGGAGATAATGTTATAATGCCTTCAACAATTCTTTCTATATCACCACCACTTTGTGTGTATTCAACATCATAATAATAACGACCTGCCGCCATGCTTGCGGTTGCGGTTGATGTAGCGGAGATTGTGACATTTGAACCAGAAACAGAAGTTGTAAACGCTAAAATTAAAGAACTATTAGAAGTATCATAAGACTTACGCATTTTAGCGGCACATGTACCTGAACTGATAGTTACGTTTGAATTGTTTGCATCTTTGGCAGTAAAAACTTTTTCAAACGTACATCCTTGTTTGATTTCAAAGTTTCTGCCTAATGTTTTGATAGTAAGTGCCATACTATTATTTATTAAAACTAAATATAAACGATATGCTAGGACAAACTTTTTATCATCAAACTCTAAGAAAATACGTTATCGTATTCGGAACTCTTTTCAATGATATCAATCTTGAAAAAAGAGACGGTTCTGATAATGTAGTATCTCGCCAAAAAGTGCCTATTGCATACGGTCCTAAACAAAAGTTTATTCGTAGAATTAGACAAGATCCAAATTTAGATCGTCAAGTTGCTATTTCATTACCAAGAATGAGTTTTGAAATGACTGCAATGGTATATGATCCTGTTCGGAAATTAAATTCAGTAGGTACTATAAAAAATATTGCCACTTCTACTGGTGGATTTAACACAATGCGAAAAATGTTCAATCCAGTACCATATACAATGGATTTTCAATTGAGTATTTACGTTGATAATGCTGAAGATGGCACACAAATACTTGAGCAAATATTACCATTTTTCACTCCTGAATTTAATGTCACATTGAATGTTATTCCAGATATGAATCTGAAATTAGATGTACCGATCATATTAAACGGTGCTTCTTTAGATGACACATATGATTCAGACTTTGAAACAAGAAGAACTTTAATATGGACTCTTGATTTTTTCGTTAAAGGTTTCATCTATCCAGATATTAAATCTTCAGATAAAATCATTCGTAAAGTCATGGTTGATTTTAGAAATTATAATGAACTCGGACCAATACCAGAACTTGACAGAATGAGATTAGAATCAAGTTCAATAACAAGTGATGACTATTTGACACTAGAAGATAACAGATATTTTCTTATGGAAACAGGTGGTCACCAAGGTGACACAATCAGTAGAATTACGGTTACAACTGAAGGTGGAGAGAGTGCAGTTGTATCAGCAAATGATGATGTTGATGCAAATACAACTATCACAATATTCAATCCTCCAGTCTTTACTGATTTATCAACAGGAACAGATTCATGAGTGATACTTTTGCAGAGTTAGACAAGATATTGAATGTCGCTGAAAATGCAGTGATTGAACGAGAGAAACCGCCAAAGATAGAACCTCGTAAAAGTGACGATGAATTAGATACAGACTATCAATATGCAAGAGAAAATTATTATAATGTGATTGAACGTGGACATGATGCACTTGATGAATTGCTCATGGAAGCAAAAGAAAATGGTAATGCAAGAATGTATGAAGTTGTTGGTCAACTCATTAAAGTCATAGGCGATCAAAATCAAAATCTTCTTGGGTTACATCAGCAAGTCAAAGACATTACAAAAGAAGTCAAAAATGTTCCTGAGAAAGTTACGAATGCTTTGTTTGTTGGTAGTACGGCAGAGTTGCAGAAACTTTTAAAAGGAAAAAAGAATGGCGAGTAGCGGTAGAGATGCTTATAATAAACATTTTAGAGGTTTAGGAGATGTTGAGACGGTAGTTAAAAAGGATGCCGTGACGTATGATGCTGAAACTGGTAGATCAAGACAGACCGCTAAATTGAGTAAAGGTACAAAAATTCTTTACAAAAATCCTGGTAATTTTGAATCTCCTGCTCTTGTTCAAGAACTTTCCACTAATAATCTATACAGAATAAATTTTGATTTTATTACTAAACCAGGTAGTTTAGGTAAAGTAGATTTAAAACCTCAAGCGTTTGGTGTAAAAGAAGTTGATTATACATTAAACGATTATATAAAACTTATCAAAGACAATATAGAAGATAGAAAAGATTTAGATGCAAACCTAAAATTGTATTTAACAGGACTTGTAGATTATCTTTCTGGTGAAGAAAAAGCAGTTACAGAACTCAAAAAAGTTTTTGAACGTGGATCTTTACCAATGGCAGAAATCAATAAAGATTTTGGAGAGGTATTAGGACCTATAGCAATTATTACGAAAAATTTATTGAAATCAAAAGGCATTTCACTTTCAAAATCAAAATGCAAAATTTTTGTTCCATCTAGACCAAATGAACCCCTTATGGATTATGGATTAAAACAAGATGGTAAGATTTACACAATATCAGCAAAATCAGGTACGACTACAAACACCGTAAAGGCCGCCGATATAATTATGTTGTTAAAGAAAGATAACAAAATTCACAACAAATATAAAAGAACTGATCAATATAAAGTTTTAAACTATATTGCTGAAGGAACAACAGTTTCAGGTCCTGCAAGTGTGGGAGCCTTTCTTAATTCTAAAAATTATTCTGAATTTGAAGGTCTGAATTTTGATGGTGCAGAATCAATAACCAAAAGAGATTTTGATTATTCATCATTTGCTGGTTACATAAACAAACATAATATTCTTAAATCAGAACGTAATTTATCACCATTGAAATTATCATATCAGATAGAAAAAGATATTGTTCAAGTATCTAAAGTAAAATTGGATTTTACAAATATATTCAAAGACGCCATATTGGGTCAAGTCATTTATGTTCGTTATGACACCAGTCCATTGGGCGTTCCAAGTTTTAAAGTTTTAGTTAGTGATGATTTTGCATTAAAAAAAGTAAAACTTAGAACAAAAAATGGGTTTACTAGAAGTGCAGATAAATTAGGAGTACAACCTTAATGCCAAGTGAAAATTATTTAGGTAATCCTCTACTCAAAGCCGCACATGTTCAAGTAGAGTATACCGAAGACTCCCTCAAAGAATATCTCAAATGCAAAGATGATCCTGTTCATTTCTGTAATGATTATGTTAAGATTGTGCATGTAGATCATGGTCTCGTTAATTTTGATATGTACGATTATCAAGAAGACATGATTCAAAAGTTTCATGATAATCGTTTTGTCATTTGTAAAATGCCTAGACAGACAGGTAAAACAACAACTATAATCAGTTATCTTCTTCATTACGCATTATTTAATGAAAATGTGAACATAGCAATTCTTGCAAATAAAGGCTCTACTGCAAGAGACATTCTTGAACGACTCAAAACTGCATATGAAAATCTCCCTAAGTGGTTGCAACAAGGTGTAGTAGTCTGGAATAAAGGAAATATTGAATTAGAAAATGGTAGTAAGGTGATAGCCGCCTCAACATCTTCCTCTGCGGTTCGTGGTAGTTCTTTCAACATTATTTTTCTTGATGAGTTTGCACATATTGATCCACCATCTCTCGCAGATCAATTCTTTACCTCTGTATATCCTACGATTTCTTCTGGTCAAACAACTAAAGTTTTTATTGTGTCAACGCCAAAAGGGTTGAACATGTTTTACAAACTTTGGAATGATGCTGAAGAAGGTAGAAGTGGCTATGTACCCATAGATATACATTGGTCTCAAGTTCCAGGCAGAGATCAAAAATGGAAAGAAGAAACCATTCGTAATACAAGCGAAGTCCAATTTTCGCAAGAGTATGAATGTGAGTTTATCGGTTCCCAGCATACTTTGATATCTGGATCAAAATTGAGATCTATGTCTTATAAGACTCCAGTAAGAAGTCAAAATGGAGTTGATATTTATTGCGAACCAGAAGACACACACGCTTATGTTTGTATTGCTGATGTTGCAAGAGGACGAGGTTTAGATTATTCTGCCATTTCTGTTATAGATTCTACAAAGTATCCTTATGTACAAGTTGCGAAGTATCGTGATGCAAACATTACACCACTATTATTTCCTAACATTCTGAAAAACATTGCTCAATATTATAATAATGCTCATGTATTGATTGAAACAAATGATATAGGTGGTCAAGTTGGTGATATCATGCATCATGATTTAGAGTATGAGCAAATTTTTTATGCCACTATTCAGGGCAGAGCAGGTCAACAATTAGGCGGTGGGTTTGGTAAGGGTGCTCAAATTGGCGTAAGAACAACAAAAGATGTAAAGAGAAAAGGATGTTCAAACCTAAAAGATCTGATAGAAAGCGACAAACTTATAATATATGATCTTGATACGATATCTGAATTGACAACTTTTGTGGCATCAGGTCAATCATATAATGCAGAAGAGGGTAATCATGATGATCTCGTGGCAACTCTTTTTCTATTTGGATGGTTGATTGAACAACGATATTTTAAAGAAGTTACTGATACAGATTTGAGAGAACGATTATATCAAGATCAATTAAGAGAAATGGAAGAAAGCGTTTTACCTTTCGGTTTTATTGATGATGGACAAGACTCATCAGAATCTCCGTATGAAGAAATGGGAGGTGAATTATGGATAAAAGATAAACCGTTTTCTACAGACTATCTACATTAATTCTATGAATTTTTTTAGGATCTTGAATTTGTTCTATTAGATCTTCAATCATATCTTTTAAATCTGGTCGTAATTTTTTTAATTTTTCAAGGTATCTCATAGATTCTTTGAAGATCATTTCCTCATTTATTCTCAATATATAAAATTTACCTCTTGTTTCACTTTTTGTTGTTAAATATAAGTGATCAGGATTTACGCAATATGAGTTGTTGCATGTTTGATGTACAATTTTATCAGTATCAATTTCTCCTTTAAATGCGATGTACGCAAAACGGTGAGCAGGTATTGACTTTCCTTCATACGAGAACATACCATAACCTTGTTTTGTTTTACTAGCAGTCCAGAACCAACAGTCATTAGTTTTAATAATTTTTTTCTCAAACCTTTCAATCGCCTTTTTCATCATGGATTATTTATATTTGAGTAAATAAAAAACAACATGAAAAGTCACTTTTTCATAAATATTTTCACTATAATTACCATAATTTTTTTTGGAGATAAATATGGCATTCCAGGTTAGCCCAGGTGTAAATGTTGCCGAAATAGATCTCACGACAAGAGTACCAGTTTTTTCCGTTTCAGACGGAGGATTTGTTGGTAAATTTACTTGGGGACCTATTGACACTGTTACACTTGTAAGTAACGAAGATGATTTGGTTAATGAATTTGGAAAACCAAACGCAAATAATTTTAAAGATTTCTTTACATGTTCCAACTTTCTTTCATATTCTGATAAATTAAGGGTTGTTAGAATCGCAAATACTCATTCTTCATCAGGTGCTTTTAATGCAGTATCAAATGGAAGTGCAGTTCTAATTAGAAATGATAAACAATATGAGAACACATATGACACAACGGCTGGAACATCAGGAACAAACTGGTTCGGAAAATATGCAGGTGAATTAGGAAATTCACTTAAAATTTCAGTGTGTATGCCTACCAGAGCAAACACAAAGGTCGCACCAGATGGTACGGTTAGTTTAGATTCAAATACAATGGTTCCTCTTTCTGGTACTTTCACCATTGAATTGAATTCTAATGTCATTACAGGTACTGCATCTGCGAATGTTGCAGAGGAAGTTAGAGTTGGTGATGTACTAAAAATTGGTACTTCTGGTAATACGGTTCTTGTCACCAGTGTTACAAATAGCACATCTTTTACCGCAGTACAAAATACAGGTGCTAATGCTGGCGGAGCATCAACAGGTTCACTCACTCTGAATAGATTCAAAAGATCTGCTTTTGAAGAGTCCTCAGATCAGATGTTAGGTGTTGTATCGGTTGTAACAACTGCACCAACAACTGTCTCTGGTACTGATACCGCCTTCAAATCTCAAGTTACAGTTGGTGATATTATCACTGTCACCGATGATAATGGTGTACAACAACAAAGAAGAGTATCCGCAATTGGATCAAATAGTTCAATTACGGTAACAGAGAAATTTGATAGTGCAGTTACTAATAAGGCATTTGCTCGTAAGTGGGAATACAGAGATGATTTTGATACAGATCCATTGACTTCAACTTTTGCATCAGACAAGTCAGGTAACAAAGATGCCAGTGACGAAATTCATGTAATTATCGTTGACGAAGACGGTAAAATTACAGGTACAAAAGATAAAAGAGGCCGTGTTTCAACTCAAAGAAAATCTATCGTTGAAACTTTTCCAAATCTTTCAGTAGCAAATTCTGCTATTGATGGAACAGGTGTTTCAATTTTTTACAAAGATGTAATTAATGCTGATTCTAATTGGGTTCGTTGGGGTGATCATTCAGCAGAAGGTGATACTCTTACAGTCAATTCAGTTGATATTACCTCAAGTTGGGGATCTGAAGTTCAAGAATCAAATAGCACATTTAGATTTGCAACTGCTTTTGGTGCAGATAGTGCCGCTAATGGTATCATTACAGAAAGTTTTTCTGGTGGTTCAGACGGTAATACTGCTACAGATGCAGATGTTGTCACAGGACTTCTTGAGTTTAAAGAACCAGGCAAAGTTGATGTTTCTTTGCTTATGACAGGAGAAATGTCTAATGTTGCCGCAACTTTCGCAATTAATGAAATTGCCGAAAATAGAAAAGATTGCATGGTGTTTATTTCACCTGAAAGTGCAGATGTTGTAAATAAAACTGGTTCAGAAGTAACAAATGTAATTGCAAAACGAAATGTTCTTCCAAGTACAAGTTATGCAACTATGGATGGTAACTATAAATATCAATTAGATAGATTTAATGGAGTGTTTAGATACGTACCATTGAACGGTGATATTGCTGGTCTTTGTGCCCAAAGTGATAACATCAATCCATTCATCTCGCCTGCTGGTTTTACAAGAGGTAACATTAAAAATGTTGTCAATCTTGCTTATAATCCATCAGCAGCCGAAAGAGATGATCTTTATGTAAATGGTATTAACCCAGTAGTATCTTTTCCTGGTCAAGGAACTGTACTTTTTGGAGACAAAACACTTCTGGCAAGACCATCCGCATTTGATAGAATCAATGTGAGAAGACTTTTTATAGCCATTGAGAAATCAATCGCAACCGCCGCTCAATTTTCATTGTTTGAATTCAATGATGAATTTACAAGAGCCCAGTTTGTTGCACAGGTTGAGCCTTTCTTGAGAGACATTCAATCTGCAAGAGGTATTATTGACTTTAAAGTAATTTGTGATGCATCAAACAATCCTCCTTCAGTAATTGACAGAAACGAATTTAGAGGTGATATTTTTATTAAGCCAAATAAATCTATCAACTTTATTCAACTTAATTTTGTTGCAGTATCTTCAGGAGTTGAATTCTCCGAAGTTGTCAACGCAATTTAATAGGAGATTTTAATGGGTTTTAATGTATCAGACTTCAAATCAAAAATGGGCAATGATGGTTTGCGCCCTAATTTATTTGAAGTATCAATAACACAGTCAGCAGATAGCGGTGCTTCTTGGAATCCTGCAGGTACAGATTTTGAATTTCATTGCAGAGCCGCATCTATACCAGGTTCTACAATGGGAACAGTCATTGTACCTTATTTTGGTAGAGAAGTAAAATTTGCTGGTAACAGAACTTTTGGTGATGTAACTCTCACAATTATAAATGATGAAAATTTAGGTGTGAGAGAAGCATTTGAAAATTGGATGGAAGCATTGAGTGCTAACGAAGGTAATGACAGAGTGGCTGCCTCACGAAATAACTCAGGTGCTCCTAAATATTTTGCAACTACTACCATCAAACCATTATCAAAATTTGATGAAAAACCTGTTGTTAGTTATACTTTAGAAAGTTCATTTCCTACTGATCTGAGTGAAATAACTCTAGATTGGGGAGACAATGATTCCATAGCAGAATTTACTGTTACTATGGCATATGATTTTTATCATGCAACAACAGGTACTGCCGCCTCCGCTGGTACTTTGAGTTTGCAATTATAAATTAATTTTCTGAATTTGTGGGTGAATAAATATAAAGAACTGTAAAAGTTTTTTATATCACCCACAATCAGGACCATATCATGCCCGTTGAATTATTTGGCTTCACTATAGGCAGAAAACAAGAACAACAAAAACAACTTCAAGCATTTGCAACTCCAGAATATGAAGATGGTGCTTTAAATGTATCTTCAGGTGGAGGAGCATATGGTACCTATGTAGATACTGAAGGTGCGGTAAAAAGCGAGACAGAATTAATAAATCGTTATCGTGAAATGTCTCTTCAGGCAGAAGTTGAAAATGCCGTTGATGACATAGTAAACGAAGCCGTTGTCACATCAAAAGATGTTCCCTCCGTAAGACTTAATATCGGAAACATGAACGTGTCCGATACAATCAAAGATAAAGTTCACGCTGAATTTAAAGAAATTGTCAGACTTTTAGAATTCAATCAATTAGGAAATGATATTTTTAGACGTTGGTATGTAGATGGACGATTGTATTATCATGTTGTGATAGACGATAAAAATCCTAAACGTGGTATTCAAGAATTGAGATTGCTAGATCCTAGAAAAATAAAAAAAGTTAGAGAAACTAAGAGAAATCAAGATACTCAAAGTCAAACTAGACAATTAAAACAAGAATATTATGTTTATAATAATAAGGGTTTATATAGTTCTAGAAGCACAAATTATCAAACTTCTTTTGGTAATGCCGCCTCAGGCATCAAAATAGCACCAGATTCTATCGTATATTGTCATTCAGGGATGATGAATGCAAGTCGTTCTATGGTGCTATCATATCTTCACAAAGCAATCAAACCCCTCAATCAATTAAGAATGTTAGAGGATGCAATGGTAATCTACAGGATTTCTAGGGCACCTGAAAGAAGAATTTTTTATATTGATGTTGGTAATCTACCAAAAATAAAAGCAGAGCAGTATTTGAGAGATTTAATGGTCAAGTATAGAAACAAACTTGTCTATGATGCAAATACTGGAGAGATTCGTGATGATCGTAAACATATGTCAATGATGGAAGATTATTGGTTGCCAAGAAGAGAGGGTGGAAGAGGCACTGAAATATCAACTCTTCCTGGTGGTCAAAATCTTGGTGATATAGAAGACATTCTTTATTTTCAAAAGAAACTCTATAAATCTTTGAGTGTACCAATCTCAAGATTAGAATCTGAAGCAAATTATACGATTGGTAGAGCAACAGAAATTTCAAGGGATGAAGTTAAATTTACACGCTTTGTAAACAAACTTCAGACACGATTTTCTTTACTTTTTGATTATGCACTTGAAAGACAATTATCTCTCAAAGGTATAATGAATAGAGAAGATTGGAAGAAAGTTCGTACAGATGTTATATATGAATACGAAACTGATAGTCATTTTGCAGAAGTAAAGAATGCAGAATTATTGCAAGATAGAATGAATTTGTTAAGAGATTTGACAGAGTATACAGGTAAATATTATTCACACGAATATATTAGAAAACAAGTATTGAGACAGTCTGAAGATCAAATAAGAGAAATAGATGATCAGATTGCAAAAGAGCAGGATGATGTAAGGTATCAAGTTCAACAACAAGACACAGGAGGAGGTGGTGGACGTGGTAATTTCTTTAATGAGTATAAGCCTGATGAAGAAAAACCTCTAATTACAGAAGACATAGATAGAAAGATAGAAGAAAAGTTTGAATTAGCAAAACAAGATAAAGAAATAAAAGATACAGTTTCAGAAGTGTTTGCATCTATTTTAGAAGATAATGACGAAGATTTGAAAGACACTCTGACAGAGGTTTTTGATTCAGTGAGAAAATAATCACACATGGCTGACAATACGAATGACAAAAAAGAAAATTTAGAACTTTCCAAAGTTCTAGCGGCCTCTCTTGCATATACGCAAAAAGAATTTCGCAGAGCAAAACGAGAGTTAATTGAAGATTTCAAAGAAATTCTTGATCCAGATACTGGTGAGAAAATTAAGATTCTTCAAATTAAAGGCGCTCGTGGTCCCAAAGGTGAAAGAGGAGAAGAGGGTCTTGTAGGTCCACAAGGTGCTCGTGGTGATGTCGGTCCTGCTGGTGAAGATGGAAGAATGGGTCCACAAGGACTCATGGGTCCTCAAGGTGAAAAAGGAGACCCTGGAGAAATAGGCCCTCAAGGTCCAAAAGGTGAAAAAGGAGATGATGCTGAAGTACACGAGTTAGTTGCTCGTGTGGAGCAAATTGATAAAGCCCTCAAAGAAGTTTCCACTAAAGCAACCGCTACCGCAACCAAAGTTCAAATGGGTTGGGGTGAATATTATGGAGGAGGTGGTGGAGGTGATTCAGGTCATAAAGCAGAAAGTGTTGGTGCTGGTGAGAGTGTTTTAGCAGGTCAGAGAAGTGCAGGTGATGATACATTTGATCAATTTAAGAGTTTAAAAGTTACAGATATATTATCAGTCACTTCTGGATCAG
>VTLG01006097.1_pt1 | contig 23686 bp, 28 predicted proteins | sample 4694571 | NCBI WGS metagenome assembly VTLG01 (sample SAMN12604809, study PRJNA352737) | marine metagenome | biome: ENVO:00000447; feature: ENVO:00000209|ENVO:00000569|ENVO:01000036; material: ENVO:00002151; isolation source: viral sequences binned using virsorter ...
AAAGTGATTTAGGAATTATTGAACAACAATTAAACAATATAGTTCAACAAAGAACAGAGAAAGTAAATGAAATACGAGAAATAGATACTAGAATAGGACAACTACAAGGGGCTGCAGCTTATGTTAGAGGAAAACTAAATCCTCAACAAGTTGATGAACCTACAATAGTTGAAGAAGTTACTATTGAAGAAAATGAGGATAACACCGAAGGAGAATAATGGCCGCTCGACTAGAATTCGACACAGTATTTAATTGGGATGGGGTTGGCACCTCTAGTGGTGACTATACTGATGTAACTCTGGAATCACAAAGTCCAGCAGGTACCTCTTTCACTCTTTTTAATAGTAGTGCGTACTACCTTTACCTTGGAAATGCCACTAAATTTGATATGGCTATATTTGATATCGATACTGTAGGTAGCTTAGGCGCTTTAACTTGGCAATATTATAATGGTAGTGCTTGGACTACATTTGTTCCAGCTTCAGCTAGATATGAAACTGATGTTGATGATAATGAAGGTGGTCAATTCGATTTTTCAGTAGATGGCGTAGAAATATTTCCACAAAACATATTAAGCGATTGGGCAACTGTAGCTATTAATAGTGCAACTAAATATTATGTTAGGGTGACAGCAGCTTCTGTAACAACTAGTCCTACAATTAAACGAATTCAAATGAGACCATTAGCTTCATACTGTACTACCAAAGATGTTTATGAACTGCTACAACTTAAAAATGTAACTTCTGGAACAGATTTTACTTCGAGTACAGTCCCATCACTTGCTACAGTAGAACAAGCAATATTAAATTCTCAAAGTTATATTGATTCGTATACTAGAAAAAGTTGGAGACCAAATTATGTCGCTAATGAATACCACCAATTTAATATTAATGGTATTAAACTAGACTCTTACTACGCATATAAAGTTTTATCTTTAAAAATATGGAATGGTTCTTCTTGGGACACTAAAACCCAAGGTAGGGCTAGTGATTATTTTTTGGTTCCTGATGCAGGAATGATTCAATTCGCTAGATATTTTACCTTGCCAGCAAAGTTCACAACCTATAATGCACCCATATGGAGGTGGGGTGGTGGTGAATTTAGTAACGCAGTAAAAATTAGATATCTCAGTGGACATGATATAACTTTAGACGTAAGGGAAGGAAACATGGTTGCTGATATATGTACTAAACTATCAGCTATTGAAGTAGTCAGAACGGCTGACTTTGGTGGAGCAGTTGTTTCAGGACTTGATAGAATGGGATTAGCAGAAAGAGTTGCTTCTTGGGAACAAGAGACAGCCAACAACATAGACAACCTGAAAGCATTTGAGGTATTTTAATGGCAGATGAACCCATAGCCATAGACGCAATAATGACTGACTTAAATAGTCAATGGAATGCCAGTAATGTGACTAAGCCATCTATGATAACAGTTAATAAAGCCAATGAACCTATTAGATACGATTTAAATGTTGGAGACCATATAATAGGTAGAACAGGAACACCAGCTTTTGATGAATTACCTATTGGAAATTGGAAGTATGGCAATAGGTCATACAACATTGAAATAGAATTATGGACACTTAATAGTAGGCAAAGATTATATAACTTAATGCAAGAAATTAGAAGGATTACTCATAACAGGATGCACTCCTTAACCAATTTCCAACGCCAAGAGTTTATAGATTTTAATGAAGAAGTTAGTGACCAAGTAAATATATGGACTGGTACTATTGAAATAGAATTAGTCAACAACGCAGTTTTATTAGATACATAAGTATAATAATATATGAAACAAATTTGGAGAACACAACATGGGAGTATATAGAAGCGACCAAGCGCAATTAACATTCGCAGCAGAATTTGGTGGTCAAGGTGCAGATGCTGAAATGATTGAAGCCACAGTTAGTGGTTCAACTGCTTTACTAACTGCAGATGTTTCTGCAGGTTCAAAAACAATAACAATTGATACAATCGCAACAGCAGCTTTGGTTGTAGGGGATTTTATCCGAATTGGAACTGTTGCAGGTACAGCATCAGCCACAGTTAATGAACACGAAGTTAGAAGGGTTGAAGTTTTAACAGGAACTCAACAAGTTGGCACTTCTCCGGGTAATGTTATAACAGTTTTATTGGATAGACCAACAGCGTTTTTTCACGCTAATAATGAAGAAGTAAAAGAAGCCACAGCAATAGGTGGTGATGCTACTCGAAACGATAAAGCTAAATACATTACATTTATTCCGGGTGTCTATGAGTCAATTGACACTCCAGACCCAGAAATGACTATTGAAGGTAAAAGGTTTTTATCAACCCAAAGCAAACGAAACTTTTCAGTTGCTTATGCTGGACAACAAACATTAGTTGGCTCAGTACCTGACTTTATTCTTCTTAATGGTTGGGCTTTACGATTCCCTATAGGAAAAGTTGTAACAACCCCATCAGCATTAGCAGGTACTACAATATTATTAAATGGTGCTACTAAAAAAGGCGATGTTTATATATCAGCAGATGGTACAAATGTAAGTAATTTAGCAGTAGGTGATTATATTAACATTGATGATGGTTCAGCAACTTTGTCTGAAGTTAGAAGGATTATTGCAGAACCAGCATCAGATACCTTTAAATTAGATTATCCTTTGCAGTTTGACCATGATGACGATGTATCTATTGATGAAGTCAGTACTAGTGCTTATTACACCCACGTTATTACTGAAACAAATGACCTAGATACTGTTTCTTGGCACGTTCACATGAAAGATAGTTCCGAAACTGCATCAAAAGACTTTAATAGAAGATATTTAGGTGGAATGGTTGGTTCAGCAACTATATCAGCAGAAGAAGGTGGTATGGTTAGCATGAGTTGGGATAGTGTAAACTTCTTAAACATGGTTCACAACCAACAAGAACAAACTACTTTAGCAACAAACCTTTATAGTGGTGCTAGTATTCAAGCAAATATGCCAAGATTTGGTTTAATGCAACAAATAGATAGTGATGATATAAATATGGGCGCCCAAGCAGTAGGGAGTGGGAATGATGGTAGTGGATACCCAAGCACATCTCCATATTACTTTAGCCAAGGCGTTATTAAATATTTTGATGTTGAGTTTGCTAGAATTAGAAACTTCAGTATTTCAATCACTAACAATGAAGAACCTAGATACTATATGAGTAGGCAAGGTGCAAGGTCACGCGGGCCGTCAGAAATAGTAGAGGGAGCAAGAGACTATACAATGACTGCTACTGTTGTATTACCAGACGCTGACTTTGATGCTAACGCAGCTTATAATGTTTCAAACCTACAAACAGGGGCAACGGAGTTGTTTAAACAGCTTCTACTAGAAGGTAATTATGGTGGTAGTACTCAAGCAACAGCTATGACTGGTATGACTGCTACCCTACAATTTACCAGAGGGACAAATGACCATATCTATATAGATATCCCAACCAGTAGCACAGCAGGTACACCAACAGCTGGTTCAAACGCACTTAATAGTCAAGGAATGTTTATTAATACAGCGCCTCACAATATAACAACAGACAATCCATTACAAGTAGATATAGATTGTATATTTAGGAGTTTAAAGATAACAATACAAGATTCAGTACCAGTATACCCATAAAACTTAGATAGGAGATAATTATGGCTAAGGAAAGAAAAGGTTTTGATTTATCTAAATATCAAATAGCACAAAAAACACAAGTTGTGCCATTGATAATAGAAAATACAGGAGATGAGTTTGAGGTTACTATTAAACAACTAAGTTGGTCTAAAAGAAACCAATTAATTAGTGGTTGCTTAAAATGGGCTGATTCAGGAGACAGCAGTTTTGATGGTGATAAGTATGTTCGAGAATGTTTAAAGGAAATGGTTGTTGAAGCGCCTTGGGGAAAAACCACAGAGGCGTTTTTACTTACTATAGATGAAAGACTTGGAACAGCGTTAGAGACATTGGTACCAAAAGCATTTAGTGCAGATGTCAACCTTGACCCCTCTACAGTAAAAAAAGAATGAGGGCGTTCATGAGGGGAGTTGGTGAACACCACCCCCAAGAAAAGATGGCATATTCATACTGGACAACAATGCTATATCTTTTAGGAATTGGAATCCCCTATGACGCCATTAATCAGTTAACAGAAAACGAAATTAATATAATACTTGGTGTAGACATGGCAATAAAAGAGAACCAAGCAGAAAAAGACGCAAGTGCTATGTCAATGAATAATTTTAGGAGATAAATATGGCATTACCATTAATAGCAGGTATTATGATGGGAGCAGCAAGAACTGCAGGTGCAATGGCTTCTGGTGGGGCTAGAGTAGCTGCAAGTGCTGGTGGCGGTGGAAAAACTAAAGAGATAGCTGAGAACACAAAAAAACTTTCCTCTGGTAGTTTTGTTAAAAAATTAGCAATAGGAATGGGGATTGTTGGTCTTTTAAAAATGTCTAAAGGGTTTTCTGCTGTAGCAAGTACATTTTTTCAGATTATTGGGGCATTTGTTGATGTTCTTGTAGCACCTTTTTTACCTTTAATTTTTAAAGGATTAGGTAAAATGGCGTCATTCATACCGAAAGTTCAAACTTGGGCGCAGGGACTTTTTGATAAAGTATCAACTATGGAAGGTACTTGGTTAGATAAAGGACTTTTTATAATTAAAGAAGCGTTTACAGCTATAAAAGATAATATTCTTACCCCCTTATGGGATACCTTTTTTGCTTGGGCAAAAACTGATGGTAAACAATTGTTAATTGATTTTCTAACCACATCAAAAGACTCTATACAAGGTGCTGTTTTTGGTGGGGTAAAAAGTTCCTTTACAAATGCTTGGGAAACAGTAAAATCTTGGGCAGAGAGTATTTGGAAGACCATGCAACTAATATTTGAAACAATAAAAGTAGAAATCGTTTCTGCATTAAATCTAATACCGGGTGTAAATTTAGATGATAAAATTACTGAACTAGAAAAAAAGCAATCAGACTTAGTAAAGGAATTAGCCAGTACAAAAATGGCAAGTAATGTTGGTGGTAATCAGATGGCAGCTGGGGATTTATCGATTAAGTCTGACAAAACTCCACAACAAGCTGGTTCTGTTAACTATGCGTTGAATGGAGTAATTTTTGCTAGTCGAGATGAAATGTATGCGCACCACAAGTCATTAACAAAAGAACAAATGGATGCAGAAGAAAGAGCAATGTATAGTCAACAGGGTAATGGATTTATTTACATTGAATAAGAAGGAAAATTAAAGATGGATACACCATTATCAGTATTATTACGAGATGGAACACATAGTGGCGCTTCTAGTCACTTAGCATTAAAAGTAAATCAAGTATCTATATCTGTTGCAAAATCTCCAATTCAAGTACCAGTACCAAGGGGAACACCTTTATTACTGGACTTAGGTATTGCTAAACCAACTATTACTATATCTGGTATTATTGATACTATAGGTCAAGACCCAGCTAACACAGGTGGGGATTTTGATGCTGATGAAACTTGGGGCATGGAAAAAATTGCAATATCTGATGGAACTACATCTAAAGATTATGTAATCCCTTATAAAAATTATTTAGAAGATAAATTAATAACTTGGGTTACTTCAGACTCAACAGACTTACAAGTAGAAATTGGAGACGCAACACGACCAGTTGCTACTAATGGTAGTAATTTAGCTACAGGGGGTTCTATATATAAAGTTGCTGTTACTCAAATTCAATTTACTCAAGCACCAGCTTTAGAAGATAGGTGGACTTTCACCATACAGTTTTTAGCTAAATTAAGAGAAGGGGTTTCTTTTTAATGCCTAGTAGGTCAATATTATCGTATTACAATAAAAAACAAATAACCACTTTAGCAGCAGACGCTACTTCAGGAGCAACCTCATTAACTTTAGCTACCAATGGTTCTAACAACATGAGAGTTGGTCAAATACTTTTAATAGAAAGCGAATATGTTACTGTAACTGCAATAACTGCTCACAATACTATAACAGTTACTCGACAGACTAAAGGAACAGGTGCTGAAGCACATGAAAACGGAGATATCGTCTACAACGCTGAAATTTGGCAAGATATCGTTATACCCGGAACAACAGCTAGTGCAGTACAAAGTTTAGTGTTAACAGATAATTTAGGTTCCCCAAAAGCTTTAAAAGCACAGATATTAAATCAAACTTCCAATGCTTATGGTGGGGAAAGTGGAGCATCAACCGGGCCGTATAGCCCAACGTTTGGTAGTTTTACTGCTGTTAGATTAACAGATGATGAAACAAAAGAAATTATGTTTTATGGTATGGTATATGACATAAAAGAAGAATATCAATTTGGTACAGGTATGTTGTTGCAATTACGTTGTTATGATTTTCTTCAAGAATTACGAGATAATACTACTTCAGGAGAGTTTGCTTTTGGTATAGATATATCTTTAGATGAAGATGATTCTGCTAGTATTAATGCTACAGCTACAGACGCACAATTAGTTTTTACTTCTACAGCATCTACTAGAGGTGGATTAATAAAATCTTTAGCAGCTTCAGTAACTAATCCTTTAGATTTAACTTTTACAGGCGATGCTAATAGATTTACAGAATCAGTAAGAAAATTTCCAACAAACTTTACTTATCAGTTAGGTGAAAGAAATAAAAAATCAGTATTATCACACATCAGGGAGTTATCTAACTCTGACCCAACTGCAGCAGCAGGTGGAAACTTTGGGTATGATTACTATGGTGACCCAAATTTCACATCAACTGCAACTTCTCACAAACCAGCTATGTTCTTAAACTATTTTAAACGAGGCAATAGACCAACGACAGAGCCAGAAAAATATGGGGCTAGATTAATACAACCTTATTCTGGGTTTAACATAACAGGTAGAAGCACACCAACCACAAGTTTTTCTGTCGATAGACCAAAAAGTGAATTGTATACTGATGCAAAAGTAACAATGTCATCTCATTCAAATAGAACTGACTTACTAAGACCAGAAAAAACCATAGACTTTGAATTAATTCAAATATCTGAATATGCAAATACTACCTTAACCACAGTAAACGAAGCAGTAGATACTTCTGAAGTTGTAATTACAGTTAGTGATGCTTCTAGTGGAAACACTGCCTCCCAAGCAATAATAGCAGGTATGACAATACAAATTGATAATGAAGCTATGTGGGTATCTTCAGTATCAAGTAATGATTTAACAGTTGTAAGAGGTGTTAACTACACTACTGCCGCAGCACACGATAATGGAACAGCAATTAAATCATGTTTTACATGGGGAAACCCAGAACATCAAATAGATGATAACTTTTTCGGTTCAGCAGCATCAATTACAGCACCAGAAAAGTTAGATGCTCGACTTACTCAATTAAATGGGGCGCATACTAATACAAGTAGTACAACCTTTACAGTGGACTCAAACGCTGGTATATATGTAAATCAAATGCTTTACATAACGCCTAGTGTTAATGCTGGTGCTAGGGAATACGTAAAAGTTACAGCAGTTAATGCAAATGGTACAGAAATTACTGCTACAAGGGCGCAATTAGGTTTTTCAGCAGTAACTCATGTTGACGATTCGTATGTTTATGCTTATGCAGTAGCGACTATGCAATATGTTAGTAGAGTAGATACTTCTGGTGGTTCTGATATTACATCAAACGCCCCAGCTTTTGTTTTGCTTTCTAGTGTTTTACGAGGTACAGCGTCTACATCAACTCCTGAAGCAACATTAACTGTAAGCACAATTTGTAGAGGACATTATAATAGAAATGCAACATTTACTATTTTAAGTAGACCTAAAGACACCCATAAAATAAAACGTACTTTGTCTTTAGTCGCACCATCTCAAACAACCCCACTTAATATAAAAGAAGATATTGTTGCTAGGTTAATGAAAAGCACACATGAAATAACTAGGGCTTCAGTAACTACTTATGAAAAACCACGTTTTTATGTTGATGCAGTACCAACTGCTGTAGGTAGTTCTTCTTCTGCAACTGTTGAAGGCACTACAAAACACACAGAAACACTGACTTTCGGTAAGGTACTTTTAAATACTCTTAATGAGGCTTTAGATGACTCAGAAACTGCTATAGATGTTATATCAAGCGATGAAATGTACGTTGGGCAAACATTCCAAATAGATAGCGAAAAATTTGCAATAACTGCTATAAATAGTTCTACTAATATTTCAGCGAATAGGGGACAAGCTAGTACATCAGCAGCTGAACATGACACTGGTACACAAATATACGATATTAGTTCAAACCCTTTAAATTTTGGGATTAGGGTTGGAACCACTTTATCTGAACTGGATTCTAATAATGCACCTACGTCAACGTATGGTTACGCATCTGCTGTAAGTTCAACACAAGTAACAGGTACGTGGGATACTGGACAAATATCAACCAGTTCTATTGTTAGATATTACATACCAATACGAGCAGGAGATTTTTTAAGGTATCGTAATGACTTAGTTAATGAAAATAAAAACTATTTAATAACAAAAGCTATATATACAGAACAACCGGGTATTTCTTACACAGAATATGATATTGTTTCTAAAGAAGATTCCAATGCAGACATACCAGTCCAAAAACTTTCACAAAGTGCTGCAATATTAGATTCGATTCAATCAGTTACAAATATTCCTACTACTTCAGAAATTCAAGGGGTTAGTGTTGACCAAGCTGGAGATACAATAAATCCTGTTGGTATACGAACATGGACATCACCGGGTTTAGGTAATGCCCAGATGTATAGACTACAAGCAGACACAAGTCTTGCTGGTGTTACTTATGCAAAAGGCACAATGATTATCCACAACCCTAATGCTACTGGTGCATACGCATTAGATATAGTATCTCCGAACGATATTATTGGTAATCCTGATGGTTCTACTGATATAGGAAACACTATTGGGTCAAATTATAATCACGTTAATACAGAAGCAATAAATTTTCAATCAGGTAATAACTCTTATGAAGAATTTGCCACAATAGCAGCACCAACAAACTACTCAAGTAGTGATAGTACATCAAGTGCTAGATATGTTTTGTACTTACCAACAACTGCACCAAGTGCTGATAGTTTTCTTCATACAAATTCATCAGGTGTTATGACATTCGTAGCAGCATCAAGTGTTGGTGGTGCAGCTTTAGCTAATGATGGAAACAATAGAATTGTAACAGCTACTGGTTCTGGTGGAATAAATGGTGAATCGACTTTTACTTATGATGGTTCACTTTTAACATTAACAGGAAGTGGTGAGGGAGCCACACAAGCTGGTGGAACATATACTCCAGCATTTATAATAGAAAGCAGTAATACAACTGATAATAATGGGCCGGGTTTGGAAATTTATTCTAGCAAGGCGTCTGCTGCAGACCAAAGCAAAGTAGGCTATATCAACTTTTTTGGTAAAAGTGATAATGGAACAAAAGTAGAAGTTGCACATATAGCAGCAATGCACTATGACGTTTCTGCTAGTAGTCGTGATGCCAGAATATATTTTAGAATAGCTGCTGGTGCTGGTGGAACAACAGCAAATTATGACGCTTATCTTTCAGAAACTGGAGTATGGACAGATGCCTCAGACGCTGCTACAAAAACATATGAGGGAACAGCACATTCAATTTATGGTGGGACTGATGGTAAAGTTATTACTGATAAAATAAAATCATTAGATATTGGTAGATATTATAAAAAAGGTACTCCTAGTGATAAATTAGCTAAAGCTGAAAGACATATAAGCCCAACAGCACAAGATTGGTATACTATATTTGGAACTGGAGAAAACCCTGACACATCTGACGCACCGGGTATAGCAGCTAAAGATTTAGGTGGCGTTGCATTGATGGCTATAAAAGAACTAATAGCCAGAGTTGAAGCATTAGAATCATAACTTATTGCGTAATGAAACACATTCTGTTCTACTATATAAAACAGATAATGAAAGGAACAAAATATGGCACAATCATTTACTGTTACTATATCAGATGATTTATGGACAAAAGTTCAAGCTAATTTACAAGCCATTGCTACTGATAAAGATGAAGAAGAACTAACTGTAACTAGAATGAATACTTATTTATCTATGGTTGTAACTTCAAGATTAGAAAGTTCAATACAAAAAAAGAAACTAAATGATTTAAAAGCAACTTTCTAATGGGAATGACCTCGTCTACCAAGTGGACAAGGAAGCGTAGAAGAAAAGAAATACTTCTATATAAAGAATTACATCCACTAAAAACTTTAAAAGAAATTGGTGAACATTTTGGCGTCACCAAACAATACATATATAAATTTTTAAAACAAAACAATATAGTACAAGGGAAAACCAAAAGAAGAAAAAATAGCAGACCCATAAAATACTGTCCTGTGTGTGGGGAAAGAACCCCATTAGCACCATATGGAAAATATTATTATGAAAAATGCCCTAAATGTAGTTATAGAAACAAAATATTAAAATTACATTGTGCTTTTTGTAAAGTTCCATTTGATAGAAAAAAAGCAATTATTAGGGACAGATATAAAAATGGTTTTAAAATGAACTACTGTAGTGTTTCTTGTTTTTATAAAGGTTTGAGAGATGGACTAAGTAAACGCACAACGAAGGCTGAGTATTACAAACAAGGATTGGCGTATGGATATAAATAATGGGTTGATTGAGAAGTGGGAACCTAAAATTAAAAGAATGACCTTTAATCTAAGAATTAAAGGCATGGACAGAGAAGACATAGAACAAGAACTTAGAATATCTATTTTAAAAGCAGCTAAGTCTTTTGATGATAGAAAAGGAGTTATTTTCCACACTTATTTACACACAACAATGGTTAATACCATACGTACCTTAATTACAAAAGCAGATAAACAACTAGAAATAAAATCTTTAGATACTACTTACAATGATAATAATATTATTCCCAGTGAATTACTTAATGCATTAAAAGACCCAGTAAATTATGAGATTGGTGTTGAACTACAAGAAATACTTGAGAAACAAAATTTATCCCACAACGAATCATTATTCATTAAACTTAGAATGGAAGGTTTAACGATGGAAGAAATTAGTCAAGATTTAGGTGAGTCTGCTTATAAAGTTAGAGCAGGAATAAGAGAAAAATTTTTAAGTATAGGTTTGTATGAAAAAATCATCGAAACGTAAAAATGGTTTAATAAAAATAGTTAAACCCCTTAAAGACTATAAAGTTATTTGCGTAGATAAAAAGCTAAATAAATTTTGGTTGGAGAAAACATTTGAAACTTTTAGTTATGCAAAAGACTTTGTTGACAGTATAGAGGCACCTAATATAGAATACTACATACAATATAAAGATAGTAATAGAGTTCTATATAAAAAAATCGGAGAGTAATGTGCCTAGTTTTGGATACATTGAATCTGCAATAATATTCAATTTAAACAACAAAAAAACCTTAGATGATTTTCCATATTCTTATAATGATTTTGCTCAACATGGAGAAAAATACCAGTTTGTTTTAGATTACTACACCACTCGTAAAAAATTCCCAGAGCCTAGTATATTAATCAAGACCTATGATGATTTAGATGTCTCATCACAGAATGTAGACTTTGGGTATTCACTAGACGTATTTGAGCAACAAATTCTACACAGGAAAATAGTTTCTGTGATTAATTCTGCAAAACCAATTATTGATAAGGATGCAAAAAAAGCTTTGAACTCTTTAATTGATGGTTTAACAACTATTGATATACAAAGTGATAATGATTTAATGTCTTTTTCAGATAGAGGATTAACACCTTTAGAAGACTATGAAAAGAAAAACGCTATTAGATATAGTGATAAAGGTATGTTGGGTATACCAACAGCTTTTTCTTCTGTTAATAATGAGGGTATTGGATGGATGAAGGGTGAACTAATTAGTTTATATGCAAGACCATCTATAGGAAAAACATGGTTAGCTGTTATGTCTGCTGTTGTTTCCATGTACTCAGGGTATAGAACCTTATTCATATCAACGGAGATGACAACTAGTCAAATAAACCTTAGATTTGATGTGTGTTTAGGAAGAAAAATGGGGTACGAATTATCACACCACTCATTGCGTTCTGGTGAAGACATGGACACATCTGCTTACAAAGAATACCTTAGTAATGTGGATAAGTCTTTATATGTGTGCGACCATATTTCAGGCTCAGACTCAATAAAAGTTAGTTCTCTTGCCCACATGATTAGAAAACATTCGCCAGAATTTGTTGTTATTGATGGAGTTTATTTATTAGAGACAGATGAAAAAAGTAGTTCTGCGTGGGAAAGCAATCACAGCTTAATAAATAAAATCAAAAACTTAGCCAAGTCTTATAGTGTACCAATTATGGTAGTAACACAGGCTAATAGAGATGCTTCCGATATTTACACCCCACCAGAAGCTAGTTCTGTAGCATTTGGGGATGCTATATTAAGGGCTTCTGATATGGTTTTATCTATGTGTCAAGTTAAAGATTTTGATGACCAACGATTAGTTGAGGTACAAAAACATAGGGATGGTGGTTTATATAAATCAAAGTCATATTTACGATGGAACGTAAATTATGGCGAGATAGATGAACTAGAAATTGATGAATATGCTATAAATAATGATTTTTAACAGAAAGTGAGGAAAATCATGGGAAACTTATTTGGATGGTTTACAGGAAATTCTGGTGTTGTCAGAACATTCAAAAGTAAGTACACACGAAAAATATTTGGTGTTACTGCTGATGACATTAAGAACAGAAAGACTTTGGATGAGGATGGAAACCCACATGACATTGTTTTTTATGTAAGGAAACCAAGAAAAAAAGGTTATTCTAAGAACAAGTCTAGGTGATTAGAGTGGATTGGTATTCAATACTACTTAACTACGGAGTAGATGTTCAGGAAACAGAGCAATTTAATATTTTATGTCCCTTTCATGAAGATAGTGTTCCTAGTTGTTCAATAAACACTGAAAAAGGTGTTTGGATTTGCTTTGCAGGTTGTGGACAAGGGAGTTTACGAGGGTTCATACATAAAATATCTGGCGTACCACTATCTAAAATAGACGAAGAACTTCAATCCAAGTCTTTAGAAATAAACTTTGAAATAGACAAAGACTTTGAAACATATTATGAAGAAATTTTCGTACAACATCCTACTGACTTATTTGAACTACATAAAAGTCATTGGATTTATGATAGAGGTTTTACTGAGGAAACATTAAACAAATGGGAATGTCAGCAAAACAATAGTAATGATTTAGTAATACCAGTAAAAGGAACCAGTAACATTGAAGGATGGATAACTAGAAGGTTTAAAAAAATACCTAAGTATCTTTTCTCAAAAGGTTTTAAAAAGTCTAGGTTTTTATTTGGACAAACACATATCACTAACCCAGAAGTATTATACGTTGTAGAGGGGGCTTTAGACGCTATGTGGCTTGACCAACATGGGTACAATGCTGTTGCAATACTTGGAGCAGTAGTATCTAATACACAGATTGATATGTTATCGTTTCTTAACCCATCACAAGTTGTTTTATGTTTAGACAATGATGAGGCTGGTAGAAAAGGAATCGAAAAAGGTATTACAGGAATGAGAAACAGATTTATGCTATCGTTTGTTGATTTAAAGCAGTATAAAGACGTTCAGGAAATTAGGGATAGAGAAGAATTAACAGAAATTATAAATAATACCAGTTACTGGTAAAGGAGAAAAATGTCAGAACAAATTAAATACAAAAACTTAATAATTAGAGAAAACGACCAAATATTTTTTACGTGTGTAGCGTCAGAACGAGACGATAAAGATTACTTAGATGATGTTTACAGATATTATCTAACAGATGAAAGAAGATATTTATTGAAACATGAAGATGTAGATGATTCTAATGTTCCAGAAGGAACTAGGGCGCAACATTTATTAAGTATGTGGGTATATGTTTATTATGTTTTACATGAAGAACGTAGAAATAATTCTTGGGCAGAGATTGAAACAGAAGCCAAGAAGAAAATGTTTAAAGAAGATATTAATGATTATAAAATTATTGACTTTGGGTATGGTAGAAGAAACCCAGATGACGAAACTTACGAAAACTACCAGAAATTTCTTACAGCCATTGAATACAATAAAGGATATAAAGGAATTGTAAAAATTAGGAAAACTGGTGTAGGTCTTGGCACTGAATACCATATCACAGGAGAACACTCTGAGAATAAGATACCAGAGAATAGAAAAAGAGAAATGCTTGGGTTAACACCTATAATGGAGCATTACTTAGAAACATATGGTGGTGTAAAGAAAGATGATTCTGGAATCGACTTGTTCTAATGACTATAGTAAACACACAAACGTTTGCTGAGGATATTAAAAAACTAGAAAACATGGCTCAAATTGTTGTTGATGTTGAGACCAATGGTCTTGATGTAAGTAAGAATCAAATTTGTGGTATTGGGGTAGGAGAGGCAATTAAGAATGGTTGGTCGCAATACTACCCCATTAGACATCACCAAGGCGAGAATCTTTATCCTGAGCAATTAAAAACACTTATAGAAAAACTAAATGATATACCTGAACACATTGGGTATAATGTTAAGTTTGACCTTAGCTTTTTAGAGAAGGATGGTTTAACTATACCTGATAAAACCTTAACTGACGTTATAGTTATGGTTAGGTTAATTGAACATTCTGACGTTAAAATGCTAAAGTTAGAGCAGACTTTAAAAAGGAGATATGGTGAGGAGTTTGCTCAATACGATATTGATACCAAAAAATATTTAAGGTCTAATGGTTGGATAGACGATTTTTCTTTAGCGCCATCAGACGTTTTAGGTGAGTATTGTAAAAGAGACGTTGAACTTACTGCGCTTTTATATCAAGACTGTTTAAACATCATTAAAAGAACAGAACAAGAAAAAGTTTTTGCGCTTGAACAACAACTTACCTATGTTTTATATAAAATGGAACGTCATGGAATAACTATAGACAAAGAGTATGCTTTAGAGGCACAGGAAAAATTAACTAAAAGAATAGATGAGGTAGAACAAAAGATATTAGCCCTTTCAGGGCGTATTAAATGGGACTCTAGTATAAAATCTGCTAATAAGCATGATGAGAAAGAATTTAATATTTCAAGTTCTTTACAGGTTGGGAAGGTTTTTGAAGGTTTAGGTATCAAGTCTAGTGTTAAAACGCCCAAAGGAGAACCATCATGGGATTCAACAGCATTAGTGAATATCAATCACCCCATAGCAGGTTTAATACGTCAATACAGAACATTAGTAAAGATAAACTCAACATATCTAAAACCCTATACCGATATAGATATGATGCACACTACTTTTTGTAATTGGGGTACTGCAACAGGTAGACTTTCTAGTAGAAAGCCTAATTTACAAAACATACCAAGAAATCATTTTAAACTAGCAGATGCTCAATTAACAGATGAACAGATATCTGAAGTTCGTTCAAGGGTTTCTGCTATGATGAACTCTCAAGGTGTTTCTGTAGAAGGAGAACTAAGTGACGAGGTAATTAAGACATGGGCATTTATTGGCGATGAGTCTTTTGATGATACTGACGAAACGCAAATAGCTTTAAGGCGTTTATTTGTTGCGAGACCAGATTATGAACTTGTTTCTTTTGATTATAGTCAGATGGAAGTACGTGTATTTATGTCATATTTTCGTAATGAAGACATTGATAAACTACTATTTAAAGAAGACGTGGATTTTCATGGTGAAGCTGCTAAACTTGCATTTAATGTTACTGAAGAAGATGAGCAATATAAGTTTTATAGACAAATGGCTAAAGGTATCACGTTTGGCACGATTTATGGTATTGGTAACAAAGGACTAGCAAATCAGTTGGGGACTTCAATTGAAGAAGCCGCAGAATATAAGCAAAAGTATTTTTCTGGGTTAAAAGGCTCAAGAGGATTTTTTGATTCTGTTGTTGCTAAAGTAGCTGATGTGGGAGTTATAAAAAATAGGTATGGTAGAAAGTACCAAATCATTAAAACTATGGGCTATAAAGGTGTTAATTATCTTGTACAAGGCACTAGCGCTGATTTGCTTAGTGAGAGAATGATAGAGGTAGATAAGTTTTTAGATACTACTAAAAGCCACATTCTTTTACAGGTACATGATGAAATAATCTGCGAAATCCATAAATCCGAAATTGAGACAATACCTAATCAAATACGAGACTTATTAGAGCAAAACACCCTAGACATACCACTGAAGGTTGATATGGAAGTGTGTACCCCTTCTTGGGCTACTAAAAGGTATTATGAAGAACCACAAGAGGTAGAAATAATTGATAATGATGACAGCATTATTTATAGAGGTAATTTAAAAGCAGAATTTAATGACGATAAGAAATTGGATTTTGAAATTAAACCTTTTGATAAAGATTTACCTAAAGGGCAAATCGCAGAAAGAAAAATAGCAGATATTTTAATGGAAGCAATCATGGGTACCTATGAAGTAAAAGCTGAATATGGTAAAGCGCAAGAATCAGGGAACGCTTACATTGAATATTCATCTCGTCAAAAAGCTAGTGGTATAGAGACTACTGAATCGGAAAAATGGGTTCATAGTTTTTTTACACAAGACGATGAGTTTGCCTTTGCTTATATTTTTAGGGTAGATTGGTTAAAAGAACTTTTAGAAGAATTAGTTGAGAAGGGTGAGATTCGTTCTGGTGTCCCCGGTGGGGATGACTATACTAGCTTAGGGTATTTACCACCTATCGAAAAACTTTTAAATGAATATACAAAAAAGTACATGGGAAAATGAATATTATTTTAACAGAGAAACAAATATCTTATGCTACAGAAATGGGTAAAAAACGTCACAAGTATGATAGTACAATTGGGGCGAGGGGTGCATATAACATATCTAAAAAAATGAATAGTACTGCAACACTTGATATTCAAGGATGTGTTGCTGAATATGCTGTTTCCCTATTGCTCAATAAAGAATGGATAGGCTTTTCAGAAAATTTTCAAAACATAGAATCTGATGTAGGAAACAATATTCAAATACGAAGTACCTATCTTCCACATGGTAATTTAATACTTCATCAAAAAGATGCAGATAATCAGAAATTTGTTTTGGTTAAACTACATAATCTACCTAATGTAGATGTTGTTGGATGGGTTATGGGCAAAGATGCCAAACAAGAACAATTTTGGACAGAGCCTGTTAAAAACAGACCTTGTTATATGTATCCATCTCAACTATTACAAGATATGGATGATATTGAAACACATGGTGATAAACAACTAGGATTTGACTGGGGATAATTATGAAATATAATGAAGGTAAAACTATAAAAGAAGTTGAAGAATATATAAAAAATACATATGGTGAACATTATAGTGAGGGGGATATACAGACACTAGATTTTATTGAAGCGTGTGGTGATGCTATACCTTTTTGTAGGGCGAACATTTTAAAATACGCTTCTCGATATGATAAAAAGGGAAGTCCAAGAAAAGATATATTTAAGATAATACATTACGCAATGTTGTTATTACATTTTACAGAAAAGGAGAACTAGAATGGCAAAGGTAGGAGTAAAATTAGGTTACACTAAAAAAGTAGGGGATTTTGATTTTTTAAGGGCTGATATTAGCATAGATGAAATTGACACAGATCAACCACTGGATATTCAATTAGGAACAGCTGAAGATTATTTATTGAAAATACTAGCAATGGCTAAAGAAAATATTAATGCCCAATACAAACAACAGAAAAAGGATGCTGAATGACAAAAGAAAGTTTGAACTTTATTCGTGGGAACGATAGTGAGAAACTAGACTTCGGAAAAATACCTTTTAACATAGCAACATTAGATACTATGTTAGAGGGTGGGATACCAGAAAAACACTTTACCATTATCACTGGTTTGTGGGGTGCTGGTAAATCATACTTAGCTTATAAGATAGCAGAAAGTGTTATTAATTCTTCTGGGGAAGATGTTTACTGGATTGATACTGAAAACTCTTACCAAAGACAATGGGCTGAGGCGTGTGGAATTGACACCTCGAAAATTCAGTTGTTAAAAGCAACGTCAGCAGAACAGGCATATGAAGGTGTACAATATGCTATTAGAGAGAAAGCCCCACTAGTGGTTCTTGATTCTATTGCGAATTTAGTACCAACAGCAATTTTAGATGAAAAATTTGACCATAACCCTATTGGGTGGTTAGCAAGAAGCCTTAGTGCTAATTTACCACGATTAATGAGTGAGTTGACTGAACATAATAGAACAACATTTGTTGCGTTAAATCAAGTAAGACAAAGTATTACCCCACGTACTCCAGACACATTACCGGGGGGAAGAACACAATCTTTTCAAGCCCATTTAATATTACAAGTTAGAAAAGGTACAATTATAAAAGAAGGAGAAACTAGCATAGGGTTTGAGATGACTGTACGAATTACTAAAAGTAAAGTTGGTGGAATTCCTAATAGTAGTGTTATGATTCCATTTAAATATGAGGGTGGTATTGATGAGATGGAAGTAATGCTGATAGATGCTTTGGAAAAAGGTAAAATTACAAAGAAAGGTTCTTATTATTATTATAAAGACCATACTAGTCATGGCAAAACTGGTTTAAGGGATTTCTTTGTAGAAAACTCTGAGTTATATGAGGAATTGAAAAATGAACTCACCACATAGTGATTACACAAAACAAGAACAAGTAGTAGCTAGTGTATTAGATGAACTTGGGTTAAGATATAGTCAACAAGAATTTTTTATTAAATATTCAGTAGATTTTTGGGTTCCAGAAATACAAATGGTAATTGAAGCTGATGGTCTTTATGGGCATTTTGGCAAAAGGGAGAAAAAAAGAAATGAAGATTTATATTCTCATCCAGAAATAGAACACGTATTACACATCAAAGAGACAAGCAAAAAACAAATAAAGGAAATAATATGCGAGGCATTAGAGAAGATATCTGGCTAGTCAACTTAGTAGACGAGCATTTACATTCTAAATTTAACCCACCAGCAAAAGGTGTTTTTTACCCATCAACATTAAGTAATACTTGTGATAGAGCAGTTTGGTTAGCTTATCATGGTCATATGCCAGAACTACCCCTACCTTCTAATTTAGCAAGAATATTTCAAAATGGTTCTTCATTAGAAGATAGAGTAGCTAACTGGTTTACTGAACTAGGAATATTACATGGTCGAGAAATATCTGTAAAAAATGAACACCCATCTATATCTGGTAGAATTGACTTTATTATCAACCATAAAAATTTTGGGTTAATGCCAGTAGAGTTAAAAAGTATTAACACAGCAGGTTTTGGTAAACTTAAAGGCGCAAAGGATGACCACTACACCCAACTGCAAATTTACTTAAATCTAGCTAATTATCCTGTGGGGACAGTTTTTTATGAGAATAAAAATGACCAAAAGATAAAAGCATTTCTTGTTGAAAGAGATGAGATATATTGGAACAAGATAGTTGAAAGATGTTTAAACATAATGGAAATGAAATTACCACCAGAAAAGTGTGGTGGTTTATTTTATTGTAACTGTAGGCAAGTAAGGGGGATAACATTATGACTTTATGGAACATCCAAGAAATGATGGATGGTGTTGAAAAAGAATTTTCTTCATACATTTTACCTGATTTTGGTTTTGAGGAAGAATTAGTTTTTGATAAGTTATATCGCTATAGCAAAGAAGAACTACAAACTTTATTAGTACTATATGCCCAACAAAAATCATATGTTGAGGAAATTAAATCAAAGTGTGAAGCTAGTATAAAGGTACAGCAAGGGGCATATGATGAAGGATATTACGTTGCCTTATATGACATATGCCAAGAATACCAAAACAATAAATTAAGGAAACCCCCACTGGAAGAACTGAGGGCTGAAGTAATTGCAAGAAATAAACCTTTAAGGGATATAAACAAAAATATTGTTGGAGAACACGTGTTGTTAAGTAGGATTATTGGGTTATTAGAAAAAATAACAACTCAATATTATACAACTAAAGATTTTCTCAATAGATAATGAATTACATGGGCATAGATTCTTCAACCAAAGCAGTTCATTGCGTTATAGTTGATGAAAAAGAAAACATAATACTCTCACAAAAAATTTCTGGTAAAGGCAAAAAAACTTTAGATAGATTCCCAGAAATAATGGTAGGGTTTTTTGATTTTATTAGTACAATAAATAATATATCATCTGTGGCGATTGAAGATTCAATACAGGCTCGAAATGGTGTTACAACAAAAACACTAGCAAGAATTGTTGGTGGTTTACACGCTTGTTGCGTTTTAAATAATATTGAAACATCTTTAATACACTTATCGACTTGGAAAAAAGAAGTTATTGGTAGAGGAAACGCCACTAAACCAGATATATTACAATTTAGTATAGAAAAGTGGGGAAATAATTTCCCAGAGCAAGATTACGCTGACGCATCTTGTGTCGCACTATGGAATAAGAGGAGAATAAAATGAGTAAAAGTGTTAAACGATTACGACCAGAAATACAAGTAAATTTTTACGACCCATTAAAGAAAGAAAAAAAAGAATATAAAGATACATTCCCAGATGACTTACCAACTCTTGAAGAAGTAAAACAAAAACATGGTACTGTAGTTTGGTGTCAGTATACAGAGTGTCGAAATTATCAAGAAATTAACAATCTTCAAAGAACCTCTGGAAAATTACTCAAGAACCGAACCTACAAACCACTATCAGAGCAAGAAGCGATATGGTCAGGGATATGTACAAGAGATGAAATTGGTATGGCATTTAATGTTGTAATTACATCAAATAACAATAAATTTAAAGTGCCACATTGTTTCGTAGCTTCCACACGAAAAACTGGTCATATTGATTTTTCAAGGTTTTTAAATAGCGATGGAAGTCCTATTGGTGGTAGTCTGGAAAGTAGACCTGCAGATTTGTCTGGGTATGATATGCTCCAAGGCAATAATATCTGGGGTGTATAATGAGTAAAAAAATTCCTGAAGACATTAAACTTCAAGCAATGAAGTTATTTTTAGAGGGTAATAGAACAGCCAAAGAAATAGCAAAAATTGTTTCGACAGAAGAATTTGAAGTTAAACCAGTAACTATATATGCTTGGGCTAGGCGTGAAAAGTGGAACGAGCAATCAGCAGTAGCGAGAGCCAATGAGCAAGAAAAATTAGTTAAAAGTGATGCTAAAAAGTTTAATCAACTTCAAGAAAAACAGTTAACATCCTACACAAAACTTGCAGATAAAACTTCTGCATCATTAGAATATTTAGACTTTGACAAAGCACTAGACGCATCTAGGGCTATGGATTTGGCTATTCGTGGGCAAAGAGAAGTAATGCAAGGAATGTTGAATATGCAATTCGTTCAAGATGTTCTTGGAGTTTTAATAGATGAGATAAAAGACCAAGAGCAACTAAGTAGAATCGCAATAAAAATGAAAACACTTGTTCAAAACCAAGGGGAATAATGGCAAAAGAATTAATCACAGTTGAATCAGCATTTAATATGTTGTCTGACGCCCTGATAGAACAAGAGAGATATGAAGTAGGTTCTTTTCGAGATTTCTTACAAAATGTTTGGTGCTATAGTTACGACAATCCAGAATATTTTAAAGCTTGGCACGTTGGTGTTTTAGCAGATGATATAGAGGAGTGTATAGAAACTGGAATGAATTACTTGGCTGTGTTGCCAAGATTCCATTTTAAATCAACAATACTTGGACACGCTTTTTCTGTTTGGCGATTAATGTCAGCATCAAGAGACTCAAGTATTTTGTATTTATCTTATTCTGATACTATGGCTCGATATCATATATCAGAGATAAATAAGGGCATATCAAGAAACCCAATATTAAATGACTTAATAAAGAAACGAAATGCCCAAGCAGACTTTTCTGGTAGATACTATATTAATAAAAGACCAGTAGAGGTTATGCATGGGGGTTTGTTTTCATTCAAACGTGGTATGCACGTGAATGGTGCTTTAATAGCTGATGACTTATTGAAAGACCCTGAGAATCCCTTAAACATGAGTCAAGTAACCAAGGTAGAAGACCACTTTATGACAGAGAGTATGTTTATTCCTTTAAAGGGTGTGCCAGTTATTGTGTTAGGAACTCCCATGATGCCCGGTGACTTGATAGCTAAGTTACAAGAAGATAAAAGATTTAAGTCTAGGGTGTTACCAGCATTAGACCCAATACCCAGTAGAAGGGTGTTAATGCCAGAGTTATATAGTGAACAATGGTTATTAGACCAACAATCAGCTAGACCAAAATCATTTGCTTCAGAGTTTATGTTAACCCCACACTTTGCAACAGAAGCATATTTTGACGTAGAGGATATAGATAAATGTATTGATGACTCATTAAGAAACCATTCAGCAAACCTTGAATTTCATTTAGAGGTTGGCGATGAAATATTTGGTGGGTTTGATGTAGGTAAAAAACGACATCCATCACACTTAGTGTTATTTAGAAAACGTGGTGACAAGGTCGAACAGATACATCAATCGTTTTTACAGGGTTGGAGTTACTCTGACCAAATAAGTTACTTAAATGAAGTAGCAGAAAATTATAATCTTACTTCTGGTTTTATAGATAACACTAGAGGTGAGTTAGAAGATAGAGGACTTGATAATAGGTGGAGAGCAATGCACTTCACTCAAAAGTCTAAAAGAACAATGGCTCAGGTTTTTGAAACCTTTGTCCATTCAAACAATTTAAAATTAATCAATGATGAACGACAAAAACAATCGCTATTATCAGTAAGCAATGATTTAAAGGCACCAGATACCATAATGGGACATGGTGACGCTTTCTTCTCAATTGCTATGGCTATGCAATCCATACACGATAGAAATGCGTACAACTTTACTAGTTTAGGTTCAGCGACAGAATGGCTTGATGCAGTTAACCCATCGGAAAATCCACAGAAAAGCCCAGAATTTGAATCCAATTTCAAACCAATTAATCAGCCTGAAACGTTAGAGGGGGCGCCAAATCCTAATTGTACAGAGGTTGCTTGTATACCTTCATTTTGGGTTCCTGAACGTGCATTATGTCTTTATTGTGGATTTCGCCAAACATCATAGGAGGAAAAAATGGCAACTGTTGTCTCACCAACTGCTAAAGTATCTGAACAAGCAGAGGTTATACTAAATCATAGATACTACTTAAAAAACTCAAATAATGAAGTGATTGAAGATTCAGGAGCAATGTTTAATCGTGTAGCTAAGGCTATAGCTTCTATTGAAAATAAATATTACACATTACCTGTTGAAGCAGATTTGGTGGCACTAAATTTCTGGACAATGATGAAGAATTTAGAATTTGTGCCAAACAGTCCAACACTAATGAATGCTGGAACCGAACAAGGAACGCTGTCAGCGTGTTTTGTTTTACCATTAGAAGATTCTATGGAAGGGATAATGAAAGCTGCGACAGACAGTGCTATGGTGCAAAAGTTTGGTGGTGGTACAGGATTTGCATTATCTAAGATAAGACCAAAAGGCGATAGCATTAAAACTACACATGGGATAGCTTGTGGGGCAATTGAAGTATTAAAAACACTTAGTAGAGTTTCATCAATGATAACTCAAGGGGGAAAACGAGATGGGGCGAATATGGCAGTTATGTCGGTTTACCATCCTGATATTCT
>VTLG01007888.1_pt1 | contig 23682 bp, 48 predicted proteins | sample 4694571 | NCBI WGS metagenome assembly VTLG01 (sample SAMN12604809, study PRJNA352737) | marine metagenome | biome: ENVO:00000447; feature: ENVO:00000209|ENVO:00000569|ENVO:01000036; material: ENVO:00002151; isolation source: viral sequences binned using virsorter ...
TTATCAGAGCAATCTACTAAAGATATGAATGTTATGGAGTATGACAGTTCTGGTACAGATGCAACAAGTATCAACCCTGTATTTAATTCATTTTCACTTACAATAGATGCCCCAACAGTATTTTTAGGAGCGCAAGGAACTAATGCGGAGCCAGAGGTATATGCTCGTGCAGTTCCAGAGCTTTCTATAACTATTGCAGGCTCTTTAAAGTATGACACAGAAACTGATAAGTTGCTAGAGGCTCATAGAGATCCTGCTCAAACATCATATATGCAACTAATTTTAAATAATAGGGCTGTAACAAGCAACCTAGAAACACTTGGATCTGTTGCGATTGCTGCGCACGCATCTCAATTATTTGGGATTATTGTGCCAAAAGCAAAATTAATTAGTGCTAGCGTAGGTAGTGGAGATGTAGCAACTCTTGACTTTGAAGCAAAAGTTGTTGACCCAGGCTCTAATAAAATAATTCACATTGCAACAGGCGCAACTGCGTAAAAGGAGAAAAAATGAGGTATTTTAAAGTTGCTAGATTTCTTAAATTACAGGAAGTATCTGAAAAAGACTTAAAAGACATTCCTTCTGATTGGATAGAGGTTCAGAAGAATGGAGAGCCTTTAGAAGAAAAAAAGAAATCTAAAAGTAAAAAGTAGTTAATCAATAAAAGAGGATGAATAAATGGAGATAAAACTAAAAAATAAAAAAGCGTTTAAGATTAAAGAGTTTACTATTGCTGATGAAGCAAAATTAAAAGACATACTGATGAAGATGGTTAAATCAGTTGAAGGTGGGGTAGAGATTATAGACCCTAACTATAATTGTCTTAAGATTTTGCAACTAGCGCTAGTAGACTCTTCAGACGACACTATAAGAAAAATAAGCGATGAAGACAGAATTAACATTGCTCTAGAAATTCAAAAAGTGTTGTTTGAGGGAAACGAGAAGCCCTCCAAGTAGAACTTAATATACTTTTACCTACTTGCGAGGGTTGTCAGTATCACAACTTTCCTTATTCGGCTGAAATTCCAGTCTTAATTGACGGAGTTAGGGAAAAACGCAGATTCGACAATATGGATGATGTTTGGGCAGTTGCAAACCTTATTATAGAGGAAACTGCCCAAGTCAATGAACAGCAAAATAGATCTTTTGATATTGCTCAATCATTGGTTTCGCAGATACCTTTTTTTGCTTGTGCTAATAAATTTATGGATATTAGCTTGCATAAAGATATAGAAAGGTACACATATTGTGAAAAATTTAATATACCTCCTTATGAGGGGTCTTATGACAATCAGCCAGCTAAATGGGTTAGGCGAGCATTTGCGATTAGAACAGCATTTGCTAAAAAAGAAAAGAAGGAAATAGATGTCAGAAAGAATACTAATAAAGTTTAAAGCATCAGGAGATAGAAGGCTTCAACAATCAATGATGAAGCTAGCCGTAACTCAAGCGTTACTAGAAAAAAATACCAAAAAAATGAACGCTGCCCTAAAAAGGGTAGAAGTCGCTTTTTCAAAAACAGAGAGAGGCTCAAGACTTCTTAATAATTCATTTGCTACTCTTCGTTCTAAAATGCTTCTGTTTTCTTTTGCTATGTCAATGGGTGGAAGGCAGTTAATTCAATTTGCAGAAAATGCTGCCAAACTACAGGGAATGGAAGATGCATTTAACACTCTTCAAGGCGGCGCACATACTGCTACGGAAACTATAGAAAAGTTAAGGGGAGCTACGAATAAAACAATGTCTGACTTTGACTTGTTTCAGCAGGCAAACAACGCTATGGCTCTTGGGGTAAGTAAAAATGCAGATGAAATGTCTGAAATGTTTGATATGGCTCAAAGACTTGGTAAGGCTTTGGGTAAAGACACTAAACATTCCGTAGAATCTCTTATTACTGGTATTGGTCGTCAATCAAGGCTTATGCTTGATAATATTGGTATTATCGTAAAGTCAGAAAAAGCTTATAAAGAATATGCTAAAGAGCTTGATAAAAGCGTTGACGATTTAACCAACGCAGAAAAGAAGCAGGCTTTTTTAAACGCTGCGTTAGAGGCTGGTCAAAATATTTTAAAAGGGCTTCCAGATGAAGTTATGACCCCTATAGACTCATTTAACCAACTTTCTGCGGCTTGGGACAATTTCACAAATAGAGTAGGCTCGTCACTATTAGATGTGTTTCAGCCACTTTTAACTGCTTTATCGGCTATACTTGATTTTATGGATGAGGAAAAAATTAAGTCATTTGGAACTGCTATTACCATAACTGCTGGAGCTTGGGGGCTTTACGCACTCGCTCAAAAGAAAGCTACAAAAGCATCTAAAGCATTTAACAAACAAATGAAAAAAATGGTTGTATTTACAATCGTTACTTCTGCTTTAGCTGCGGTAATTGATGGCTTGCAAATATTTAGAAAAGAATCAGTTCAAACTTTTGATGGCACAAAATTTGGGAAGTGGAACACCGCAGTTTTAAAAGCAACTGGAAACATAGAAGAATTATCAAAGATTAGAACAGAAATGCTTTCTTCTAGGGAATTTCCTAATTTAGAAACAGAAAAACAGTTAGCTGGTGCATACACAGGCATGGCAACAAATCTTTTTGAGTTGCAACAAGAGTTAGGAAAAGCAGATCTTGCTCAAGCGGCGTATAACCTCAAGATGGCTAGATTTAATCAGATAACAGCTAACGCCGCAGAATTAGCAAAAAGAATAGCTGCCATACAAGCTGATAGAGTCGTTAAAGCTGCAAGCCTTATTCCTAATCTTGAAGACGAAGTTGAATTGCTTAAACTAAAAACCCAATTTCAGGGGACTGAATTAATTTGGCAAACAGCTCTTAAAAAAATCGAACAAGATTCGTTAAAGCTATCAAAAGAAGAACTGGAAGATTTAAAAAAATTGATTTATGAAAAACAAGCATTAATAGAACAAATAGAAGAGGAAGTTAGGCTCGAAAAAGAAAGACAAAAAGCTACTAAAGATGCTGAAAGATTAAGAGAAAGACAAATATCTGATGCCCAAGCTATTGTAGACTCAATGAAATCTGAAATGGAAGTAATTGAAGATCAAATAAGTTTATACACCGACTTGCAGGTGGCTGCTTTACAGGCAAATGACTTTGAGGCTGTAGAGGCGTATACCGAAGCCATGGGTGCTTTGAATCAACAAGCTACAGACTTAAAAGAAACTTTAGAAGATGCAAAGCTAGAAAAGTTCCTTGACATGGATGTTGTAAATGCATTTTCTAATGCTTTTGAAAACGAAATAGTAAGAGCCATTGAAACTGGAAAAATGAGTTTAAAGAGTTTTGGTAGCACATTTTTTAAAGTAATAAATCAAATGATTGCAGAAATAATTGCAGCAGAAACCATAAAAATGTTTTTTAAGCTTGGATTGTCGTTAATCAATCCTGCGGCAGGGGTTGCTAGTTTTGCTGGAGATGTTGCCAATATGGGAGTTTCCCCTGCGCCTATACCTTATCACAGCGGAGGAATGATAAGAGGCAGGCAGCAAGGCGGAGATGTTCCTATGATTGGTCAAGAGGGTGAGTTTGTAATGAGAAGGTCAGCCGTAGATTCTATAGGGCTAGAAAACCTAAATAGAATGAATAGAACAGGAGAAGCGACTGGAGCAACCAATATAACATTTACAGGAAATATAATGAGTGATACATTCATTGAAGAAGAAGCTATACCTAAAATTAAAGATGCAATCCGCAGAGGTGAAGACTTGGGGATTAACTATTGATAGAGCTTCCAAACAGATTTAAGTTAGACGTAGAGTCGAAAACAACAAACTTAATTCCATTGGTTGTTATTGACAATACTTTTTATTTCTCTACAAATAAGGTTTATTTAGAAAACAATTATGAAGCAATGTTAAAAAACATTGGATCTATAACTGAATCTATAGACGTAGAAAAGAAAATTTTTAAAATATCATCTTTAAAAATAGAGTTTTTTAATTCTGACTACATTGATCCGCCTAATAATACTCCTTTGTCTGTAAGGTTGTTTAATCCTTCTATTATGAACAAAAAATTAGATGTTTATTATAAATCACAATCAGCGCAATCTTTAGATGATTGCTTAAAGGTATATTCAGGGTACGTAAAAGATGTTCGAGAAAACCTACATACTTTAGAAATAAATTGCGAAGATAGGACTGAAATGATTTTAGACCAAAAACTTCCTATAAGAAGAACCCCAATAAGCGATGATTTGCCTGAAAAACGAAGAGATGTCCCTATTCCTATAGCTTACGGAGTTCTTGATAGAGCTGCTTTAATCTATAATTCGCTGACAGAAATAGATGCAAATAAACACTATGTTACCATTGCAGATGACTTTCCTATAAAGTCTTGCTTAAAGCCTAAAGTTTTAGCAGACAAAGGTTATTGCAACATTGCCAAAGTGCCTGAATTCTTTTTAAGCATAAAAGATAGAAATCCTTCAGGTTTTGATTCAGAAATACACAAAGCAGGCACTATTTACAGAGGATTAAACAAAAATCAATATTATGACAATGAGGATGAAAATCATTTAGGAGAAGATAATTCTATAATTTTTGAAACTCAATACGATGCTACTTATTTGGATTTATTTGATTTTTACCCTGATGGGTCAACTATATCTGGGAATATAGTCGAAGTCGAGCAAGAAACTGGAGTTGTGTTTAAAGATGGCAACTATTCTTTAAAATGGAATTATGCCGATGCCTATGTTGCAACAAACGGACTTCCAGAGGGCGACTCTGATGAAGGATTTGTAGTCTGCCCTTTAAGACCACACACAGATATAGGTGGACTTAACATGACAAACAATTTTTACGGTAGCTACTTTATGCCATCTTCAGATTTTGAAGGATTTCCTGAAGCTCAAAGAGATGGTCAGGAATGGCTTTGGGATTTAAATAATTCCTTTTATGGTGGGGAAAATCCAATTTTTGGGGATTTAAGGTCTTTAAATATGATTTCTGTAGAAACTATTGAAAAATTTGCTTCAGAGGGAAGCGTTCTTAACAGCATGCCTGGCGCAGATAAAGACCTTGGTAATGTTTTTTTTAAATCTAAAATGGCAGTAACGTATTCATGCGATGCAAAACTTGATTTTGGGGATTATCAAATATATCATATAGGTTCGACTAATATAGGAACTCCAGGCTATCATAGACCTGGCGTAAATTTTCTTATTGGGACAACTAATCTTGGCAACTTTTTAATGGACTACACTCCAACTCCAGACTATTCCTACACAACCGATGAAAACGAATTTGTAGAAAAAGAATACCACCATAACGCTAACTCTGCTCCTTATTTTGTAGATACAAATGATGTTAGCAAAACAATAGTAGAGATAGGAAACAGAACATACTATGAAGACGGAAGCACATTTAGTGTTATAAATACTCAAGGAAAACAAGTTGAATATTTAAAATTTAATGCTTTGAAAATTTACAAAAAAGCAATATTAAATAACTTTGACCAATTTAAATTGTATGCCGAAGTGGAAGGAAGAGTTGATAATATTTATGGAAGATATACAGGAGAGGCTTTAAGCGCATCATCTTCTACAACAAGCGCAACTACAGAAACTCCAAGCAATAGCGAAGGGTCATCAAGTGGTGGGGGCGGAGGATATTAATGATAATATTTTTAAAAAGAGGAAATTTTGTAGAAAACCAAGGACACATTAAATTGCAGTTAAATAATGCAAATATGCTAAACCTTACAGAACAAGCAGATGGCACAGATGAAAATATGTTTCTAAAAGCAGTAAATGGTCAGGATGGTTGCGAAGTTACTTTAGAAGGGTTTGGGTTTTCTTTATGCTATCACAGAGATAATTATGATTTTGCCAATATGTGGGGTCTTATGTCAACATATAGCCCTATTGATTCCGATCACATAAAACACGTAGGGACTGAAGGATTGGGTTGGGTTTTAGACAAGATTCCCCAATCCTCAACACTTATTGGAGATATTAATCAAGATGGTTTAGCAGACATTTTAGATGTTGTTCAAATTATTCAAAGAATTATTTCAGGCGCAGCAGGAGAAGTTCCTGGAGGGGAAAGTTTTTCAGAAGAAGAAATTCAGTCTTCTGACTTTAATGAAGACGGTCTTATAAATATTCTTGATGTTGTTCAGTTGGTAAATCAAATAATTAATGGAGAAAGCTCTCAATCTGCTGAATTTATTCCAATAAATTATTTAGGTCATTCTAAAGCAGGGTTTTCTGGAAACACTAACACACAAGAAAATATAGGAGGTGCCTATGGATATGCTGGTGAAAGCAGTTATGTTTCTAATGGGGACTACCTTTCTTTAAACCCTGTGTGGACAACTCCTAATGTTGCTTGCGAAGTCACAATTCCTTGCCCAAACTCTTTTAATCCTTCAGGAAGCTTGGCTATAAAAACACAATCTGAATCCAATGGATTAGCAGGCTATTTTTCAAATTATGGGATAAGTTTTGATAACAATAATTTGCCATCTTGGAAAACATCTCAATTAAACGAAATTGCACAAACATCTTTTTCTGACCACACTCCATACAAAGATTTTGTTTTTGGTTTTAGGTTAGGGGTTAGACAAAATGGAGAGCTTTTATTTCCAATTCACGCAGAAGTTCCTAATAATTGGAATTGGGGAGAATACAATAGTTTAGGGTCTATGATATATCAGCCATATTCTGTAGAAGAAGGCGCACCTGAATACAATTTTGAAATATCTGTTTCCACAAACGAATCTTTTTCTGCTATGGGGGATAATGGTGTTGGATCTATAGACATACAAATATCTTCTCCTTCAGATTTTTCAGGAACTATTAATTTATATGCTTTAGACGAACAAGATGATTTGGTTAGTATTTCTGATTCGACTGGGTTAGATTTAGACGAATTTGACCAAGCGCAATTTGGTGAAGCAAACTGTGTTTCATCTATTAATATTTTAGCAGGTGAAACTAAAACAGTTAGCGTTGAGTATTCTTCAAACGTAGAGGCTGAAGGGCAAGAAGACTATTTTTCATTTATTGCTGAAATGGCATCTTTAGACCAATCTCAATATTATGACTTTCCCAATGAATCTCAAGAGCAACTTGATTTGCTAGAGCCTAATCAAAAAACTGCTTATTTAGATAGAATCTATGTTCCTTACAATGCGGAAATAATTGATTCTAGTTTTATACAAGATGAAATTCAACCTTTAGAAAACTTTGGTTCTAATGCTATTTACGAGCCAGGCTACAAAGTTATACAAAAGCCCTGTGATATTATTTTTCATCTTTTAGAGCAAGAATTAGGGTATGATAAAAACATTGACACAAAAAGCTTAAATAATGCTAGGACTCTTGACTCTTATACTGACCCTATTTTTTTTGATGTTTCATCTTTAAACACCAATGATTTTATTATGGCTTTTAGTTTAGAAAAACAAAAAGATGCTAAAAAATTAATCAGCGAAATCGCAAAATCTAGTAAAATAATACCTACGCTAGCCAATGATAAATTAAAATTTATATCTTTAAGAAACTTTTATTGGGGTGGAACAAAATACTGGCAAGATGTTGGTTCAACTGTAACTGAAGATGTTTTTTTGATTAAAAGAAATGATATTATATCTTATAAGTTTTCAAGAACATCAATAGATAATCTTTTAACTGAAGTTGAGTTAAAGTACAATTACGACAAGGGTTTAGGTCAATATTTAAAGTCTACTAAAGCAGAGGTTGATGAAAATTATTTTTATTGCGGTACTCAAGCATCGGTTGAGAAAAAGAATTATTATGGGGTGAGGGAAAAAAGCGATTGGTCTGTAGATCATTTACATACAAACGAAGTATATGAAAGTCAGTATATAAGGCATAATGACGGAGGAGATACAGCTAGAACTTTAGCAAACTATAATTTATCTTGGAATCAAAATCAACACAATATTTTAGATATTTCTTTGCCTGTAAAATATTTTAATCTTGAGGTAGGAGATTTAATTGAATTTGACAAAATGATTTTAGATAAAAAAATATATGGCGAAAAGTATGTTTTAGAAGACATAGATGAAGATGGAATATATCAAGATATGCCTATTAGGTGTGGTCAGTATATATTGCCTTTATGGATAATAACAAAAGTTAGAAAAAACATAGAAAAAGCTCAAGTTACTATTGTGCAACTTCACCATTTAGACAGGTATAAAAATTTGAGATGGAAAGGGGTTGATTACCCGTCTCCTTTTCCTGTAATTTAATAGGGCAAAATAAAAAATATGGAAAACAATATAATTAAAGAATCTCCTGCGACTAACGTAGAGATAAGGTATGCAAACGGAAATGTTTCTTGCAATTCAAATGGAGAAATTGCAGCTTTTGAAATTACTTACAAAGGGTCTATAAGTGCAATAAACAAGCTAGGAAACGGATGGACTTTAACAACAGGAGAAAACAAAATAATTATTGTAAGTATTGCGCAAACGCCTGTTTCTAATGTTTTGTTTTCATACATAGGTGTGTTTGAAATGCTTTCTTGCTCTTATGTTACGTGGGATTTAAAAAAACACAGGGCTAAAATTTTAGGTATTAAAAAAGAGTCTTGGAAAAATAATTCGACTCAATGGGGTTCGGCAGGCACAAAACCTGAAGAACTTGAGTTTGGTAAAATTGTTAAAAAAAGAATAAAAAAAAGAATTGTTAGGAGAAAGTAATGGCTAGAAAACAAATAGGAACACCAAGATTTTATTGCGACATACCAAGTTATTTAAAAAGCATAGGAATGTATCACGGAACAATAACTTCAGGATTATTTACACCGAATGAGCCTAATCAAGAAAAAGTCTACACAATGAATCCTTACCAACCTAATAAATTTAGAGGGGGATATAATCATCATTGGGCAGCGTTTAGGTTTGGAATAAATCAAAGCCCTGCAAGTCTTTCTTCTCAAGAATTAATTGAAGACTATGAATTAAACAAGCTGTTAAAATACTGCAATAATAGTAGTGGTCATCATTCTAGCGGTTGGTATGCAGGTGTTTTGGGTCATAAGTTTGCAAGCTTGCAAGCCGAACTAGGGGCTAATATACATATGTGTCAAAGATTTATAGGTAGTGATGGTGCAGGAAGTAATTTATATGTTAACCCTAACGATTTTGAAGAAATTGTAAATTATAAAACTACTGCTGGCGATGGTCACGTGGGAGAAACTGGAATGGCAAAATATGATGGATATTCTTTGTGGGAAATAACAGATAAAGGAAATATTCAAGACAGGAGATTTAATATACTAGAATTTACTAATATAAGTGAAAATGTTACTGGCGACACAGAAAATCAGACATGGGCAGATTGGTCAGATAAACGAATAACTATAGGAGCAAATACTTGCGGAATATTTGTCGAAGCACCCCACTCTCCTGACCTTGATGTTTCTTTAGATTTAGAAATGTTTGGGGCATCCTTATATGAAACTCCTGGAGGAGGAACTTTGGTAAACATAAACCATACAGGTGTCCCTAATTGGGGAGACATTCCTGCTTGGAAATTGCAAAAGACAGATGGAAGGGATTATACTAAAGTTGCTAACAGAGCTAGAAGATGTTGGAAGGTAAAGTTTAGCTATGTATCTGACGACAATTTATTTGACAAGTTTGAAAATTCTAACTCATTTTATAATGACAGCTTTACAGGAGATGCAGAAGATGCTTATGATGTAAATAATTTTGATACTTCTATGAGTACATTTTTTAAACTAACTCAATATGGAAGCCTGCCGTTTATATTTTGCCCTGATTCTAAAGCTACAATTACCGTAGATGGCGTTGAGGAACCTAATCCAGAACTTGCTATATGTATGCTAGATCAAGATTCTATATCTTGCACTCAAGCAACTTATCAGGTTTGGAATGTTTCTATGAATATTAAAGAAATTTGGTAATCTAAAAATTATAAACCAATTTATAATGCTCGTCGAGGGTCTTTTACTGCAAAACCAAGTGTTGCTGCAAACCTTATAACTCTATCTAGCAAGTCGCTAAATTCATCTTTGGTCAAGTCTTTTGTAGACTCTATTTTAAATTTAAGTTTAATAACTTCGTGCATTTCATCTTCATTATAACCTAGATGATTTCCAAGTTGCCTTATAATTGTTCTGTAATAGCCATTTTGCTCACTAGAACGCATTTTAGGAGCAACTTTTATATCAATCCATACATCGCCCTTAATTCCATTTAAATAGCGTTTAAGCCCAGCAGGGTCGTGCATTTTTAATGATCCGTTTTGTACTTTTGCTGTAAATTTCATACCAATATCTCCCTTATATCTCTCAAGTTACTATTCTTTATTTCATAATTATCTGTAGATGTTACCATAGTGTCGTTTAAGCCACGATTTCTAACCTCTCCTTTTTTAAAAAAATCAGCCTTATCATCTATTTCGTTTTTCCATATCCAACCACAGAACTCTATAATATTAGTTTTCTTATTTAAAGATGTAAATATAATCATATCACAAGCATAATGTGATTGCAGTTTAGGAAAGTTGTTTACATACTCTGGTTTGGTGTAAAAGTTTCTTCCCATTGATTTAACGTCTATTGTGTAGCCTAGATAATTAATGTCTACTCCTCCATCAAAACCATCTTCTTTTTCGTTAAGGTTTGGATATTCATCTAGTAGTAGTTTGTGTGTTTCTGTTTCGGCAATCAATCCTGTTAGTTGTTTTTCTTTGTCGCCATCATAGACTCCACGATTTGCAAGGCTGTGAGTCTTTAAGTATTCCCAGCAATTTATTTTGTTTTCTTTGCTTATAAGCTTTCTTATTGGTTCATACATTTGTATGATATTCCCTTAATAGTTTAAATGCTTCTTTCCATAAGTTAATTTTATATTTGGCTTGAAATTCTGTAGTTCCTATTGCGTGTCTTTCTGTGTGATGCAATCGGCAGAGTGGTATGCAAGTATAGTGTTTGAGTGTGGGTTTCTTGCGGTTACCTCCCATACCGATTGCTTCAAGGTGGTCAGGATCAGGGCTTTCAGAAAAGCATATTAGACAATAACATCCTCTAATATAGTCTAAATACTTTAAAGAGTCTTTATTAGCAGCAATACTCATCAATGCTTCCGCCTCTATATGATATTATCGCCATTAGCTTCCCACATTATTGTTAGAATTACCGCTAATAAATTCCAACCAATCTTCTAACCTTAACACAATGTATGCCTCCCCCCTATCCTCCCTTATAACTTGGGCATCTACATTTTCATTAGGCACTAAATAGGATGCAATACTCTTGCGTATTTTAGCCTGTATTTTGTAGTCCTCAATTATAAGGTCGACTTCTGCGTGCATCCCTAGTGATTCTCCATTGGATGCGTAGGCTCGTTTTGATTCAAGCCCAAATTCTTTTGCTTTGTTAACAACATCTCTTTCAAATTTGTTGCCTTTTACTTTACTTGGATGAGCCATTATTCTCCTTCATTGTTTTTATCTGTATTCCATATTTTTTCAGTTAAGGGTGGTATAATTTTAAGTCTTGAGCCATAAAATACTAAACTTTTAAACTCTAATAGCCTCTGTATAGCAACATCGTGCCTCCCACACATTATTTCTAAAATTCCAAGATCAATAAGTCTGTCGAGATGTCCGCTACTACTATCACTCGTTCGCACCCAATCTTCATACATATCTCTTGTGCTTTCTAATTCTATAATATCCCACTCTTCTGCTGTTGTAGAAAACATCTCCTTTTCAACTTCATCTAAAGTTTCTTTATTAAACTCAAACCACTCACCCTCTTTTCTAAATTCTGAAAAAATATTATGGAGTCTTTTTTCTTTTGCTTGGTCGCCTGTCAACTCTCTGATAATAGATATTTTATAAGGACATCCTGTTTGCAAGCCCTTAACCCTACTTTCAACTTTGCCCGCTGTATATCCAATTTTATATAAATTAGTTTTTTCTGCCCTTATTAAGTATATCATTACATTTCCTTTTTATAATCTCTCAAGTTTAAAGACCTTAACAACTTACCAGTTCTATATCTTTCTATTTTATAAGGAAAGCCTTTATCTGTATAGTAAGTCCACTCTCCTTGCTTAAGTTTATGCACCTTTATGCCTTTGCTTTCAATATTCCCATTGCTATGATAGGTTTGTATGTGTGTAGTGTCGTTGTTAGTTACCTCAAAGTTAGTAACATTAGCAATCGTTATTCCTATAATTAATACTATGTATTTCATTTATTATTCTCCTGTTTAAGATCGTTTATTCTTTCTTGTAATGTATCTATATCATCAAAGCCTTGACATTGTATAACCATATCTGTCATAGAAGACATACACCAAACACAGAAAGCAACAGGACACATTCCAAAATAGCCAACAACATCTCCGTTATCTTCTTCTATTTCAGAATCGCATATATTACATTTCTGCATCTTTATTTACCTTTTCTAAATATCTTTCGGCTTTTTTCTTACATAAAAATTTCTTGCCATTTATAATATAAACGAAGGTCAATTCTTTGTACATTTTTACTTTTTCTTTCATAATAGTGGTGAGGGGAAGGATGGGATTGGTGAGTAGCCAACGAGAGTTAAGAGCCTCCCCCTCAAATCTTTATATCCTTTCTCTGTGCTTTACTGCGTATTTCTTAAACAAGTCTACAAAGCCTTTTTTAGTATAAGGCACGGCTTTCTTTTCTACGCTACCTTCTTTTCCAAACTTTCTTTTGAACTCTGTTCTTCCTTTCATAGCCTCTGCTTGGTTGCAATAAAAGGAACAAAATTCCACATCGCCATCTTCGTATCTGACGACATATACATTTCTAGTATATTCCATAATACTCTCCTATAAGTGTTTTTTTAATTCGAGTAAAGCTTTTTTAGGCATATCGTAACCTTGTTCATACATAATCCAAAGAGAGTTTACACAAGTCTTTAAAAACTTATCTAACTGCTCATCTCCATACATATTTTTGGTTATCTCTAAAAATTCTCTAAACTCTTCTATTTTAAGATTTTCGTCCATTATTTCCTCTCTGGCAATATTTCGGCTTTGCAACACCTACTATCGCCCTTTAGTTCATAATCGTTAAAAAAGTCAGAAGATCGGCACTTGGAACAATATCCGACGAAAAATTTTCCAGTAACATCTCTGCGATACTCTGCTTTTTGTTTAGGCAACTCAATCTCATCCTCCCACCTTCTTTGATTTATAAAGGTAGAGGGATGAGGTATGAACTGCTTTTCTGTTTCACTAGCCTTCCAAACTTTAATATAATTTATAAGCCCAGCATAAGCATCAAACCTGTCTTTAGCCGATAGCTTCTTGAATGACTTTTCAGCAAGAAACCTACCAACCCTTCTAGGATATATCTTATAAAATTGTTCAAAAGTTATTTCCTTAAAACTAGGCATATTTATAATATTAAAAAGGGATATCTGCATCTGTTAGTTTAGAATCTTTGTAAGAAGATAGTAATGATTCCAACTCCTTGATTCTAGCCTTTAGTTTATCTGCCTCACTTGTTGGTGATGCTTCGGCTATTTTTTCTGCCGATCCTCCACTATTCATCTCGTTAAGAGTAAGTCCATTAACCTTAAAGAAGGTAATTTCTCCGTCTTGACATTTTTCAATAGTGATTTCATCGCCTTCTCCAGCACCTAAAGTTTGAATCATTGTGTGTAGTGATGCGGTTGCAAAGAAACAATCTTCTTCACTTGATAAATCTCCATTTTTAAATCCATACATATACCACATTCCGTATGAATTAGTACCTGTTTTTGGCTCATCAAAAGCCAATGTGAGTTTTTTAGGCTCGCCTATCTGAAACTTCATTGCACTCATTTTTTCTTCTCCTTATTATTTAATAATTCTTGACAAACAGAAATTGCACCGATAGTTCTTTGGTAGGCTTGTTCTAGCTCTGCTTTTTGCTTTAAAAGTTCTTCAAGCCTTTCCCTAACATTATCCTTCATTGCTATCTCCTAATTTATAAAACTCTGTTACTGCTAAATCTATTTTACCACTTTCCATTAAGTCTTTTATTTTTTGACCATCTGTTTTAGTTAAAGCTCTAAATATAGATTCGGCTTTGTCTTTATTGTAAACACCTTTAGCACTAAATATTTGCCTCATATTATTCTTCATATAGTCTGAAGCCTTATTATAGTTCTTGGTAGGTGCTTCTTTCTTAAAATCTTCTGCCTCTACATCAGAATATAATCCATACTCATATAAGTCTAGTAGTTTTAAGGTAAGGCGATCTTTCCATCTTTTTTCTGCCATATTAAAGAAATATCCACCTTTACCTTTTACGTTATCACGAGTAGCATCAGAGGTAGTCCAAACCTCTTTTGTATAATCCTCGCCACCATCTGCAATTCTAACCAATCTGCCTTTGCCCATTATAGCAACACCATAAAAATCTGTGTTATTATAAAGTATTTCTACTCTAGGCTCAAAAAACTCAACTCCTTCGTGGTTGGCTATTCTGCTAACTGCATCGTGCTTTAAAATGAAATTGATTCCCACACACCAAATGTCTTTTGTTTTGTCATTTTGGTCTTTAGGTAAACTCAACCTATATTTATCTGCTATCTTTTTTATTTGTTCTGGGATTTTAAACATCTTAACTCTCCTTTGTTATAATTTATAAAATGAATATAAATCAATATAAGTTCATAAACAAGCAAAATAAAAATGCTTGACATATTTATAATTATAATGATATATTTATAATCCGTTCTAGGATTGGTTTGATACTTTTGGCTAGGACTTATTAAAATCGTTACCAAAAGGGGCTGACACATAGCGATAGGCAAACTGAAGAAATTTGAGCCGTGTCTATATTTATAAGAATGAAAAATGAATTTCCGTTCCTTATCACTTATTATGGTCTGGAATATGCACAAGGCGACTCTGAAGGTTGTAACTTTATAAGGCATAGAGATCCTCCTCTGATGAGGGGAAGGAACTTCTATGCTTTGCTCACTAAAGGTTGTATTATTGTACGATTCTAACATATACAGGATTATAAGGGCTAGAACCCAAACCACTACTCTTAACCTCAAAACCTTCTTCATTAGAACTCATACTTAAATCACAACCATTAAAACATATTGCTAAAATATAACCTAAAATTATAAACTTAATTTTGCTCATTTTTCTCCTCCTTTATAAAACATTTTATGCAATATGGCTCTGCATAAAAATTCCATTTGGTTTCTTTTTCATCATCTGTTTTTATATTACAATTTGTGCAAATACTTTCATTATCTTTTAATTGTTCTTCTATATTCATTTTCCCTCCTTTATCTTTAATGCTTTGTTTATTTCATTGTGTATTATATCTTGGATTACGAACTCGTCATCTGCTTCATAATACTTTGAATCTAGTAGGTTATGCTCAAACATAGAATCAACACACCTAATTGCAATATCTCTTGTATCATCATTTGTTATTTTTGGCTTTTTTAGTTTTTCAGATATCTCACAAAACTCTTCAAGTATATCCAAAAACTCATCTTGGTCATCTGTTAGCATTGTTACAATATGCTCTTGTCTTCTGACCAATTTATTTATCTCTGATTTCTTCATTTTTCCTCCTTTTCTTTACAAAAAATACAGATCATTTTATAATCCTCAATATCAAAAACATCTTCATAATCTATATCAACCACTTTATCACATTTATCACAATTTATAATACTCATTTTTCCTCCTTGATTGGTTTTCCGTGTTTCATTCCACATTCTTCTTCAATCCACGCCATAGAGGTACATATTTCTTCCCAAATTTCATCGTGGTTGTCTATGCCCTCTTTTATGCAGTTTTTCCTATAATCACAAAGTATATCCCAGATATAGTTTACCGATTCGTAGGTGTCAAAGTTTGTTGGTGGCTTTGCTTTAATTATTTTCATTTTTCTTCTCCTGTTTTTTGAATTTACTTGGCTTTTTACACCAACTACATATACCAAAACCTTTTTTATCTACATCATATAAAGGCGATTGCCCGCAACATTTACTCGCATACATTATCGCAATTACCCCTTATTTGATTTAAGCAATTCAGTAGCCTTATGTATTCATTATTATATGCCTTACTTACATCTTCAATAGTTATTTTAGGCAAATCATTATAGTGCATAGGCTTGTATCTTTTTATAATACTTAATATTGTTTTTTTCATTTTAATAGTCCTTATTTATAAAGTCAAAAAATGTAATCTCGCCTTGTTTTGTGTCCATATCTCTAAACTCTTTAAGAACATTATAAATCATATCAACATCGTGTAAGCTAAAATTTTCTTCTAACCACTCAACAAAATGCCTATCTCTGTCTACTTTTACTAAATCTTTCATTTTAATAATCCTCCAAGTCTGCTTTTTGTAAGTGTTGTTTTATATCTCTATTTATATCTCTATTGAATTTATAAATCTTGGTTAGTATTGTCTTGTAGAAACTATGATCTTTGAGCAAAGTATCTATATTAATCGGCTTTCTTTTCATTTTTCCTCCTTTTCTTTAGGCATACAATCATCACAAAAATCACAATCGTATTCCGTATCAAAGCACATCTCATCTCTTGGAAAATCTCCACCACAATTAACGCACATATAATATTGTTCTTTTTCTTTCTTCATTTTTCCTCCTTTACCATTAAATATCCATTTATCCAACCTTTACTATGCTTACCATCTTTAAGAAACTTAACTGCTTCCTTTTTGTTTTTAAATTTATGTGTTCCGTAAGTCCATTTACCTTTCTTCATTTATTTCTCCTTATGTATTTTTTACAAGCATTTATAATGTAAATCATCATCGTGCTGGTTGCTATGCTTTGAATTATAAACAAAATATCGTAAAAAGTGTTCATTTTAACCCCTCTTGTTTTAGAAATTCTTTAGTGATCGCCGAGAATTTCTGTTTTATGTAATTTTTAGCTACTGCTCTATCTAAACCCATTTTATAAGCCCACTTATCAAATACTCGATCATCTATTTGATACCTCTCTGTATAACGTATATTAACCATTTATAAGCCCTTTTTTATAATTCTCGTATGAAATTTTATGCTTAATTATAATGTCAAAGTCATTTATATTCGGCAAATTATCCCAATCATACCCTAAATCTAACTCATAAGATTGCTCTAAAAAATCGTGTGCAAAGTCCTTTATTTTACTCATTTTTTCTCCTTTAATGTATCAATTATATCGCCTAAATATTTCATTGCATCATAGATTTCTCCGTGTTCTAGGTCGTGTAAAACATTTTCTAAATCACTTGCTAACTCTTTATTTTTTATCTCTATCATTTTATAACTCCTCTATATCTATGTGTTCATTAAAATCATACTTTTCTATATAATCATCACTCAATCCTTGTATTTTTTGATATACATCATCTTTGTTTTTTGCCTTTATAGGTATTCTTGTAACCCTTGTTATAAATACTGAATATTCTTTCATTTTATAATTCCTCCTCTCTGTATTTTAAGTATTTTTGAAATTCTTTATTATATTTGTGTGGCGAAAAAACTGCCGATAATAATATGTTTATAATGTGCCGATCCTCAAACTCACCTTCTTCTATCATTTTATCTCTTAACCAATATATAAAGAATTGAAAAGTATCTGTATCAATATAATTGATTATGTGGCTTGGCTCGGCTGGATAGTTTAAAATTTTAGCCATTATTATAATCCTCCTTTATAAAATATTTTAAACTTGATATAGGCAAAATATTATCTATTGTGCCAAATTCATTTTTGTTTTTATAATCAACTATCCAACTGCTTTTTTTAGAGCAATAAAAAACTCTATTTAAAACAACATTACTTTTATCCATAGATGAAATTACATAATAGTAATATGCGTTTTTATGTTTTACTATATCATTTATTTCATATTTCATACTCTTAACTCCCTTTTTTTATTTATAATTATAATCTCTAATAATTCATAGTAAATATAAGCATAATGAATTATAGTAAGCAAGAAAAACTTTTAAAAATTAAAAATAAATTTATAATTATAAAGAGAAATATAATCTAAAATGTTGATCAAAATTATAATTCCAATTTATAAACCAAAATTATAATCTAAATTTATAATTCAGAGCAACCGAAATAATTACCGAATTTATAATATTTATTATGTTTTTTTTGATATTCATTATACTTATATATATAGTATCTTTAAATCTAGCCTTTAATATTTAGCAGTATTAAATAAAAGCCTTATTAAATCAATTTAAAATACGCCTTTTAAAGCCTTTAAAATTTTAAGTGATGGCTAGTATTAGATATAAAAAAAGCCGTTTAAAACGGCTCTTTTTATTCCTTTTTTAGTTTATTTATTTAAAGGTATAAATCTAAAGTCTTTGCCGTAATTTTTATTTTTTTTGTCTTTTATTATATAACTTTCTTTTAATTCTCTGAACTCTTTTATTGGTGTAAATAAGTTATTTAATGTTAGTTTTTGCCTGTAATTACATTTTTTATTATTATATAGCACATCTATATAATTATTATTTATTGCAACTACTTTAGCTTTATTATGAAATTCATTTATATTAACAATATCATTAATTTTAATTTCATATTTTGTAACTTTTTTTGTGTAATGATTACCAAGCCCTTCTAATATTATTTTTTTCATATTAACTCCCTTTTAAATTAATGTTTTAAAGATCTCTATACAAAGCAACAAGCAAAGCCATAAGAGGCTTATTATTACAAATCTGCTTGCGTTACGTTCTGCAAAATCTAATATTTTATCTGCTAGTCTATACATTTTTTTCTCCTGTTTTTATTATTGATTTACATTTTTACCAAGCTCAATACCTAATAAAAATGAATTAATATTATTATATAGGTTCTTTTTTGTCGTATAGCCTGTATTTAATAAAGTCCTAGCACCACCACCTTTATTAACTATTTGTTGTAGTTGATAGCCACCATAAGCACCTTGAATATAATACGTACCTATATTTGAGCCTTTTCCAAATAAATAAGGCTCTCTTGCATTACCTGTTAAATCATTTAAATAGTTTACTAAATTTTCTAATTGTTTTTTTGTTATTCTCATTTTTTAACTCTCCTTTTTATTTAATTTTGATATATATTTTAAATGGTTCATAATTTGTTTTTTAGTTTGGTATTGTTTTACATAGCCTGAATAATTACTTGTTACAGAACTTAATATTTCATAATTAATATTAAATAGAGGTTGTAATATTACAGAAGCCCAATGCCCATTTTTAAATTCTACGCCTATGTCAAAACCATCTGAAGAACTGTTTATTTTTTCCAAGTCTTCCCATTTAAAATTATTATTTAATATTGTTTTTATTTTGCTAGGTTTCATTTTATTTATTCCTTATTTATTCTTTAATTGTCTAACTTGATAATAATTTAATATGAGTATATTTAATATGCAAGTATTTTATTTATATTAATTTAATATAGATGTAAAGCCGAATATATATATCATTCTATTATATACCATAACACAAAATAAAATATCTTTTTATTTAATATTAAAAATATCTAAAAATATACTCTTAAAAGGGTTATTACTCCGCTTATAATCATATTAATAACTACAATCCAGATTTAAAAAGGGGCAAAGCGTACAACCTTTTAAAGCTTTGTGGGGTAAGGCGTACAAGCGATAAATCTCTCCTTGGGTTAACCTGACTCAAAAAATACAAAAAGGAACTACAGATAAAATTTGGATAAGAACTACTATATGTAGTATATTAGGAAGATGGAAACACTAGATTATGTGGAAAATAACAAAGCAAGGTCTACTTTAAGGGGGCAAGATATAAGAAAAGCGATCCTAGAGGCTTCGGATAATGGGCGTTGCTGGTGGATAGAACAGTATTTAAGGAACTCTTTTAAGTATTACGGATGAGTGATTTATTAAAAAGGCCTGATGTTCAAAGGGCGGTAGAATTATATGCTCTCCAACCTGATATTACGGCTGCGGAAGTTGCCAAGGAATTGGGCGTTTCTGCGCAGTTAATATATGTTTGGAGGAAAAACCCTAACTTTGTCGATGCTATATACGAGAGGTATATGGTAGAATTTGGGGGAGAACTGCCTGCGGTATTACAAGCGATGGTAAGAGAAGCTAAAGCAGGTAATGTGCAGGCAGGAAGACTTGTGTTGGAACATAGTGGTAAGTTAGTTAAGAATGTTAATGTTACTATTGATAGTCCTTTTGAGAAGTTCTTGAAAGCAGAAAAGGCGGAAATTGATTACGAAGATGCCGAAGTAGAAGAGATAATTGATAGTGTTCCTGATACAGACGTAAACTTACCTGAACGTAAAACTGGCGATCAACGTCAAAGAGTTCGCAAAGAAAAAAAGAAGATAAGAAAGGCAATAAAAAGCGAGAAAGAAAAACAAGCCTACAATAAGAAGCGTAGAGAGTGGAATGAGTGGCTTTCAAGGGCAAAGAAGGTGGGCGTTGACCCATTACCTGCTAGAAGACCTACCCCTGCCCAAAAGAAAGCTTGGAGAGCAGAAATAGTAAGGAGAGAGAATGAAGAAAAAGAAAACGAATAAAGATAGGGATAAAGGCATTATTTGGTGTATGGCAGAGATATACGCTATGAAACTGGCAATTCAGGCTCTACAGGGGCAAATTAAGGATATTAACGATAAATTAGGCGATAGCCATAAAGACTAGACCGCTACCAGTCGCTTCTTTGACTGCATCATACAGTTCTTTACTTATAGGAGCCACAACCTCATCCATTTCATCATCAGCGACATAAAGCACTTCTTCAAGAGTTTTTAGTCTGTCATCACACTTTTTAATAGTCTTTAATAGCTCTAATAGCATTTTCTTTTCAAATGATTCCATATATCCTCCTGATTATTTTTTTAAACGCCTGCTAAAAACCCTTCTCAAGGTTTTAATAAGCTCTGTTTTGCCGCTATCTTGAGATTTTTCCATTCTTGACATCCCAGTCTTTCCTTTTGCAATTACGGGCTTTCCAGACAATGCTTTATGTGTTTGCGCTATAAAATCTCTAGCAGGTACAAATTTGCCAGGAATCATAGATCCAGGAGGAGTATAGCGATCTTCTCTATGGTAGCTTGCGTAGTCCACCGCAAAGATTGCTTTCTTATTTTTATTGTATCTAATGCTATTAACAAGCTTTCCAGTATCGTATAAAGGCTTTGTTCCTCCTATTGAAGGGTTTGTTTTTCTAGTTTTTCTTATATTTTTGGTTGACTTGTTTAAACCTGGGGTAACTTTCCCTTTTTTTATAAAGTTTTTATATTCTTCCACCATAGGTTGAGCAAGAGCATTAGTTTTCAAATCATTATATTTTTTAGTATTTATAAATTTGGCAAGTTTATAAAAATCAAAAGTAATGCTTGTTTTCATTCTAATTCTCAACTATTTCTACCTCGTTTTCTTGTTTTTCTACTCTTAATTGATTTACTTCTTTATTTTCTGCTATTTGTTTTTCAGCTTCTTTTAAAGAAAGGTCATCATTGTACTCAACCATCAATTTAGCCTGCGTTATTAAGTTGTTTTGAAGCCTGTGAGTGTCCCAAAGTATTTGGTCTTGCATTGTTTTAGGATATTCAGGCTCATTAAAGTCTAATTTAAGACTTTCTGGTAGTCTTATGCCATTATAATCTGCAATTTCTTTCTCAACGTGGTATAATTCGTGTTCATACATCTTCCATAATTCAATATCATCTTGATAGTCTTCAAATCTTTCAAGATCTTTAATCTTTAATGCGATTCCACTTGGAACTTCACCACCATCTTGAGCAAATTGAACATATAAATGGTTATTTTGGGCAACTAAATCAACCTGGAACTTAACCGTTTCTATTACTGACTGTAAATCAGCTTCAGGAGCCACTATATCAAACACAGAACCTTCAGGTAAGTCAAGTATTGTATCTGATCCTGCTCTTTCTAGTCTTTTATCAGCTTGTAGCCCAGTTACATAAGGTTGACCAAACATCTGAAATCTTAACCCTAATTGAAGTTCAGTCATCGTTATATTGACGTGTTCATTGCAAGAAACAATGTCATCTGCGCCATCTACAAAAAAGGAATCTAATTGATTCTCTCTGTGAGTAAATACAAATGGAAGAACTCCATAGCCGTGTTCATATTCCTCTATTATATTGCCATTTTCATCATATAAAGCATAAATACCCTTATCCCAATAAGCGTATTCAAGTTTTTGAGTATATGAAACATCGTCAACATTCATAAGTATTGGGTACATAATGGCTTCAGGTTTAAAAGGATTGTCGCCAAGATGAACATCAAAGTAATAAACAGGTCTATAATCAAAGTGAGGCATATCTCCATCGATAAAAACAACTTGTGTAGCAACACTTCCAACCAAACGAGTCATTCTTTCAATATGCTTCATTCTAGCATCTTTCATTACAGTTAAATTGCTGTAAGCATTATTTACGTTCCTATTAGCGCCTACTGTGTATATTCGGCTCATTTTGTTAATAAAACGCTTTGTAAAGTTAGCTTCATAGCAAGGAACTTCCCTAAATGCGTCTGCATTAAAATACTGCGATATATAATTAGACGTATTTGAGCCACAATAATAATCCATAAGTTTTCTTATGTGGTTTCGTCTAGCTTCTGCCTGTATTTGCTTAAAATCTTTTATTGAATTTTGTATTATTTGCTCTACTGTCATCTTTTCCTCACTATTAGTTCTTGTTGTTTAATTGGAAATCTGTTTATAAAAAAATATCTTATCATATCGCATCCGTGGTCGTGGAAACCATCTTTTAAAGGGTCTGGCTTTAAGTCGTAACCTTCTTTGTGTTCAGGATAACGATAATTCTCTAAATCTTCTGCTATTCCTTGACATTCTTTATGAATATGTAAATAACGCTTGCCCATAGCATTTTCTATAAAGCCTCTGACGTGGCTTATGCCAGAGGATATGTTTCTTGAAACCTTATCTCTTATGGTTTGTATTATTATACCATTTTGTCTAAATATCTCAATATCCCCCATACCCGATTGTCCTTGAGCTTGTTTTCCAGCAGGATCACCGTAGTAAGCCCTAACATTATATCGCTTTGATTTAATCCTGTTAACGAGTTCATCTGTTTTAATATTTTTTTCGTGTATAATTTCATCTATTATATTTATGTGCCATTCCCCATTAATCATTTGCGTTTGAAACCACGCTACTGCTGGCATCCTATATCCAAAGTCAATACTGCAAAAAGTAGGATAGTTTGGGTTGTATGGAAAATACCCTACGTCTAAATTGCGGTCAAATGGGTAAACCTGACCAGCAAATGTTGTAAATTTTGCTCCATATTCCTGATCGTAAGATTCTTTAGCCATATTTCTTTTACGCTCAACAATAAAAGAGTCTTTTTGTCCTTCTGGAAAGGCAAACTGATTATCCCAAGAAGGTGCTTGGTGAGATTCCCATAATTCATCTTTCTGCCCAAGCAAGTACATATCATAAAGCCAATTAAATCCTTCAGGGGTAGAAATAAATATTGCTTTACCCTTTCTATCTGATAAAGTAGGAGATAAATACATATCCCATATCTTTCTTTTTACTTTAGCAGCCTCATCAATAATAAGCAAATCTAAACCTTCACCTACCAATGAATCAGGGTTGTCTGCTGATTTTCCCTCAACAACTGT